>JACCDY010794842.1_pt1 | contig 16696 bp, 17 predicted proteins | sample 7446391 | NCBI WGS metagenome assembly JACCDY01 (sample SAMN15323451, study PRJNA562643) | freshwater metagenome | isolation source: river surface water | place: USA:Blue River Watershed | collected 2017-08-18
AAGAGTTTTTGCGTCAAAAGTAGAAATTGGGTCAGAAACCGTTTTTAGAACCGGGTCGCCAAACAGGCGTATTTCTCGAACTGCCATCGATTAGTATGGGTTATTTAGCAAGTCCACCAACAGTGCAGCTAGTTCACGTGCTGCCTCGCGGGTGCCCTTCTTTAGGTCAGCAAACTTGATCACAGAACCTGCGGCTAGTGCAGGGTCGTAAGGAATGCGTACCACTGCGCGCACGCGGGTCTTGAAGTGCTGTTCAATTTCGTCCAGCTTTACCAGCTGAGTGGCCTGGGTAGCCGTGTTCAGAGCAACGATGGCATTTCGTACCAAATCGCCGTAACCGTCGGCTTCCAGCCAAGTTAGTGTCTCCGAAGCCAAACGAGCCTCGTCAACAGATCCGCCAGAGACAATTACCAAACCATTGGCGCGCTGAAGAGTCGGGCGCATTACCGAGTGGACAATACCGGTACCACAGTCGGTTAACACGATTGAGTAGTAGCGGGCGGCCATGTCGGCAACCACGTTGTAGTCACCCTCGTCGAAGGCTTCCGAAAGCATTGGGTCTGAGTCAGATGCCAAAACGTCTAGACGGGTAACGTCTCGCGAAACCATGGTTGAGAAGTCGGTGAAGCCATCGACCGCTGCCGCACGGTTCACTACGTCACGAACAGTGAAACGGGTCGACTTGCTGACGCGCTCCGCAAGGGTTCCGCGGTCAGGGTTTGCATCGATAGCAATAATGCGGTCTTCGCGGGCTAGAGCTAGCGCCATGCCCAAGAGCGTACTTACTGTGGTCTTCCCAACGCCGCCCTTGCGAGTAAGCACTGGAACAAATCGAGCACCGCCCTCTAGTGGCGCACCAATTCGAGCATCAACTGCCTTGCGCTCGCGCACAGCGAGTGAGTCTCCAAGATTGATGGTTTTTAGGCTCAAGAAGTACAGGAAGCGACGGAATCCTGCTTCTGGCGCTGGACGGTTACGTGCACTGCCATCAAGCAGGCGATCCGCGGTGAGCATTGCGGCAGGTTCTGGCTGGTCAAAAACTTCTCCGCGAAGGCTGTCGCGGCGGGAGTAGTTTGAACGTCGGGTCGCGTTAGGGTCAGCTACCTCAACCTCGCGGGTAAAGCGAGGCTCTTCGGCAACAATCTCAATCGATGAGGTTCCCGGTGACACATCAATCGATCCAGCGTCAACGGCGACTTCGGCAAGCGAGTGAGAGCGCACTGGCGTTTCTTCAGCTGCCGGACGAGGTGCTAGAAAGTCACTCTGACCGTCTTCAGGTTTTTTCTCCCAAATTGACACTGTGAACTCCTATGTTTTGGTCAGCGCAAACGAACCTAAGCGCTTAGACAGTCTACCGACTAGAACGAAATTGAGTGAGGGTTACTCTGGCTCAACAACCAGAATCAAGTCGCCTGCATCGACCGATTGGGTCTTTGATACAGCCAAACGCTTGACTACACCGGCAACGCTCGCGGTAATGGTCGCTTCCATTTTCATCGCCTCGATGGTTGCCACCGGCTGACCAACTTCAACGTGGGTTCCCTCGACGGTTGCCAAAGTGACCACACCTGCAAATGGAGCCGCGACGTGACCCAAGTTTCCTGCATCGGCCTTTTCGGCTTGAACAGTGTCAACCGCAACCTTTCGATCACGGATGTTGATTGGGCGCAGCTGGCCGTTCAAAGTAGCCATGACAGTGCGGAAACCCTTTGCGTCAGGGGTACCGATTGCCTCTAGGCCAACGTAAATCTGGACACCGCGACTGATCTGAACCACGTGTTCTGCACCGGCTTCGAGACCGTACAGGTAGTCGACAGTATCAATCTGGTCGAGGTTGCCGAAGGTTTCCTGTGACTTCAAGAACTCTGCGGTCGGAGCTGGGAACAAAAGTCGGTTCAGAGTAGAACGGCGAAGCGCAGAATCGGCACCCTGAAGAGCAGCCAAGTCAGTCTCGTTGACTGGAGTAACCCCGAACTTGATGTTCTTGCCCTGCAAGACCTTGGTGCGGAAAGGCTCCGGCCAGCCACCCGGCAGGTCCCCGAGCTCTCCGGCCATGAAACCGACAACCGAGTCAGGAACATCGTAGTTCTGAGGGTTCTCAGCAAAATCAGCTGGATCTGCATTGACTGCGACCAGGTGGAGAGCCAGGTCACCAACCACCTTCGAAGATGGAGTCACCTTGGTTGGGCGACCCAAAATCTCATTGGCGGCCGCGTACATGTTCTCAACCTTCTCGAACTGGTCCCCCAGCCCAAGTGCAATTGCCTGCTGGCGAAGGTTCGACAGCTGTCCACCCGGAATTTCGTGGTGATAAACGCGTCCGGTCGGGCCAGGAAGACCAGATTCGAACGGAGCGTAAACCTTGCGCACTGCTTCCCAGTAAGGCTCTAGTTCAGCAACGGCAGCAAGTGGAATTCCGCTGTCCTTGCTGGTGTGAGCAAGTGCTGCAACCAGCGCTGAAGCAGATGGCTGGCTGGTCGTGCCGGCCATTGGTGCCGAAGCAACGTCAACCGCGTCTACACCGGCGTTGATAGCCGCCATAAGGGTGGCTAGCTGACCGCCAGCGGTGTCGTGGGTGTGCAGGTGAACCGGAAGGTCAAAACGCTCGCGAAGGGCGCTGACGAGCTTCTCAGCGGCAGCTGGTCGCAACAGGCCTGCCATGTCCTTGATCGCAATGATGTGCGCACCGGCAGCGACAATCTGCTCGGCCAGGTTCAAGTAGTAGTCAAGAGTGTAGAGCTTCTCTTCTGGGTCCAGCAGGTCGGCTGTGTAGCACAGCACAACTTCAGCAACAGCAGTCTTAGTTTTGAGCACTGCATCAATCGCTGGCTTCATCTGGTCAACGTCGTTCAAGGCGTCAAAGATCCTGAAGATGTCAACGCCGGTTGCGGCAGCTTCGGCAACAAACGCCTCGGTAACTTCGGTAGGGTACGGGGTGTAGCCCACAGTGTTGCGGCCGCGAAGCAACATCTGGATGCAAAGGTTAGGCATCGCCGCTCGCAGGGCAGCTAGACGCTCCCATGGGTCTTCGCCCAAGAACCTCAGGGCAACGTCATAGGTTGCGCCACCCCAGGCCTCAACCGAGAGCAGCTGAGGGGTTAGTCGCGCTACATAAGGCGCAACCTGCACCAAGTCGCGTCCTCGCACACGGGTGGCCAAAAGCGACTGGTGTGCATCACGGAAGGTGGTGTCAGTAATAGCTACTGTGGTCTGCTCGCGCAGAGCCTTGGCAAAGCCCTCTGGTCCAAGCTCGAGCAAACGCTGACGCGAACCAGCCGGTGCCGGCACCGAAAGGTCTACCTTTGGCAACTTCAGGGCTGGGCTTACGTGACCGGCTCGAGGACCGTTTGGCTGGTTGACCGTCACATCGGCTAGCCAAGACAAAATCTTGGTTCCGCGGTCCTGAGATGCCTTGGCTGTAAATAGCTCTGGGTGCTCATCGATGAATGACGTACTCAAATCACCGGTTTCAAAAATCGGGTCAGCAAGAACCGCCTGCATAAATGCGATGTTGGTGGAGACACCGCGAATACGGAATTCGGCGAGCGCGCGCTTTGCCCTGGTCACAGCTGACTTGAAATCGCGACCGGTTGCAATGAGCTTCACCAGCATCGAGTCGAAGTATGGGCTTACCTCGGCGCCGGTAGAAACCGTTCCGCCGTCCAAGCGAATACCCGCACCACCCGGCGAGCGGTATGTAGTGATCTTTCCGGTGTCTGGACGGAAGTTCTGTGATGGGTCTTCGGTGGTAATTCGGCACTGAACAGCAAATCCATGCATCTGGATTTTGTCTTGGGTCAGTCCCAAGTCGGCTAGGGACTCCCCTGATGCAATGCGCATCTGGCTCTGAACTAGGTCGACGTCGGTGATCTCTTCGGTGACCGTGTGCTCAACCTGAATACGTGGGTTCATCTCGATAAACACGTGCTTGCCAGCATTGGCACCTACTGTGTCAATCAAGAACTCGACGGTACCGGCGTTCTGGTAACCGATTTGGCTCGCAAATGCCACAGCATCGCGGTAAAGGGTTTTACGCAGTTCGTCATCGATGAGCGGCGCTGGAGCAATCTCCACAACCTTCTGGTTACGGCGCTGGATCGAGCAATCGCGTTCAAATAGGTGGACAACGTTGCCCTGGGTGTCGGCAAGAATCTGAACTTCGATGTGTCGTGGGCGAAGAACAGCCTGCTCTAGGAACACTCGAGCATCGCCGAATGCACTCTCGGCCTCGCGTGACGCCTCTACCAGAGCTGCACGCAAGTCCTTTTCTTCAGCAACGCGGCGCATGCCTCGACCGCCACCGCCGGCAACAGCCTTGACGAAGATCGGGAAGCCGATGTCTCCGGCCAAACCGAGCAACTCATCGACGTTCGCTGACGAAGGTGAAGACTTCAGAACTGGGACTCCAGCGCGAATTGCTGCCTCTTTAGCAATTACCTTGTTGCCAGCCATTTCAAGAACATCAGAAGATGGGCCGATGAAGGTGATTCCGTGGGCTTTTGCTGCCTCGGCTAGTTCTGGGTTCTCAGACAAGAAGCCGTAACCAGGGTAAATTGCGTCAGCACCTGACTCGACTGCAACCCGGATGATTTCGGCTACGTCTAGGTATGCCCGAACAGGGTGACCGACTGAACCAATCTGGTATGCCTCGTCTGCCTTTAGACGGTGGGTTGAGTTGCGGTCCTCATAAGGGAATACGGCAACAGTCTTTGCGCCTAGCTCATAAGCGGCGCGAAAAGCGCGAACGGCAATTTCGCCTCGGTTGGCGACCAGAATCTTCTTGAACATTGGTTCCTCAAGCGTCGAATTGGCGAACATGGGTGCATGGCGCTCTAAATAAAAAGGTAGCCTATTTCTGTGCATGTACTTAGCGTCAGCTCCCTAAAGGGAGGCGTCGGCAAGACCACCGTTACTCTTGGTCTGGCTTCAGCTGCTTTTGCTCGAGGGCTAAGGACTTTGGTAGTAGACCTTGACCCTCAGTGCGATGCATCGACTGGGTTAGGCGCCATTGGAGCTTCAAAAGCCACCGTTGCTGATGTGCTGAAGAATCCCCGGCACAACGTCGTGCTTGAATCAATCGTACCGAGTAGTTGGGGCAAAGTTCAGTCTGGTCACATAGATGTAATGATTGGCAGCCCCCGAGCCCTGGTTTTTGACGTACCCAGCCCAACTGTTCGAGAAGTTTGGAAGCTCGAGGAAGCGCTTTCTAGGGTTGAGAATGAATACGATTTGGTGCTGATCGATACTCCTCCATCGATGAATGGCCTCACCCGAACTGCCTGGGTTGCCAGCGACCGCGTACTGGTGGTTTCGGAGCCCTCAATTTTTTCAGTCGTGGCAGCCGAGCGCGCGCTGCGAGCTATCGAGGAACTACGCAGGGATATTTCCCCGAGACTCCACTCGGTCGGAGTGCTAATCAATCGATTGCGACCGCTGTCGCGCGAACATGACTTCCGCATCCAGGAACTCAAGAACATGCTGGGTAACGCGGTTCTCGAAGTCCAACTGGAAGAAAAATCGACCATCCAGCAGGCCCAGGGTGCCGCAAGGCCGATTCACACTTGGCCGGGTGAGGGCGCAAGGAACATAGCCATCGAATTTGAGGCCATCTTAGATTTCATCGAGAGCTCATTTGCGGAGCGGGACATCAAACGAACTCGGGCAAAGGCAACTAAATTTGCCAAATTTCGCAAAATCATGCGCGGCCAGAGGCATCAGGCTGAACTAACCGAGGATGTTGAGGCGCTTTTGAGCGACACCGCCGAATCGGTTAGCCGCCGCGAGGAAAGCTAGACCGCTTTTTTGCTTTGACGACGGGCTGAAAGTTCATCCAGGTCGTCGATGTGATTTTCTTTAATGCTGCTGAGGCTGGCTTCAACTTCGCGGAGCACGCGACCAACTGCAATACCAAAAACACCCTGGCCACGGCCCAAAAGGTCCATCACTTCGTCTTGGGTGGTGCAAAGGTAAACTCTCGAACCATCAGACATCAATGTGATTTCAGCGAGGTCGCGGATACCCGCAGCGTGCAGCTGATCTACCGCAACGCGAATCTGCTGCAACGAAACACCAGTGTCAAGCAGACGCTTGACCAGTTTCAAAACCAAAATGTCGCGGAAGGCGTATAGACGCTGTGAACCAGAACCTGCGGCACCGCGAACACTTGGTTGAACCAAGCCGGTGCGGTCCCAGTAATCAAGTTGGCGGTAGCTAATTCCGCAAGCTGCGGCGGCGGAGGTACCACGGTAGCCAACTTTTGGGTCACTTGAAGGCAAACCGTCGGTGAAGAGCATGTTTTGTGAGTAGTCGATCTGGGTTTCAGATTCGTGCTCAGACATTTCTGCTCCTCTCTAGTTAACGTTCAAGTACAGGTTTAATTGTTGCCCTTGATAGGCCCTATGCTCTGTTAATTTAAACCCTCGGCGTGTCGCGGTCTAGAGGCGGTTTTTTAGCCGTCAATCTTGTCTACGACGGCGCGGATTAGCTCGGAGCGGATAGCCGAAAATTGACTCTCGATTTCTGCCGCATAGTGAGCTGCGCGAGACCGACTACCGGTGTCTTTCTTACTAAGGACCGGCGCGACAACGCCCTCAATGATTCCGATTTCTCGGTCAGCAGAGGCTTTGAGGCCGCGGAGGTGCCTTGGTGAAATTCCAAATCGCTGCAGGTGCACGATTGACTTGGCAATCTCTAGGTCGGTGGCTTCAAAGGGCTCCTGGCCAATTAGCGAAACATCCTGCGCCTCAGAGATCAAACCGTCGGTAATTCCGGTTTCGGTGATGACCTCGATACGAGTAAATTTTCGATTGCGCGAGGATGCCAGTTGAGGTGCTGCACCGCTACCAGGCAGGGTTGGCTGCTTACCTGCATCCAAGTCAGCTAGATAAGTGCGAATTACCTTCAAAGGCAGGTACTGGTCACGCTGCAGTTCGAGAACAATCTGAATCCGCTCAATGTCTAGTTCGGTGAATTTGCGGTAGCCCGAATTAGTTCGCTGAGGCGAAATCAACCCCTGTTCCTCTAGGAATCTGAGCTTTGAAGGGGTCAGATCAGGAAAGTCAGGATTTAGAACTGCCAGCACCTGACCAATGTTGAAAAGCTTTACCTGCCGCGCAGAAAAAATGCTTGCCGGAGCTACCTCAGCCACTAGTTCACCTGACCAAGATCTGCTCGCGAAGCGTAGAAGGTCAACCGGAACTTGCCGATTTGGACCTCACACCCGTCGACTAGTCGAGCTGCATCAATGCGCTGACCATCGAAGTAAGTTCCATTCAATGAGCCGAGGTCCTTAACCTCAAACACTGCCCCATCGCGGTGGAATTCAGCATGGCGACGCGAAACAGTCACGTCGTCAAGGAAAATATCAGCATTTGGATGGCGACCAATTGTCGTGACGTTCTGATCTAGCAAAAAGCGAGAACCCTCGTTCGGGCCGCGCTTGACGATAAGAAGTGCTGATCCAGATGGCAATGCGCCGATGGCAGCTTCTTCGTCGTTTGATAAGGAAGGCCCCATCTGAGCCAAAAGGTCTTCGTTAAAACGCAGGGTTGACCCAACTTCATCTGAAGAGCCCCCAAAGCCCAACTCTGCAAAATTCATGATCCCCATACTCCTTCGGTGATTAGCCTACTTGACTTCAATCGGGTCATTTTTCACGATTGATCTGACCTGACGCAGGTAAACAAAACCCGCCCACCAGTAGAGCCCAACACCCCAAAGGGCAAAGGCCCAGGCTAGCGGCAGCAGCCAGGCAATCAATGGCCAAATCTCAGCCATAAGCAACAGCGGAAAGGCATAGAGCAGCGAGAATGTGGCTACTTTTCCGAGGAAATGCACTGGCAGAGGGCCGTATCCGTGATTGGCCAAGACCACGTAGGCAACTGCCAGCACCACATCTCTAGCAATAATGACCCACATCAACCAGTAAGGAATGATGCCGGCGATAGCTAGCCCGACCAGGGTAGAAAAAATATAGAGCCGGTCGGCAGCCGGATCTAAAAGCTGACCTAGGCGGGTGACCTGATTCCATCTACGTGCAAAAAAGCCATCAAGGTAATCAGTGAGGCTGGCTAGTGCCAATACCAAAATCGCTGAGTAAAAATGACTGTTGATAAGCAGCGTAAGAAACACCGGAACCAGCGCTAACCGGAGCATACTCAGCAGGTTAGGCAGAGTTAGAAACTGCTGCCTAAGGCTGAGTGCTGGCTGGTCCGACATATTCAGATTTTATTCCTACGAGCGCTTGCGCTTCTCGCGCACTCGCATACCCACTTCGATAGGCGTACCTTCGAAGCCGTAAGTCTCGCGGAGTCGACGCTGGATAAAGCGGCGGTAACCCGGATCCAAGAATCCGGTGGTAAAGAGCACAAACTTTGGCGGGCGGCTGCTGGCCTGAGTCGCAAAGAGAATTCTTGGCTGCTTGCCACCACGGACCGGGTGCGGAGTTTCCATAGCCAACTCTTGGACAAAAGCGTTGAGCTTTCCGGTAGCGATTCGCTGGTCCCATGAGTCCAGCGCAACCTCTAGGGCTGGTACAAGCTTTTCGAGGTGACGACCGGTTTTGGCCGAAATGTTTACGCGCGGGGCCCAGTCAACGTGTGCCAAATCCTGCTCGATTTCACGCTCTAGGTAGCGGCGGCGCTCGTCGTCAAGTTCGTCCCACTTATTGAAGGCAAGAACCAGTGCGCGCCCACTCTGCAGAGCCATGTCGACGATTCGAATGTCTGCTTCGCTGATTGGCTGAGTTACGTCAAAAAGAACCACGGCAACTTCGGCACGCTCTAGTGCGGCAGCGGTGCGCAACGACGCGTAGAAGTCGGCACCCTGGGTTAGGTGAACACGGCGACGGATTCCGGCTGTGTCTACGAAACGCCAAACCTTTCCACCGAGTTCTACCTGCTCATCGATTGGGTCACGGGTGGTTCCAGCCAGATCGTTTACTACTGCTCGCTCAGAGCCGACAGCTTTGTTGAGCAAGGATGACTTACCAACATTTGGGCGCCCAATTAGAGCGACTCGACGTGGTCCGCCGAACTCTTCTTTGGCAACGCCAGAAACCTTAGGTAGAACCGCCATGGCAGCATCCAGCATGTCTGCAACACCACGACCGTGCAGGGCCGAAACCGGATAAGGCTCCCCTAGCCCAAGACCCCAAAGGCTGGCAGCCTCTGGCTCTTGACGCACATCATCGATTTTGTTTCCGACCAAAATTACCGGCTTGCCCGAAGCGCGCAACATTTTCACAACGCGCTCATCGGTGCTGGTTGCACCAACCATGGCATCGACCACAAACAAGACAGCGTCGGCAAGCTCAACTGCGATTTCTGCCTGCAGAGCTACCGAGCGATCGATACCCTTGGCATCCGGCTCCCAACCACCAGTGTCAACAAGGGTAAATTTACGTTCGTTCCACTCCGCCTTGTACGAAACGCGGTCACGGGTAACACCCGGCTTGTCTTCGACAACGGCTTCGCGTCGACCGAGGATTCGGTTCACCAAAGCAGATTTACCGACGTTTGGACGCCCCACGATTGCGAGGACCGGCAGGGCCGGCAGGTAGCGCGGCCCATCTTCAAAGTCATCATCTGAGTCGATAACCTCTAGGTCTTCGTCGTCGAGGTCGTACTCGTCAAGCCCGGTGCGCAAAGCACGAACACGAGTCTCCTCCTCAACGGTGCTCATATTTTTGAGCCGCTCTACGAACTCGGGATTCACCGGTTCGGCATTAAATTCTTGTTCACTCATTGGTTTCCTTAGGCTTCCTCTGGTCTACCAATGCCAGAACGGCTGAGACCGTCTGGTTGAAGTTGAGATCAGTTGAATCCACTAATTGGACTCCGGGTGCCGGAGTCATAAAGTCAACGACACTGGAGTCGCTGGCGTCACGTTCTGATACTTGACGCTTTAGGCTGGCCGCCGAAACTTCGGAAAGTTCAGCAGCACGTCGGTTAAGTCTAACGGCTTCACTGGCTGTCATGAGAATTCTTAATTGCGCTTCAGGCAAAACCACCGTTGTGATGTCTCTGCCCTCAACGACTACGCCGGACTGACTGGCGCTGGCAACGAGCCGCTGCGTGAGCAATTTCATGAACGCTCTGACGTTTGGCAACTTAGCTACCTGCGATACGTATTCGGCAACCTGGCTCTCACGAATGGCTGCAGTAACATCGTGGCCGGCCACGGACACCGAATAATGATCTGGATCCAGTGAAATTGAATAATCAAACTCGCGGCCCAAATCTGCATTGGCCAGGTCCAGCCCCTTGAAATTAGGCAAATTCAACACAGCCCAGGCTAAAGCGCGGTAGGCAGCACCGGTATCCAAGTACCCGTAACCAAGTTGTCTAGCAACCTGCTTGCTGACACTTGATTTCCCCGATCCAGCCGGCCCATCAACTGCAACTACAAACTTGTTCACTAGGCAATTCTCCAGCCTCGCGCAACGAGGTCCGCGGTCAATCGTTCTGCCTCAGTCGGGGCAACGTAGAGCTCAGCTAGACCAATTTGGGCACTCGGCGAATGCTCTAGTTGCAATTCCTCGAGGTTGATTCCGATCTCGCCGACTTCGGTTAGCAGACGAGCAAGTTCTCCCGGACGGTCATCGACCATAACGATAACCTGAGCGTAGTTCGTGTGTTTTCCACCATGCTTGCCTGGGATGCGACCCACACCAATGTTGCCGGCTTCCATCACTGCACGGATTTGCGCCTGCGGCTCTCGAACTTCGAAACCTGAAATAAGTGAGGAAAGGTCAGCGGCAAGGCTCTTCAAAAGCGGCAGCACCTCATCGGCGTTTGCCTCGAGAATCTGAAGCCAAAGCTCAGGGTCGCTGGCCGCGATTCGAGTTGTGTCGCGCAGTCCTTGACCTGCCAACGCTATATCTTCAGGCGCGGCCGTCACCAAGCGTGAAGCCAACAAGCTGGAAACCAACTGGGGCACGTGCGAGACCAGCGCTACTGCCCGGTCATGTTCTTTGGTGCCGACGCGCACCACAGCGGATCCGAGGTGCGATGCAAGATCAGCGACTAAATCAATGCCACGCTCATCTGCACCATCGTGCGAAGTGATGACCCAAGGGCGGCCAACAAACAAATCAGCACGTCCAGAAATAGCGCCTCCACGCTCGCGACCGGCCATCGGGTGCGAACCAACATAACGCTCGAGCGGAGCGCCAGAGGCCTGAAGTTCGTGCAAAACTGAACCCTTTACGCTGGCAACATCAGTGACCACCGCGTTCGGGTAGCGCGTCAACTCATCGGCGACGATTTTTGCAGTCATAGCCGGCGGCACGCACACCACAATAAGCTCTGGCAATTCAGTTTCTGTTGCTACTCGCCCCGCACCGTAGCCGACAGCCAGATCGACACTCTTTGGGGATTGCGAAGAAATTACGACGTCGAAACCCTGCTTCGTCAACGCCAAACCGATGCTGGTTCCTAGCAAACCAGCACCTACTATCCGGACCGTGCCGGTTAGGTGGTTCACTGAGCGATGTCCGATCGAAGTGCAGTGGCACCGCGAAGGTAAATGTGCTGAATCTCGGCGCGACTCTTGTTTAGGTCGGCTGTAATCATGATGCGAATAGTTCGAGGCAGCGCGTGCTTTACATCCATCTCGACGAAACACATCAGAGGAACATCGGTCAAGCCGATTGACCGAGCCGCAACTGCCGGAAACTCACTCGTAATGTCTGGCGTCGCTGTGAACAAAATCGAGACCAGCTGACCATTATCGATGTCATTGGCATGAAGCGTCTTGGTCAAAAGTTCGGCAGTGGATTTCAGAAGGTGCTCGCGCTCATCGGAATCAATTTGGACTGCGCCACGGATAGCTCTAATCGCCATAATTACCGCCTCTTCTGCCTTGGAGCTGCCTTTTGACCTTTCGGCGGCCTTGGTGCACGCTCCTGCTTACCCTCGGCGGCCTTTAGTAGAGCGCCAACCTCTATTTTACTGAGTTCACGGACACGACCCTCTTTGAGCGGGCCAAGCTGAATTGGGCCAAATTGGCGGCGAACGAGGCCGACTACCGGATGCCCGACAAAGTCAAACATTCGTCGAACAATTCGGTTTCGCCCTGAGTGCAGGACAATTTCAACCAAGCTCTCTTCGGGCTGAACATCAACAATGTGCGCTTTGTCTGCCTTAATAAAGCCATCCTCGAGTTCAAAACCGCTCAAAAGCTTGTGAATAATCGCTGGCGTAACTACTCCCTCAACGCGGGCAACGTAAGTCTTGGTCACACCGAACTTAGGGTGCGCAAGTTTGTGCGCCAGGTCGCCATCGTTGGTCATAATTATCAAACCGGTGGTCTCTGAATCCAGACGTCCAACATTGAAAACCCGATCGTAGCCAATCACAAACTGAGTAAGGTCGGGGCGACCGTTTTCGTCTGCCATGGTGCTAACTACTCCGCGTGGCTTGTTCAGCGCCAGATACACACGCGAGTTGTCCAACTGAATCGGGGTCCCACCCACGGTGACCTTGTCCACCTCAGGGTTGATCCTGGTTCCAAGCTCGGTAACGACCTTGCCGTTTACCTTTACTCGACCCTGGGTAATGAAGTCTTCGCAGACCCTACGGGACGCAACGCCCGCAGCAGCCATTACTTTTTGTAGTCTTACGCCCTCAGGCTCGTCATTAAAGTTTGTCATCAAAATCACTATTCGCGTCTGGTAGGTATGGACTGATAAGTGGCATCTCATCGAGAGAGTTGATGCCCAGCACTTCGAGCAAAAGCTCAGTTGTGCCGTAGTGAATCGCACCTGATTCAGAGTCGGTGTACAACTCTGTAATTAGCCCACGGCTCAAAAGGGTTCGGACTACCGAATCTACGTTTACCGCTCGGATTGAGGCGATTTGCCCTCGAGATATCGGTTGCTTATAGGCAATGACAGCGAGAGTTTCCAATGCGGCTTGGCTCAGCTTGGTCGGATTCTCGTTGGCGATGAACATTTTCACTGCCCAGTCATATTCATGGCGCACGAAGATTCGCCATCCACCACCAACTTCGCGAAGCTCAAAACCTCTCGGGGCTGAGCCGTTGGTGCCGTCGTAGTCAAGTTTCAGTGAAGAAATGAGGTCGCGAACCACGTTTACCGGGCATTCAAGCGCGGTAGCGAGAGCAACTACTGTCAGCGGAACATCGGTGATCATCAAAATAGCTTCGACGGCACCTCTAAGGTCATCGCCTTCAACCGGAACGGCAAGTCCATCTGGACTAAGAGTCATAGTCAGCTCCTAGAGTCGCTAATTGTTCATCATCGAATTTCTCTGCACGCCAGGCAAGCTTCAAGTCACCCAAAGGTGCATCCTGTTCAAAACTGATCGCTGCAAGGCGATAGAGCTCAAGGACGGCCAAAAACCTGGCCACAACCACTGCCCGGTCGCGGACTGAACCAATAATTTCGCGGAAGGTTAGAGTCGAGGCTTGACGCAACATTGCAATTACCTCGCTGGCCTGCTCGCGAATACTCACTCGCGGTGCGTGAAGGTGAGTTAACCCAACCGTTGGGATTTCTTTTGGGGTCAAAGTTTCTTGGGCCAGTTTGGCAAACTCCTCCAAAGTTAGACTCCAAACTAACTCTGGTTTTTGCTTGCGGAACCGCTCTTCAATTCTTACGTCTCGAGCAATTCGACTGGACTCCAACCCCATAGCAGTGCTGAACCAGCTACTGATTTCCTTAAAGGCACGGTATTGGAGCAAGCGGGCAAATAGGAGGTCTCGCGCCTCAAGTAGCGCCACGTCCTCGGCATCAACAACCTCGCCCTTAGGTAGCAGGCCCGCAATCTTGAGGTCCAGCAAGGTAGCAGCAATTACTAAAAATTCAGAAGCTTGATCGAGTTCCTCAGAGTCGTCTAGCCCCTTAAGGTACGAGATGAACTCGTCGGTGACCCGGCTCAACGAAATTTCGGTGATGTCCATCTCATGCTTCGAAATTAGCGAGAGAAGCAGGTCAAAAGGCCCCTCGAAATTTCCGAGGGATACAGCAAAGCCTTTTTCGACTACTTCTGTCGCGTTCTCGCTATGGAGCACAGCCACGAGAAACAAGCTCTCTAGCTACAGTGCGGTAAGAACTGGCCGCTTCTGAATCTGGTGCAAATACAGTGATTGGTGATTGAGCCACCGTGGCATCAGGAAACTTTACGGTTCGATTGATCACACTGCGGAAAACTTTTTCGCCGAAGGCATCGTGTAGGCGCTCAAGAACCTCGCGTGAGTGCAGAGTACGCGGATCGAACATGGTCGCCAAGATTCCGTCGAGCTGCAGTGCCGGGTTTAGCCCCTCTTTAACCTTGCTGATGATGTCTTCAAGAATTGCAACACCACGAAGCGCGAAGAACTCAGTGGCCAAAGGAATGATCACACCGTGGGCTGCCGTAAGGGCATTTACCGTGAGCAAACCAAGTGAAGGCTGGCAGTCCACAATGATGACGTCGTAGTCATCGGCCACCTGCTTCAAAATCTTTGCCAGAATTTGCTCTCGGGCAATCTCGTTGACCAACTTCATTTCAGCTGCCGAAAGCTCAATGTTTGCCGGAATTACATCCAGATTCGGAACTTCGGTGTGCTGAATCGCACTCTTTGCATCGATAGTGCGGTCAAGCATCAAGTCGTAAATTGTGGTTGCATCATGGGCGTTCACGCCAAGTCCAGCTGAAAGGGCACCCTGAGGGTCAAAGTCCACCAAAAGCACCTTGCGGCCGTATTCGGCGAGCGCAGCGGACATGTTTATTGACGTTGTGGTCTTTCCAACACCGCCCTTTTGGTTACACATCGCAATGATGCGCGCTGGGCCATGCGAAACGAGGGGCTTAGGTGTCGAAAACCGAGTATCCGTTGGTTTCTTCTTCGCTGCAGCCATGATTTCCTCCCGAAATTCCGCTCTTTGTTGCTACCCCTAGCCTATCGGTCTCGAAGGACTAATTCCGGGCACGCGGATGTGCGGTGGCGTAAATCTCTCTTAGGCGGTCGACAGTCACCAGTGTGTAAATCTGGGTGGTTGCAACCGATGAATGGCCAAGCAGCTCTTGCACCACGCGAACATCGGCACCACCTTCGAGCAAATGTGTTGCAAAAGAATGCCTGAGTGTGTGCGGAGAAACCTCGGCTTCTATACCAGCCACGGTTGCGGCGTCACTAATTATTTGCCAAACGCTTTGCCGAGACAGGCGGCCACCACGCTGATTTAGAAATAGCGCTGCACTCCCCCGCCCCTGCATGACCAGTGAGGGGCGAGTGCGAACCAAATACTGCTCAAGGGCCGACCGGGCAAAACGACCTACCGGAACCACTCGTTCCTTTGACCCCTTGCCAAAAAGGCGAATCAGGGTCGGATCGAGCAGATCATCCAAATCAACTCCGGTAATCTCGCTCACTCGAGCACCGGTCGCGTAAAGAAGTTCGAGGATGGCTCGGTCGCGAATCCGAATTAGGTTGGCTGCCTCCGGCAATGCTTCCTGCGGATCTGGTCCGGCAGCATTTAATAGTTGTTCGACCTGGCTCACTGAAATGGCCTTGGGCATGTTTCTCGGAAGTTTGGGCGGTTTCACACGAAATGAAACATCATTAGGCACCAATCCTTCAATGAGCCAAAATCGATGAAGCCCTCGCACGCCCGACAAAATTCTGGCCACCGAGCTTGGCCTAAGACTCAAATTGTTTCCAAGGTGCTCAACGAACTCCTGCACCTGCTGTTCAGTTATCTGTTCTGCAGTCTCTACGCCAAAATTCAACAGAAATTCTCGATACCGTACCAAATCAGCTGAATACGCTGAGAACGTATTCTTGGCTAGGCCCCGCTCAATCGAAATATGCCTTAGGTAGGCATCGATTTGTTGCCCCAACTTAGTCACTAGCTGAGATGCCCAACTTGTGAGCGAGGGCAAGGATGCCAACCACTGCACTCGGATTCTTGATTTCTGCAGCAAGAGCACTCGTCAAGGCCTGTTGTAAAGGAACCCATTCCAGCTGCATGTCTCGCTCTTCACCTTCAAGGTCGAGGTCATGCCCTTGGAGACGAAGATTTTCGGCCAAGAAAATAGTGATGGTTTCGTCGTTGCCGCCAGGAGTTGTGTGGAACGCCGTTAGCTCTTGCCAGGCGGAGGCGATGTACCCGGTCTCTTCCAACAGTTCCCGCTTGGCGGCCTCGAGACGCGATTCGCCGGGGACATCCAAAAGACCCGCCGGAATTTCCCAAAGATAGGCCCTGACTGGGTGCCGATACTGACGAATCATGAGTACTTCACGATTCTCATTCAAGGCCAAAATAGCCACGGCCCCAGTGTGGGCTACAAACTCACGAACCAGTGGTTCGCCCTGGTAGTCAAACGTCTCACGCACAACGTCCCAGATTTTTCCAGAAAAAACAACCTCGCGTTTGGTTACCCCAAACTCGACGGGTTGATCTTTAGGCATCTTTTACCTCAAAGAGCTGGTTTGACTCCTTGCGGGCAATTGCTGCAAGCACCAGACCCTTGAATAGCGGGTGAGCATTAGTAGGACGTGATCGGAATTCTGGGTGCGCCTGTGTTGCAACGTAGTACGGGTGAACTTCGCGAGGCAACTCCACGAACTCTACGAGGTTGTCGTCAGGTGAAGTGCCTGAGAACACTAGGCCAGCCTCAGAGATTTGAGGGCGGTAGTGATTGTTTACCTCGTAGCGGTGGCGGTGACGTTCTTCAACTGAATCGGCGCC
>JACCDY010413896.1_pt1 | contig 16686 bp, 22 predicted proteins | sample 7446391 | NCBI WGS metagenome assembly JACCDY01 (sample SAMN15323451, study PRJNA562643) | freshwater metagenome | isolation source: river surface water | place: USA:Blue River Watershed | collected 2017-08-18
CACTCGTAAACTTCAATACCAGTAAGAATATCACACAAAAAACACCCCCGCAGGGGTGTTTTTCACGTTTTAAGCCGGATTCTGTCGAGTGTAAACACTCGGATAGTCATATACCTAGGATGGCAGTTGCCCACCACCTCTTGCGGCTCTTCCAGCACCATTTTTGAAGAAATGTATAAAGTGTACTCTAGTACAGTCATATCCTCAAAAATGGTGCTGGACACGGCCTTGCACACGAGTAAGGATTTAGCCGTTTCACCCCACATGTCACCACATAGGCTCATCTCCGGAAGCTTTCGCTTCGAAGATGCTCATTGCTTTCGCGCCGAGCGTCTCTGTTCGCACCTCTCTCCCCTAGACAGCTAGGTTTGGATGGGTATTACCCACTACCCTGCTCCAGGCTACATACGCAACCTGGGTGTGTCCGGACTTTCCTCCCTTAACACTTAGAAAAGTGTCAACGGCGACCATCAACGTTTCTGTACTATACCACAAAATAAAATTTTAGAAAGTCTTCGCTAGATCGCGCGGTAAAATTGCAGTTGGCAAAATGAGCTGCTGCCCAACGCTTATACCAAGCGTCTTGGCAGAATAGGCATTAATCTCGAGCACAAAGCGAGCATCATCCGGTGGCGCAAAGATTGCAGGGTATGAATCGGGTGTTGCATTCTCAACCACGTGAATGAGGGTAAACTGCTCATCAAACCAGAGGATATCAATTGGAAAGTGCATTTCTTTCATCCATATGCCGTGCTTTTCTGCTTTATCAAAAATGAAGAGTTTTCCCTCCCGCTGCTTCAATGAAGACACTCCGGACAGTCCCTGCTTACGCTCTTCAGGCTCGTCGGCAACTGAAGCGGCGAATGCGACTTGATTAACGTAGATGGTGTACGTTTCGCCTTGCCCCAGAAAGTATTGCCGCAGTGAATCCCCGTAGCGAGCGGTTGCGACAACTGCAACAGCCAGGATGGCACCAAAGAAAATGAAACGCCAGAGAATGTCCATGGAAATATACTACCACGACTGCTCCATCGCGGAAGGGTGTTATTGCCTGCATCAGTAGCGCACGCGCCGGAGTCGTTCTTTTCCGCTCCTTAGCTTTAGGTAGCGATTGTAGCGTTCTGGTGCCAACGTGCCGGAAGCGAGGTGTGCCAAGAGCGCACAGCCGGCGCTCTTTACATGATCACAATTAGCAAATCGACACTGCGTAGCGAGCGTATCGATATCACCAAATACATCAGCGGCAGCAAGTTCCTCGTTCAGGAGCGCGAGCTCACGCATCCCCGGGGTATCTATTAGGTACCCACCGGTTGGCAAAACAAAGAGTTGGCGGTGCGTGGTAGTGTGGCGGCCGCGGCCGTCATATCCCCGCAGTGTATTGGTGGGTTGCACCGCGGCCGCCAGTACACGGTTCGTGAGAGTTGATTTACCTGCACCTGAAGACCCTAAGAGCACGACAGTTTTTCCATGACTAGTGAACGGAGCAAGCGCATCAACTCCCTCTCCGGTTGTAGCTGAAAGCACCAGCACTGGTACATCAAGAGCCACCGCCGCCACCGCAGCACGCTGCTGTTTAAGTGCTACAGCCACGTCGCACTTGTTTAAAATGATCACCGGCGACACAGCGGATTGAGCAGCCAGTGCCAAATAGCGTTCAAGGCGGGCAATGCTAAAGTCAGCATCGAGTCCCATGACAATGAGCATGTAGTCAACGTTGGCCACCATAACCTGTACCGTGCCATCATGTGGCGCTGTACGTGCAATTACGGTATGCCGTGGTTCGATCGCTTCAATCAGCACCTTACCGGGTTCGATTTCGCTCACCTGTACAAAATCACCGACTTTTGGAAATGCTTCGCCAGCGCCGTCATGAAAATGACCACGAAGGGTCGCACTACAGAGCTGGCCGTCGAGGAGCACATCGTAACTAGCGCGGTATTCAGCACTGACGCGAGCAATCGGCATAGCACTCATGACGTAAGCGCAGCAGCATGCTGCGCACTCCAGGCATAAAAGGCCACAGCTGCTGAAACTGAAGCATTGAGCGACTCACAGCGCGGGTGCATGGGGATCGTGAGGAGCGTGTCGCAGTGCTCACGCGTCTTATCTCGTAGCCCCTCCGCTTCGTTACCAAATACAAACACTGTCGGTTTGGTAAATTGCTCCTTTGTCACTGGCTGTTTTCCCTCACCGGCTAGTCCATACACGAAGCAGCCGGCTGCTTTCAGATCTTCTAGTGTGCGGTTCACGTTGCCAATCTCCACTAACGGTACCAAAAATGCTGTACCGACCGACACCTTAACTACTGCGCCCGTAATGCTCGCCTGTCGGTGTTTGGGCACCAATACAGCGGACACGCCAAAAGCTGCAGCACTACGAATCACTGCGCCCACATTATGTGGATCCTGAATCTCACCAAGGACAGCGAGGCACGTGTCTGGCGTGACTATCAGCTGTGCCCGAAAGGTTTCATAGCTCAAGACCAGTGCTGCTTTATCAATTTTTGCCAAGACACCCTGGTGCACGACCTCTGGTTCAAGGGGCACAGGAAGTTTTTTGCCCGAAAAGGCTTGAACCTTCGGAGCACGCGACTTGAGCGCAGGCGGAAAATCCTCCCGAACATCGTCCCGCAAATACAGCACCTTTACAACATCGGGTCGATGGGTAATCGCTGCTTCAACCGCGTGGCGGCCGTAAATATAGATATATCGGTCTTCCATAGTTCGTGACCATAACAGTACAATAATTTGCAAAAATGGCAAGTTTTTGCTCTAATGGTACGCATGGCAAAAATCTTTAAGCGTCAGAAGCGAACGAGACACGGAACGGCTTTCTGGGATAGTGAGTATAGCAATCCAGAACACTTAGCTCTCTCAGATACCGCGAGTGAGGATCTGATGAAGTTTTGTCGTTGGGTAGAGCGGGAAACCAAGGGGACCCGCGCTAGTGTAACTGCCTCGGCAATTGATATGGGTTGTGGTAACGGACGCAATTTAGTGTACCTAGCTCGTGAGTACGGCATGCGCGGTATTGGCTACGACTCATCAAGTGCCGCCATAAGGGAGGCGAGGCACCTCAGCAAAGACCTCCCCCTCCGGTACGAAGTGCGCACAATGGCCGGTGCTATCACTGAACCTGACGACTCCCAAACCATCGCGCTCGATATGATGAGTTCACATTTTCTCAAAGCAGACGAGCGGCGAATGCTCCGTGACGAGTTGCACCGAGTTTTAAGATCAGGCGGCTATCTCTTCATGAAGACGTTTGTGACAGATGGCGATCTTCATACCAAGCGGCTCCTTGAGGAGTATCCTGGACCGGAACCTGGAACCTACATTCACCCCGTTATCGGCGTTCCCGAGTTTGCGTACAGCGAAGCAGGGTTGGTTGATTTTCTAGCAGAGAAATTCATAATCCACCGGACATACCTTTCACACAAACATGTGAGTCGCGGTAAAGCCCGAAAACGTCGAACTATCTCAGTGTACGCGCAAAAAGATCCGTACGCGCGGTAGCAAAGCGGCCGGCACCTTTGTGCCGGCCGCTTTTGTTTATACCTCATCACCACGCCCATAGTTCAAGCCACGCCCCGAGGTAGTGCACAATGACGTAGAGGAAAAAGAGGTACCCTAACACGCCGACAATCAGCGTGAGTGCGAGGTAGTTAATGATTTCATTCCGCCGCCTCACCGCTTCATCAATAGTGCAGATCCCCCTCGTGCGGGTCAGGTAGCGGTAGAGCGCATAGAGGAGTGCGAGAAGACCAATGCCCCGAAAGACCCACTTGTATTGGCCATAGAGCGTATCAGCTAAACTGGAGGCGAAACTAACCGTGCTCACCCCCAGCAGCACCAGGATAATTGGTGAGAGGCAGCACAGTGATGCGAGTACAACCGGCAATCCAGTCAGGGTAATAACCTGTCGAAATTTTTGCATACCGATTACTCAACCATGGAGAGCCATGCTCCATACCCCGCCGCTTCCATCTCGGCCTTAGGTATAAAGCGAAGTGCTGCACCATTCATGCAGAAGCGCTGTCCCCCGCGATCCTGTGGACCATCTGGGAATACATGCCCTAAGTGTGAATCAGCATGGGCTGACCGTACCTCGGTGCGTTCAGAAAATAGACGACGATCCTCATGGAGGGTAACTGCATCTGACGCAATCGGCGCCACAAACGATGGCCACCCGGAACCAGAGTCATACTTTTCACGTGAAGAAAAAAGTGGTTCACCAGAGACAATATCAACGTAAATACCCGGCGTGTAATTTTTATCAAGTGGACTACTACCCGAGCGTTCCGTCCCCTCTTCTTGCGTCACCTGGTACTGCAGGGGTGTGAGCTGCTCTTTAAGCATGTCAGTGCTAGGTTTCGTGAAGTCATCCCAAGAGTCTTGATTAAACGATACTGCATCGGCGCGCTCTGGCGCCTCATTTTCCGATGACATAGGTTTAGTTGAGAAATTAAATTGATTAAGCGTCTCACCCCAGGTCGCCTCGATAAACTTGGTTCGTCCCGATGCGGCCCGGTAGTACTGGTACTTGAAGGGATTCTTTGCTGCGTAGTCTTGATGGTACTCCTCAGCCGGATAAAACGCTGCCTGCGGCAAGAAGGGGGTTGGTAGTGGCGCCTCAAACACTCCCGCTGCATCCACGGCCGCAATAACTGCAGTAGCTACGTCACGCTCCTCGTCACTGCTGTAGTAGATGGCCGGCGCGTAGGCCGCGCCGCGGTCGTAGAAGGAGCCACCTGCGTCGGTTGGATCACCGTGTTTGATGATATGCTCAACGAGGTTGCCATACGACACAACTGCCGGGTCATACGTGACGAGTACCACCTCGCGGTGTCCGCCCGCTTCGTAGGTTTTATAGGTTGGGTCAGGAGCTGCACCACCGGCAAAACCGGATACAACACTGACTACCCCAGACACCTCCTCGAGATCATGTTCAACGCACCAGAAGCAGCCGTTGCCGAAGAGTGCTGTGGCGAGTGGGTGTGAAGCCGACGGCGCAGCTTCTGTCGTCGAGGTCTCAGGTAGTGCTTCCGCCACTGGTGCCACAACACGCTCAAGTAGTTGCTCTTCAAACTGGATGGTCGCGCCGTACCCACTGTTGAGGATAAATGATTCAAAACGTTTGTCGGCGCCCGTAATGATCGCCACACCGAGGATGAGCAGGAGCATACCGAGCCCCTGTTTGATCCGCGCGGTAGTACCAAGGCGTGCTACCAGCGCATTGATGAGCTGCTGCCCAAAGTACGCGATCAACAAGAGCGACACAGCCAGCCCGGCTACAAATCCACCAAGGTAGAGTAATCCCTCTCCCACAGCGGCTGGCAGTACCGTCGCAATGATGAAGAGGTAGGTAGGGCTACAAGTTGAGAACACCGGCCCTAGCGCAGCTCCCATCATGACGTCACCCCACCAGTTCTCTCTGGTGTAGCCCTGCCCCACACCACGATTGCCAACTGCCGCGAGCTTGCCAACCAACGGTAGCCGCGACCACGCGGTTGGGAAACTGAGTGCGAGACCAAGCAGTACCAACACGCCGCCGGAGAACCAGGTCCAAAAGGAAGGCGGTATAGCAATCAAGAGCGTGGTCGCCTTAAGAAGCAGCGTAAAGAGAATGACCGAAAGTGAGAGGGCTGTAATAACCACCACCGCCCGACGGGAAATGTGTCGCACCCCCGGCTCACCTGCCCCCACCACCACCGGCAAGAGCGGGAGGATACACGGCGCTAAAACCGTGAGCACACCGGCGAGAACTGAGATGAGGAAAAATGTCATGAGTTATTGCACCTGTGCCACCACAGTGCCAAGGGTACTACCTCCACTCCACTTCTTAATAAGTGCACCATCAGCTGCAACTTGAACGAGCGTGTGTTGCGTTGTGACTCCGTACTGCTTTTTCAACTCAGTCGAAGTATCGTAGTTGACATCAAGGATAGTGAGTCCAGCTGGAATATCGCCGAGGTGCGCCTTGATATCAGCATCGAGCGCCCGGCAGCTCGGACACCAGCTCGCGCGGAAAAAGAGGACGACATCACCAGAGTTGGCCATCGCGAGTTTGCTCGCCTCGTACGGCAGGTACGCGCCACTGGCTGATGCCACATCGGCCATCTCAGCTTCTTTATCCATAGCAGCGGACGGGCCGTCAGCCGCGCCCTGTTTCACTGCCTCACCTCCCATCGCTTCTTTTTCCACCATCGCTGTCTCATCGGCTTTTTGTTTTTCCTCCATCAGTGCCTTTTCCTCCATAGCTTGCTTCTCCATCATGGCTTGCTCCTCGGCGAGCTTCGCTTTAGCTGCTTGATCCTGCTGGGCGTTAAACAAAAATGCCCCAGCGCCTACGAGCGCTACCACTGCTACTACCAGCATTACTTTATTCATGATACGTATTGAAATATGTGATTAACCCCTGCTAAGCGCAGTTGGGTAAAGTATAGTTTACTTTACATAGCATGTAAAGTAAACTATACACAGAGGTGAGAGTTATTCGAGGTAGAGCCGGGAGCCGAGTTTAACGACCACCATGGTGGCGAGTGCAAGGGGGATCCAGGGGTCGATAGCATGGGCTAAACCCTGCACGACGAGCGCCACGGTGAGAACACCAAGACCGGCAAGGTACGCGGCGCGGCCAGATTGTACTTTAAGCTGCACCTCCCGCTCATCGGCCGCCCGCTCTGCTAGGATGAACCCAGCCCATGCGAGGAGGAGTACCGTCCCAAAGACGAGCGCAACCATCTCCCCCATCATGGGCATCCAAAACGGCACGAGATCAGCTAGCACGAACAAAAAGAAACTAATGAGGAGTGCGAGCACAATTTGCAATAGGTGGTTAGTCATGGGTCAATGTAAATAGTTCATCAACAGACACACCAAACAATGCTGCCAACTTAAGTGCAAGCAGCACGGAAGGGGTATAGTTTCCCCTCTCGATTGAAATGATGGTCTGACGTGTTACCCCTACCGCCGCTGCTAATTTCTCTTGCGTGAGGCCTTGGTCAGTGCGATAGGTGTACACGTGGTTGGTAACAATTTCAGCCATAATAGTAGTCACTTGCCAGCATACCACAGGCAAAAAAATTCACATACAGAACGCGTTATACTATCAATTGACATTATGACAAACAACAAACAGGCAGTGCGACAGGTGGCTGTTTCTGGGGTGGGAAAAGTCTAGGAGACACTGACGCAGGACCTTTTGAGCACGTTCCGGAGCGTGCGAACGGAACGAGCCACAAGGTATACTGCTCCGGTACGGAGTAAGATACTCAAAATATGAAACTATATAAAAAATCAGTACTAGCGGGAGGTTGCTTTTGGGGGTTGGAAGACCTCATCCGCACCCTGCCCGGCGTGATCGAAACCGAAGTCGGCTACTGCGGTGGAAAAAACGACAACCCAACCTACGAGTTTCATCCGGGGCACGCTGAAGCGTTGCAAGTGACGTACGACCCGGCTGCACTCAGCTACAGACGGTTGCTCGATTTCTTTTTTCAGATTCACAACCCAACCACCCTCAATCAGCAAGGGAACGATCGCGGCCCATCCTACCGATCCGCCATTTTCTTTGCGGACGAAACAGAAAAAACCGTCGCTGAGGAGATGATCAGCATCGTCAACGAATCAGGTCGCTGGCCTGATCCTGTTGTGACTACCCTTGAGCCACTCACCCGCTTTTGGCCAGCGGAGGAGTACCACCAGGATTACTTGGTAAAGCATCCCAACGGATACACGTGCCATGCCATCTACTTCGACTCGTATTTGAAATAACGTTTGATCCTGCAGATTCCTTACTCGACCAAGTGTACAGCCACATAAAAGCTTGCTGGTAGGTGAGGTGTAGGTGGAGGTTGAGAAAACTTGTTTACAGGAAGAGTATATCTTTTGAATAGATCCTTCCGCTGGTCGAATCTATCAGCAGAGATCCTCCGCCAATCTTCCAGACCGGTTCACTTGCCACGCCATGTACTTCGACAGCTGCCCACCCTAGAGGGTCTAAGACACTCCTCCGTTTGATACGCTTCCCTGAAATTCCGAGCGAGGAGCCACGCAGCAACACAAGGAGCACAGAAGACCACTCGCGCCGTTTTGCGCAAATCTATGAAACAACTTACACAAACAGGATCGCCATGAACGCAACCAGCACAATAGTGACAAGACTGGCTAGTACGTCAGAGGTGAATTTTTTCCAAGCAATGCTGCGGTCACAGTTACTCCAGAGTATTGCACCCCCAACCGCCGGGACGGTGAAACAAAGCCAGGCCATCAAAGGAAAGGCAATAGCCATCATGGGTGGCACTCCATTTTGGACACTCATGGTTACCACGAACACGACAAAGAAAGCGGTGAGGAACGATAGCGCCATTTGCGCCCCATACAGTTTAGGCATGTGTGGTTTTGCTTCGGCGATCTTTTGCGCCTGCGCTTCCGGCGATAGCTGATCAAAACCCAGGTACCGCATGTGGAGCTTCCCCATGGGCGTCATTGGTGAATACCAAAACGTCCCGACAACGATAGCGATCACAGTTCCGGCGAGCGCGAGTAAGATGATGGTAGTCATATACTATGTGGCTTATGCGAAATAAGAGCTATACCGTAGTATAGCACGTGCCCCCGCCAGGACTGCATGAAAAAGCCCTAGCGACGGAGGTTGAGGTAGAGAATGATTAAGAACGCAAACGTTACAGCGGAAAGGAACGGGAATGTCACAAACCCGAACTCATTAATGATCTTCGCTGCACAGTCAGCACTACCATCTGCCAGACACGGCATCAGGCTCGATGATGCTTCTGGGGGCAGCATTTGATATACGTACTGGTATATGGCGACCACAAGACCGAATGCCGACAGTGCAATTCCGTAGAGCGGAAAGTGCACCTTGTCGCTACCTTTGAACGCCATGATTGAAAGCAATGCCTGCGGGTAGAGGGCAATGCGCTGGAGCCAGCAGAGCGAACAGGGTACGAAACCGAAGTACTCAGAGTACACGAGCGACAGTGCAACACTGCCCGAAGTGGTAGCCATCACAATCGGCCATACAAACTTTTTAACGTAACGGGTATAGTAGGAGCTTTGGTAGTAAAAATAATCGACGTACAAGCCTATGGTGGCCACCAGGAGCACCAAGCCGCCGACTGAGAGCCAGAAACTGAGCGCGTTAAAGAGAAAAAAGTACATGGTGCAAGCTGTATGGTTAGATTACTAATGTCTTCAGCCAGTATTATACGCTTTTATAGGCAGCACATGCTACCTCAGCTATTTAGGGAGTACTTTGGAGTGCTGCAATATCAATCTTCTTCATCGAGAGTAGCCTCTCCCACGCTCCCGGCTCCAGCATCATTGACTCGATATTTTCAGGGTTCACCTGCCACGATAAACCATACTTATCCTTGCACCAGCCGCAGACACTTTCCTGTCCCCCACCGGTAGTCAGCTTCTCCCAGTAGTAGTCGATCTCTGCCTGATCTTTGCAAGAAACATTAAAAGACACGGCTTCATTGAAGGTAAATTCATTGCCGGCATTGATGGCTACAAATTCTTGCCCCATCAGCTCAAAGTAGATCGCCAATACTTTGCCCGCAAACGCCTGCTGGAAATCGAGCAGTCCTTCGGTAGGATAGTAGGAAGTCGTAATGATCTTTCCGTCCGGAAAGATTGATAGGTAAAAATTGACTGCCTCTTCAGCATTTCCCTTAAACCACAAATTTGGTGTTATTTTTTGCATAGGAGTCGTACTACATTGCTAATAACTAAGTGTAATACTTTACGAATGGCAGGTAAAGGAAAGACCTACGTACTGGTGCAGTCAGACGATCAGACTCTGTCTGTCTGTTTTACAATATTCAAAAATTCAATTTTGGGGTATCTCGCCCGCTGTTATTTCAGACTCCACTTTTAAAAGTCTGCAAACGAGGCTTTACCTACGCCGAAACGGGTGTTTCTTCTGATATTTCAGGAGCAAGGGCGCGTTTCGGGTAGAAGCGATCGAAAAAGGCCAGACGAATACCAACAAGCTCGAGTCCGACCAAGGCTAGTACCGCCCCGGGGACGACTGGCATAATGAGTGCAAACACGCCAAAAACGATGAGGAGGATTCCCACCGTTTTACGTAGCCAGCGGCGTGAGTAGATGTAGGTTTTCATACCAGTCCGTGTATATTCCTTTTGACGGACGAGGTGGGGATTTCTTACAGGAAGGGGTTGGCGTCAAAGCACAGAAGTAGTACACGTCTGTGGACTGTTGATTGTGACACGTCTCGTGGGGTTAATCAAAATACTCTATCTTGTCTTCAAACCGATCACTACTAAAATCCTCTCGTAGGCGTTTTATACTTTTCTCAGCCCTAACAAGGTCATTCTTAGTCAAAGTTTCTTTTTCATTCAAGACCTTCACTATTGTTCGTAACAGAATACTATTAAATGTTTCATTTTGCTCGACCTCATTTAGTTTTTGTGTATTTTGATACAGTACCCAGGAGAGTACAACGACAACCAAGATTAATATTGCTTCCATGTCTGAATTCTATCAAACTTTATAGAGATAAGCTTTTCGTACTAACTTGAGTTGGCTGGGAGACAGGGACTCGAACCCCGATACTCAGGACCAAAACCTGATGTCCTACCTTTAGACGATCTCCCAATATTGTGTGATGCGCTGGTCTTGAATACCAAAACCTGGTGTCCTACTTCGACAAGTGAGGAACTGAGGGAAAGTTTACTTTCACTTGAGTTCCGAACGCGGTCGAAGCAAGAAATCTTTGATTTCTTACCTTTAGACGATCTCCCAAAATGACAGCGGTGGAGGAGCTGTCTAGTTCAGGTTGCGGCTTCCTACGCAACTTTACCCGAGCATCCTTTCTTCCCCCACCCAGCGTTTGCGGATTTAAACCTTTGCACCCAACGGAACGCTGTTGCTGTGGCGACTACAGTACCATACTCCGTGAAAAAATTCAGCCCTGTCGTCCGAGGACGGCAGGGCTGAAGCACGCGGCGAAAACTACGCTTTACTCTTCTTGAAACAATCGATGCACTTTAAGTTGCTCGTATCACGTGGCGTGAACGGAAGTGAGGTAATGGTGGTGCCGCAGGTTGCACACTGCCAGTTGCCTTCTACCTTTGGCTTATCGGTGCGGGCTGCTGCCGGCACATTCCCCTTTGACTTACTGTGGCAGTCGCGGCACAGGAGACCGTCGGTGCGACGCGGCTCGAATGGCAATTCAGTAATGGCTCCTCCACAGCTGCTACAGGTCCAATTCCCTTGATGCATACAAATACACTAAATCGTAATCTGCTTAGTATACAGCAAACATGCTCTAGCTACGCTAAACAATTTAGGTATACTAGGGGCATATGGAATCGATACACATTCGCCCGGCGCTCCGCGCTGGCTGGACCGCCTTTACCCGCCGGCCGTGGTACCTCCTTGGCCTCACGATAGCTACCTTGCTGCTCTTTGCGGCGAGCATGAGCAACGCGCTCGTCACTGCCCTCGCGTACATTCTCTACGGTGGTTACCTCACGCTCCTCATACGCCACTACCGCGGAGCATATATTGAATTCGACGATCTCTTCACCGTCACCGATTTCCGCTGGGTGTCATTCGCATTCCTTGGACTCATCAAAGGGTTCTTCATTCTGCTCGGGTTTATATGCTTCATCGTGCCAGGCGTGTACCTCGCCGTGCGCTGGATGTACGCTGAACTTCTCGTCGTCGACCAGGGCATGCGGCCGCTGCAGGCGCTACGCGCGAGCAGTGCAATGACCAAAGGAAACCGCGGAAAATTATTCCTCTTTCTCCTGACCGTGATCTTCAGCGTCCTCATCGGCTTTCTCCTGCTTATTGTCGGGGCTTTCGTCGCAGCAACGATTGGTATGTTTGCGCTCATCAAGCTCTACGAAGATGCTACGGGGCGACTCGCCGAGAATGACACCGCGGTGACAGTGATCGATGATGAAACGGTGACGATCGGATAGCTAAACGAAGCAACAAAAAGGCCGGGCTTCGCCCGGCCTTTTTGTTTACGAACGTTCGTAGCTCGCCTTGATGAAGGCGGTAAACAGTGGATGCGGCGCAAGCGGTCGAGCCTGGAGCTCAGGGTGATACTGTACCCCCACGAAGAAGCGATGGGTTTCTTTAGGCAGCTCCATCACCTCCATGAGCGTACCATCCGGTGAAGTGCCAGTGAAGTGGAGACCGCGTGCTTCGAGCGCAGCAATGTAGGCTGGATTCACCTCGTAGCGATGGCGGTGTCGCTCATGAATATTCGTAGCTTTGTACGCTTTAGCCGCCAAACTCCCCTTCTTGAGCAGTGTCTCAAATTGCCCGAGGCGCATCGTTCCACCCATCTCACCTTTAGCAATCTTCTCGCGCTGGGTCGCCATGACACCGATCACGAGGTCTTTAGCCTTGGGGTCAATTTCTTCGGTACTCGCGTCTTTGAGTTTCAAGACATGCTTCGCAAACTCGAGCACAGCGAGCTGCATGCCGTAGCAAATGCCGAAATACGGAATATTATGCTTGCGCACGTACTCGATCACCTTGAGCTTCCCCTCAATACCCGTTTTGCCAAATCCGCCCGGGACCAGCACACCATCAAACTGCTTTAACTCCTTGAGACGTGTCCCGTCGGCGAAGTCGTGCGATGAGAGGTAGGTGATCTCAGGTTTTAAGCCAAGGCTGTAGGCAGAGTACTTGATCGCCTCGAGTACAGAGATATACACGTCAGACAGTACAAAACCGCCTGAATTGAAGTACTTGCCGACGACCGCTATCTTTACCGTACCCTTAGTCTCTTTCGACGACCGAACAAACTTCTGCCAGGCTTTGAGATCGGTCGTCACCTTGCAAGGCAAACTGAGCATGCTGCAGAGCCGCTCCGAGAGCTTATCTTTTTCGAACGAGAGTGGGATATCGTAAATGCTTGGCACATCAGGTGCGGCGATGACGTTCTCAGGTCGCACGTTGCAGAACGTCGCAATTTTTTCCTTGCGCTTTTGGTCGACCGGAGCTGACGACCGTGCAATGATGATGTCGGCAAATACACCGGCGCTATTGAGCATCCGAACCGCCGTTTGCGTCGGCTTGGTCTTCATTTCACCGATCGAGCCGGGCACCGGGAGGTAGGAAACCATGACTACCGCCACACTCTCGGGCATTTCGGTCTTCATCATACGCACCGCTTCAAGGAAAAGGACGTTCTGGTACTCGCCGACCGTACCACCAATCTCGGTTAACACCACGTCGGCCGCTGCCAACTCTGCCGCCTTCTTGATGCGCGAGATGACCTCAAGTGGGATGTCAGGCACCACCTCCACGTTGCGGCCGCCGTAGCCTAGGTTGCGCTCTTTTTCGATGACCGAACGATAGACGCTGCCAGTCGTCATGTAGTTGACAGCTGGCAGATCAACATTGAGGAACCGTTCGTAGTTCCCCATGTCCTGATCGGTCTCGAGACCGTCCTTGAGCACAAAACATTCCCCGTGTTCAGTGGGGTTCATGGTGCCGGCATCGACGTTGATGTAGGGGTCGATCTTGATCGCGGTGACCGCCAGGCCGCGGGCTTGGAGGATCTTAGCAATCGAAGATGACGCCACCCCTTTACCAACTCCGCTCATCACTCCGCCGACGACAAATATGTACTTAGTATCTTTACGCTTGGTTTTCTTGGTTTGTTGTCGGGTGCGTGCCATGGCAAAAAAATTAAACGCGTAAGTACCGGGTGATTGCTAACAGGCTCGAAGCGATACCGAGGACGGCTCCAATGCCGATCAGGATGCCGAAGATGCGGCCGAAGTCTGAAACGAAGTGGTTAAAGATATTGAACTGGAAGAATGCCTCAGTCGCTGGGCCGAGCCAGAGCACGAGTGGGTACAAAATGAGGAGCGCTAGCACGCCCGCGATAACGCCGTACATCACCCCTTGTAAGAGGAACGGGCCACGGATGAACGTATTGCTTGCCCCAACGAGGCGCATGACAGAAATTTCTTCGCGACTGGTATAGATAGCCAAGCGAACGGTATTAAACGTGATTACGACTGCCGCTGCCACGAGAATAACCATTGCAATGTAGGAAGACCGCTCTACCGCATCAATGATCTGCGTGAGCTTATCGATTGCTTCTTGGTTTTTTGCAAAATTTACCTCATCGATGAGCGGATTCTGTGGATCGCTCGCTGACTGTTGATCATTGAGAAATGCGGCAATCCCCTCGTACTGGGAAGTGTCCTTTGCACGAATTGCCAAGGAAGCACCGAGTGGATTTTCACCGAGCTCTTCAAGTCCTTGCATGATCGTACTGTCGTTGCGGTGCTGCTCTGAGAACTGCGCCAGCGCATCTTCGCGCGAGGTGAACGTCACCGCTTCTACTTCAGGCAGTGCCTCGAGCGCCGCCTGCAGTGCATCGATGTCGGGCTGGGCAGCAGTAGTAACGAAGTAGACATTGATGTCAACTTTGTCCTGGATCTGATCGAGCGAAACTTCGAGCACCTTATCGACGAGCATGGTGGTGCCAATGACAAAAAGCGCCACCGTCATAACGAAGATTGCTGCCGCCGACACAAAGGCATTACGCCAAAAACCCACAAATCCAGAACGTACTACTCGTTTAAATGCGATCCACATGATAAAAATTTAAATTAGAAAATGAAAAAGTAAAACTGACAGAGTAAAAGTAAAAAATATAGACCCGATCAATGCATGTCTATTGTCTTTACTATGTTGCTGAATTTTTTCGATTTTCATTTTTCCCTTTACTTTTTACAAGACATACTTCCCTTCCATATCGTCGCGGACAATGCGACCACCGTCCATCGTGATAACACGGCGACCGAGCTCATCGATGACACCTTTGTTGTGCGTCGTCATGATCACTGTCGTACCGAGATCATTGATCTTTTTCAAGATCTGCACTACCTCGTAGGTGGCGATCGGGTCTAGATTGCCCGTAGGCTCGTCAGCAATGATGATATCCGGCTGGTTCACAATAGCCCGCGCAATCGCGACCCGTTGCTTCTCGCCACCTGAAAGTTCGCCGGGGAAGTTCCAAATCTTGTCCTCGAGGTCCACAAGCGCAAGTGCTTGCGGCACGTTCTCAGCAATCTCGTCGTCCGAGCGACCGTTGGCTTCCATAGCAAAGGCTATGTTCTCGTAGGCAGTCTTGTGCGGGAGGAGTTTAAAATCTTGGAAGACGGTGCCGATCTTGCGGCGGTACTTTGGCAGCTTGCTGCGAGGTATTTGGTGCACATCAAGTGACTCAAAGAATACCTGCCCATGCGTTGGCCGATCTTCAGCAATGAGCATTTTAAGAAGCGTTGTCTTGCCGGCACCAGAATGGCCAACAATCGAAACGAACTCCTTGGGTGCGACCTGAAACGTCACTTCTTCAAGAGCGATCGCATTTCCTCCATTGTACAGCTTCGATACTTTATCGAAATAGATCATATAGCAATAACACCTCACATTGTACTAAAGTTGACGCGCGGTGTCCAAAAATAACTGAATATCTCCGTTTAAAACGCTATCGACCTTGCTCGTTTCAGCGTTGGTACGGTGATCTTTCACAAGCTGGTACGGGTGGAGCACGTAGGAGCGGATCTGCGAACCCCACTCAATTTTGAGCGTCTTCTCCACCGATAGGCCTTGGAGTTCGCGCTTACGCTGGGCATCCTGAAACGCGTACACCTTGCCGGCGAGGAGCTGGAGCGCCTTATCACGGTTTTGTAACTGTGAGCGTTCTGAAGAAACGTGCACCGATATATTGGTGGGTTTATGCACAATGCGTACCGCCGTCTCACGCTTGTTGACGTTCTGTCCCCCAGCGCCACCCGAGCGCGCAAATGATATCTCAAGATCATCCTCCGACAAATCGCTCTCTTTGGTATCAGCAATTTCAGGCGAAACCTCGACCAGTACAAAGGAGGTTTGTCGTTTGTCGTTGGCGTTAAAGGGTGAGATGCGCACCAGGCGATGTACACCTGATTCGGTCGCCAACGCGCCATACGCCCCTTTTCCCTGTACTTCAAAAGTGATGTTGCGGTACCCACCATGGTCATTCTCGTTACTATCAATCACCACGCTGCCCCAACCATGTTGCTCAGCATAGCGCTGGTACATGTCTACGAGCATTCGTGCAAAATCTTCAGCGTCGTCGCCGCCCGCCCCAGCAACGATCGTGAAAACGGCATGGTTACGATCATACTTCCCGCCACCTTCAGCTATTACCTTAAGCTCCTGGAGCTCTTTAATGAGTGCCTGCGCCTTTTGAGGGTCGTTCCAAAAGGTTGGTTCGAGCATGGCGGCTTCAATCGCCGCGATACGTGACTGTGTTTCTTCCATGGTAAAAGTTATTCTGGCGAATTAAATCTCCCCTTGTCTCGAAGTGTAACTTTCTCAATACTCTTACGCAACGCACTATCGAGATTGATGCTCTCGACATTAGCTAAACAGGCGAGCGTGTACAAGATATCTCCGATTTCATCTTCAATTGCCTGTGCTGACTCTGCGGCTTTTTTCTTTTTTGGTCCATACAGATGGTTTATGAGCCGAGCCAGTTCGCCGGTTTCTTCCACCAATCGAGCCAAAATTTCATGAGGTGTCCAATATGCCCAGCCCTCAGCGGTAAAGTAACTGTCAATCTCTTCCTGAAGCTTTTCCATGTTCCGTAGTATAGCAAAAACGTCAGCCG
>JACCDY010541396.1_pt1 | contig 16686 bp, 18 predicted proteins | sample 7446391 | NCBI WGS metagenome assembly JACCDY01 (sample SAMN15323451, study PRJNA562643) | freshwater metagenome | isolation source: river surface water | place: USA:Blue River Watershed | collected 2017-08-18
GATAATTATATTCCTGCTAATCCTATGGTTACTCCTGCTCATATTGTTCCTGAATGGTATTTTTTACCTTTCTATGCTATTTTACGTTCTATTCCTGATAAATTAGGTGGTGTTGCTGCTATGGGAGGAGCTATTGTTATTTTATTATTAGTTCCTTTTATTAATACTTCTGAAATTCGTAGTCCTGAATTCCGTCCTATTTATTCTGTTTTTTTTTGGATTTTAGTTGCTGATTTCTGTATTTTAGGATGGATTGGACAAAAACCTGTTGAAGAACCTTATGTTTTAGTTGGGGCTATTGCTACTATTTTTTATTTCTTATTCTTTTTAGTTTTAATGCCATTAATCGGGATTGTTGAAAAACAATTAATGAGAGTTAAATTTAACTCTCTTTAATTCTAAAATATAATTTTTATATTATTTTTTTAGTTCTTTTTTTGGGGGATTACTACATTTCGATCTTTTTCTTGAATTTCGTCAATTCTTTTTTAAGATCATCTTTATTATAATTTTTTATCCATGCAAATACAACTAATTCTTTTTTTTTTATTTTCTTTTGGTAGTTTTTATGATAATACTTGTTTTTGTGCTGGTTTTAATCTTAATGACTATATTGCTGGGTTATCCAGTACTTTGATTTTTGGAGTTCCTGTTCAAGCATTTGTTGGAGTTGCTATGGTTCTTGGTGCTATTGGCTGTTTCAAATTAACTGCTTATCTTATTAGGGATATTCCCCCTAATCCTTTGAAACCTTCTGAGATGATGCATAAATTTGAAAATGCTCCTGAGTTTAAATATGTTAGATCCTCAAAATCTGATAATAAAGATTCTAAGGCTTTCAATCCCGATAATAAAGACTTAAAATCTTCTGATAATATTGACTCTAAGTCTTCTAATAGCATTGATTCTAAGCCTTCCGACAGTATTGATCTTAAATCTTCAAATACTTCAGATTTTCAATCTTCTGCTACTAATAATTCTACTGATTTTAATGATTCTAATAAAGACTCTGATTCTAGTTCTAGTTCTAGTTCTGATTCTAATGATGATTCGGAGTTAAATTATAACTCTGATTATTCTGAATTATTCTCTTCTACCGAAGATGAATTTTTGAATGAGGCTGAGATTTATGATGATTCTGATGATGATTCTGATGCTGATTCTGATGCTGGTTCTGATGCTGGTTCTGATGATGATTCTGATAAAGGTTCTGATTCTGGTTCGGATATTAGTTCTGGTTTTGACGGTGGCGAGTGAGGGGAGTTCTAATTTTTTTTCTTATTATTTGGGAAGTGTGTGCCTTCAGTGGCAGCACTTCCCTAAAACACCTTGTCTTCTTCTTTTTATGTTATTGATATCTTTTTATTTTATATTTTTGAAGTTCTCAATTATTAGGTTGTATGATTTATTGGAGTTACCCTTAAACTATTATTTGTAATTTCTTAGTACTAATACCCAATCCTAATCATAAGCCTAGTCAGAATATTAATTCTTTTTTTATTATTTATAGTTTAAGCTTTTCGTTTTCGTTCGGAGTTTGAGATGTTTGAAATTACTATTAATGATCAAACTGTCTTAGTACCAAAAGGAAGTACTGTTTTAGAAGCTTGTCGTTTTGTAGGTATTGATATTCCAAGATTTTGTTATCATGATCGTTTATCAGTAGCGGGTAATTGTCGTATGTGTTTAGTAGAAATTGAAAAAACACCTAAACCTATTGCTTCTTGTGCAATGCCTGTAGCAAATCAAATGGTTGTATATACTGAAACTCCATTAGTAAAAAAAGCTCGTGAAAATGTTTTAGAAACTTTATTATTAAATCATCCTTTAGATTGTCCTATTTGTGATCAAGGAGGAGAATGTGATTTACAAGATCAAACTCGTGTTTATGGATCAGATTATACTCGTTTTTATATTGTAAAACGTACTGTAGAAGATAAATATTGTGGACCATTAATTAAAACTATTATGACTCGTTGTATTCATTGTACTCGTTGTGTTCGTTATGCTGCTGAAATTGCTGGAGTAGATATTTTAGGTACTTTAAATAGAGGGGGTCATACTGAAATTGGTACTTATTTCTCAAGAATATTTCAAACTGAAATTGCAGGTAATGTTATTGATTTATGTCCTGTTGGAGCTTTAACTTCTAAACCTTATGCTTTTACTGCTCGTCCTTGGGAATTACGTACTGCAGAATCTATCGATGTTTTAGATTCTTTAGCAAGTAATATTTTTATTGATTTTAAAGAAACTGAAGCTTTACGTATTTTACCACGTTTAAATGAAGATGTTAATGAAGAATGGATTTCTGATCGTATTCGTTTTTCTTATGATGCTCTTCGTCGTCAACGTATTAGTGATATTTATTTACGTAGTAATAATCAATTTATACAAAAAGATTGGTCTGATTGTTTATCTATTTTAAAAAATCATATTAGTAATTCTAATGTTTTAATTTTAGTTTCTTCTTCTATTGATATTAATAGTTTAAATTTATTAAAATCTTTAGCTAATCAATCTAATATTCGTTTAGTTTCTATTGATTCTAATTTATCTCGTTCTTATAATACTATTTGGAATCATAATTCTTCTGCTACTATTTTAGATTTAGAAAAATCTGATATTTGTTTTTTATTAGGTGTTAATCCACGTTATGAAGGTGCTGTTTTAAATATTCGTATTCGTGCTCAATATTTAAAAGGTAATTATTCTATTGTTCATTTTGGTACACCTTATAAAGCTAATATTTCTACTAATTTTTTAGGTATTTCTTTAACTGAATTATTTAATCTTTTTGAAGGACGTTCTAGTTTACTATCTATTATTTCTTCTGCTAAACAACCATATTTTATTCTTGGTGATGCTTTATTAAAACGTATTGATTTAAATTTACTTTTTACTCATTTTGGTCTATTAAATAGTAATTCTAAAATTTTACCTTTATCTGCTAAAATTAATATTCAAAATCATATTTTTCAGAATATTCGTAAATTTCAAATGCAAGATTTAATTTGGTCTGATTCTATTATCTCTTTATATTTAGATGATAATCAGATTATTCGTCAAATTTTATCTAATTCACAATCTAAATTTAAAATTTGGGGGCATTGTAATGGTAGTGTTTCTGCTTCTTTAAATGATTTAATTTTACCTTTATCTTCTTTTGTTGAAGATGAAAATCAATATTTAAATGCTGAATCTCGTTTTGTTAAATCTACTCGTATTTTTTCATCTATTAAATCTATTCGTTCTGTTTCTTTAATTCTTAAAGCTCTTTTTAATTCTCAGTCTCAATCTTCTATTCTATCTGAGTCTCATTTTAGTTCTAATTTATTTTTTAGTAATCCTTTTGCCTTTTTAGGTAATAATGATCTTTTTAGTCATTTTATTTCTTCTAAGAAATTTTTTACTACTAATTTTAATTCTAAATTACTAAATGTTGATTTGTGTACCCTTTTACCGTTAAAGTCTACAATCGAAGATTTTTATTTAGTTGATACTTTTACTCGTAGTTCTCAAATTATGGGTCAATGTTCTTCTATTTTTAGAAAACGTGCTATTAATTTTCTTAAATTTTAATATTTATTTATAATTTTTAAGTTTTCAATTTTATGGTTTTTCTTTAAATCTTTCTTTTTAGATTCATTCTAATTCTGTGGGAGGTGTAGCTTAGTTGGTTAGAGCATTGGTTTGTCACATCAGAGGTCGTGGGTTCAACTCCCATCACTTCCGCTATATATTAATGTTATTTTTTTAATCTTATTCTTTTTATTAAATTTCTCTTTTTATTATAAAGAGTAAGATTATCTGTTCTTTTATAATAATATTATTTATTTATTTTCAGTTTTCAATTTTTATAATCTTAAATAATATTTCTCTATTTCTCTATGTTTTTAAAAAAAAAAAAAGCTATTACTCCTGGTACACGCCATCAAGTATTAATTGATAAAAGTTTATTATCATCAGAAAAACCTATTAAAAATCTAACTTCTCGTATTACTAAAACTGGAGGTAGAAATGCTTTAGGTCATATTACTATACGTCATCGTGGAGGTGGAAAACGAAAATTATATAGACAATTGTTAGGTGGAAATTTAAAATTTCGTGCAGTAGTTGTAGGTATTGAATATGATTCTAATCGTACTGCATTTATTGCTCGTATTTTTGATTTAGATAGAAAACAATTTTTTTATATTTTAGCTTCTGAAAATCTATATCCTGGATGTTTAATTCGATGTGGTGTTAATGTTGCTTATCGTATTGGTTTTCGTAAACCATTAAAAGAAATCCCTACAGGTGCATTAATTTCTAATGTAAGTCAATTTCAACATGGTATTGGTCAATATGCTCGTTCTGCTGGTACTTATTGTCAATTAATTCAGAAATTAGATAATTATTCTAAAATTCGTTTACCTTCTGGTGAAATTCGTTTAGTTTCTTCTGAAGCATATGCTACTATTGGTATTGTATCAAATAAGAAACAAAAATCTATTGAATTAGGTAAAGCTGGTCGTACTCGTTATTTAGGTCGTCGTCCTTTTGTTAGAGGAGTTGCTATGAATCCTGTTGATCATCCTCATGGTGGTGGACAAGGGAAAACTTCTGGTGGACGTCCTTCTGTAACACCTTGGGGAAAACCTACTAAAGGTCAACCTACTCGTCGTCGTACTTCTAAGTATCGTATTTCTATTTCTTAATTTGATTATTAAGTTATAGTGTATTATTTTATTAAATAATAATTAATTAACACATTTATAGATATGTCACGATCAAAATGGAAATTTCATTATATACATAATTCTATTTTACGTCTTTCTAATATTTTAGATTTTGATTTTAATAATCATCAGAAAATTAGAAAAATGAAAAAAATTTGGTCTAGATCTTCAACCATACCTAGTTTTTTATTAGGTGCTACTGTATGGGTACATAATGGGAAAGAATTTAAAAAAGTTCTTATTACTGAAGATAAAATTGGATACAAATTTGGAGAATTTTCTACTACTAGAAAACGTAGTGTATATAAGAAAAAAAAAACTACTCGTTAATAAATGGGACAAAAAGCTAATCCAAAATCTGTAAGACTATTTCATTATCCTGAAATTTTTGAGTTAGGTAAACACGAAAGTTCAGATTTAGCCTATCTTAAGTCTTATATTGTACAATTTTTTCGTCAAAAAGGTATTTATATTAGTAAATTATCTGTTTTAGGAGATACTAATATTTTATATCTTAATGCTGATGTATTTTTTTCTAAACGTAATCGTATTAAAACTAAAAAATTACGTCGTGCTTTAAAATCTTATCGTGGATTAAAAACACGTTCTTTAAGTAATAAGGGATTTATTCAATTTTGTCAATCTTTACAACAAATTTTAGGTGTTCGTAAAGTTATTTTAAAAATTCGTAAATTAGATTGTCAAATGGAGGTTAATCAACTTATTTCTTATTGGTCACAGGTAAAAAAAACTTTAACTTTTAAACGAGCCGCTTTTGCTTCTGATTTAGTTCAGGCTTCTTCTCTATTATTAACCAATCAAGCTTCTGCTTATTTATTTAATACCTTTTTAGTTTTAATGTTTACACGTTTACCTAAACGTCAACATTCTCGCTTTTTTGTTTTTTTAAAAAAATTTTTTAAAGGTATTTTAAATCATTCTTTAAGTTTTAATGGGTCTATTTTAGGTATTCGTTTATTAATTTCTGGTAAATTATCTGGTAAAACTCGTGCTCAATCTTTTGCTGTTAATGTTGGACAAGTTCCTACACAAACTTTAGATCGTAAGATTGATTATTCTTTTGTTCCTGCTTTTACTATGATGGGAACTTTTGGATTTAAATTATGGATTGCAACAAAGTAAGGATTTATAATTCTTTTGTTGTTTTTTTTTATTTTTAATCTTTAATTTTTAATTTTTAAAAATCTTAATCTTAATCTAAATTTTAATCTAAATCTAAATCTAAATTTCTTTTTTATACATGCTATTATTACCTCGTCGATTTAAATATAAGAAAATTCGTAAAGGTTCATTACCTACAAATGTTTTAAGTAGTTGTCGAAATCCTGAATTTGGAACTTTTGGATTAAAAGCTGAATGGTTTGGGATTTTAACTGCTAAACAACTTGAAGCTAGTTTTCGTGTTATTTCTAAATTAATTAAAAAAACTGGGAGACTTTGGGTACGTGTTTTTCCTCAAATCGCTGTATCTAAAAAACCTGTTGAAGTTCGTATGGGTAAAGGTAAAGGGCCTGTTGATCATTGGGTTGCTAAAGTCCGTCCGGGTACTATTTTATTTGAATTAACAGGGTTATCTTCTCGTAAAGCCGAAGAAGTTTTTAAAAAAGCTTCTACTAAATTACCATTTCAGGTTCGAATGGTATCTAATTAAGTTTTATGTATCAAAATTCATTATTTTATTTACAACAAGGTACTGCTTATATTGTGGAACAAGATGAGAATTCTCTTTTTTTATTAAATAACAGTTTAGCTTTTACTTTACGTCCACAAGATTTAGGTTCTAAAGCTCCTTATGTTCCTTTTAAACGTAAGTCTCAACTGATTTCTTCTTCTAATTCTCAGTCTTCTAGTCAATCACAATTACAAGATTCTAGTACTAATCTTAATTCTACTTTAACTATTCGTAAAGATCCTAAGTTAAATTTTCAATCTTTTCCGATTAAATTAGTACAATTTAAAAATTCTCATTATACTTATCCTTTTATTCGTACATCCCCTAATTTTAATGCTACTGAATTTTATAATTCTCAGTTACTTTTAAAATTTAATCGTGATCGTACTTCTGCACGTGTTGTTAAAGTTACTAAAGGAGGATTTTTATGTTTAATGTGTGGATTTTTAGGGTTTTTACCTAAAACTCATATACCTCGTTTTTTACAGATTTCTGCTAATGTTGGTCAGGGTCTTTCAGATTCTAAAACTCTTCAAAATCTTAACACTTTTAATAAATTTTCATTTTCTGGTAATTTACCACAGCTTCCTCAGTTTCAAGGGAGTCGTAAACAACAGCTTCAGAATTTAAAATTATATTTTTCTAAGAAATTTACTGGTTCTCGTTTACAAACATTTAAAACATTATATTCTTTTTCTAATTTATGTGAACGTAATTTTTATTTAACTCTTCCTTGTAATTTTTTATCTAGTATTATTTATCCACCTAAAACTTTACGTGGGAAGTTTCAATTTGCTTTTATTTTTACTTCTTTGAATAATAATTACGTCAATTCTGAACGTTTGAAGATTCATTCTCATCTACTGGATAATAAAATGAAAGATCAGACTCAAATTATTTCTACTTCTCTTACTAAGAATAAGAATAAAAATAAAAATAAAGATTTTAGAGATGTAAGTAAGAATTCTTTTTTACCTTCTAGTTCTAGTCATATAAAAAATAAATTAGAAGTTAAAGAAGGTAAACAACAAAAAAGATTCATAACTGAATCTAAACGTACAATTAAATAAATTTCTTTTATTTTTTTATCTATTTTTCTTATTAATAGGTTTTTAGTTTTGTTAATTATGTCTACAAAAAAACAATTAGTATCTACTATTCAAAAAAAGGTTGAATTAAAACAGTTTTTTTTGATGTTAAATGATCCATCACTTTTAAATAATATTTGTTCTAATTTATCTTCACGTCCAAAAATTGTTCATGTTGGTAAAAATATGTTTACTTCTAATCAATTATTATCTAAATTTGAATCTTTTAAAAAATTAAATTTAAAATTGATTTCTTTAGAACATACTGATTTTTTTCCTTTTTTAAATCAACTTGAAAAAGTTACTGATAAAAAATTATCTAGTAATATAACAAGTTCTGCTTCTAATCTTATTATTATGGTTGGATATAAACAATATACTTTTCTTAAAGATCAAGTACCTTTTTTATCATCTGATTGTTTAAGTTCTCAGTTTTTTAGTGGGTTTTCTGGTTATAAAAAATTTTATTTTTTATTAAATAAACTTGCTAACGCTTAAAAATTTTGTGCCTGTCAAAGGGTCATTATTTTTATTACTTTTTACTTTTATTATAGAGCAAATAGTACTAAGAATGCGATCATTAACGCGAATAAAGCAATTGCTTCAGTTAATGCGAATCCTAAAATTGCAAAACGGAATAAATCGTCTTTTAAATATGGGTTTCTTGAGATTCCAATAATTAATGCTCCGAAAATAGTTCCAATTCCGATTCCAGCTCCGGCTAGTCCAAAGGTTGCTAATCCGGCTCCGATTGATTTAGCTGCTTGTAATAACATATAGATTTTCTATATTTCTTCTTTTTCTTTCTTTTTTTTAGTTTCTTTCTTTCTAGATTTTTTGATTTCTAGATTTTTATATTCCTTTACAGTTAAAAGTTTAACTATTGATAGGTTTTTGTTCAAAGACTTTGTGGGCCTAGACGGACTTGAACCATCAACCACTCCCGTTATGAGCGGGGTGTTCTACCATTGAACTATAAGCCCTTCGATATAATTATTATTTTCTTCTGAATTTTTAAATTTTATGTTTAAGTAAATTTTTTTCATTTTACAGATAAATGGTGACAGAAATTATGATTTTGTTTAACTTTTTACTTTTATAGACATAAATTAAAGTAGAGAATTCTTAATTAATTCCCGTAAAACAATCTTTGTTCTAACCTTTTTAAGTGTTAGATTTTCATTTCTTATTTGTTCTGTGTTTCTTTTTTTTGTTAGAGGTCTTATTTTTTTGTTAGGGGTCTTATTTTTTTTGAATTTTCAGTATAGAAATTTCTTAGTTTATGTATAATTATGGTATTATATATTTGTAGACCTCCAAGTATATAATATAAAAAAATATCAAATTACGAATGAAATTAAAAGAATTTATGAGAACTATTGTTGCCCTTAAATCTAAACTGATTAAGGCACTTTTTATTTATTTCCCCATCATATTTTTAATTATCTATGGTGTTTTAATTATAAATAATACTATGTCTGTGACTGAATTTGCAGAATATGTACTTTATATTTATTATTCTATCTCTATATTTTTAGATGGGTTGATTCCCATAAATTTTATAGCGGGTGATGTTGAAACTATAGTTTCTTTCACAAAACCAGAAGAATTTATTCAAATGGTAAATTTAAATTTACCATCAATGTATAGCGATATTCTGGTTGAATCTCCATTACCATATTTAAGAGATGGTCTGTTAATTTTGAAAGATTCACTTCCTAACCCTCAAAATCCGAAATTTTGGTTGGCTGTAATGGGTTGTTGTATATGTTTATTGCTAGTTCGTTGGATTTTTAATAGAAAAACTCAAACTAAATCTAGATCTAACTTTAAGTAGCAACTAAATAAAAACGTACATCAAAACTATTATATTTCTCTTAGCTCTGCTATCAAATATTTTAGTATTTTTTAGAGTCAGAGTTATCTTGCTGCTTCTATTTTCTATTCTTTTTTATTTACTTTATTGTTACTTCATTGGACAATAAAGTAATTTCATATTATTTTTATTTAGATGCTTTCTATTTGACCCTTGTCACCAAGGGTCCTTTTTGAGTATAATAAGAATGAGAATTCTAAAAAATACCTACTTTTAAAAATATTTAAAATTTATAAATGATTAATTCTGTTAGTTTCCCCCAATTTCTTTTATTATGTTTTATTCTTTATTTAATTTTTGGTGATCCCGTGTATTCTTATCATAACTATAAACATAAGCGGATGGTTCGTTTAGTTGAGGCAGGGTTGATACCCCACCCACCATTAGATCCTTGGACAGCACGTGTTTATGATATTGAAAGGGATTTTAATTTGCTGGTTAAGAGACTTCTTGATATTGAAAATTTTGTATTTACTCCTGATTTATGTATTCTAAATAAAAAAGAACTTCTTCAAATATCTACTTCAATGTTTGATATGCATGATACTACTCTTAAATCTATTAAATCTTTTAATATATTACAATCAGATTTTTGGGTAATAAAATCAGATTTTGAATTACTTAAATTAGAATATCAAGTTATTTCTGAGCAATTATATTCTATCACTTCAAATTTATTAACTTCTTCTTTAGATCTTTTATTAGTACATACTGAAATTTGTCAACATTCTATAAATCAATTTAATGCTTTTCTTGATCAAAATCAGATTTTAAATTTATATTCAAATATACTTTTAGCTAGAATAGAAGAATTTAATGCTTTACAAAGCAGATTTTTGAATCTTCTTAAATTTATTTCTACTATTCAAACTGATTTTCGTCGTGAACATGCAGAATTTGTTTTTGAAAAAGATTGTGTCTTAAGGCAGTTAGAACTTTATAAAGAGACTTTAAATTTGAATTTGACTCACATGCCATTTCAATTTAAAAAGAAAAAGAAGAATAAAAAAAAATAGATCCCCTTTTAATGGTTTTTTCTTTTCAGTTTGTAGTTAGTAGCAAGGAGGAAGGGACTCGAACCCTTAACGACGGTTTTGGAAACTGTAATTTTACCATTAAACTACCCCCTTTAAATTCGAAATTATTATTTTGATATCTATTTTTATCTTATGATCTGATTAAACAATTCATTTTGTTTTTTTAGATTATCTCTATTTTAGTGTTATTTTTGCATTTATTAATGCAGGTTTATTATTTAATAAGATTTTTATTAAATTTGTTAATTTCGGTTTAGAATTATTTTGTGATAATATTAGTGTTAAACTATAAGTTCTAATTTCATATTGATCTCTTGCTTTTTTATTTACATGAGGAGATTTTAGAATTGTTATGCGTTTAATTCTTTTAGGTAATCTAATGATTTTAAAATCTATATTAGTTGATTTTAAAATTTTTTCCAAATAATAAGTATATAATTCTAAGGTTTTTTTAAAATTCGATTTTAAATTAAGAAAAATCATTGTTTATGTTTTATATTTATGAATTAGCTTTACGCAATTTCTTTTTATTTTTGAGTTTTAGTTTTACTAGTTTTATATGTTATACATATAGAAAAGATTTATTTTTTATTTTATTATTACCTTCTTTTCAAACTAATCATCCTATTACTCATTTAATCTTTACTAATCCTGTAGAAGTTTTTAAAATTAGTATTTTTATTGTACTTTTATTTACCTTTTTATTTTGGTTACCCTATTTACTTTGGAATTGTTTAGATTTTTTACGTCCTGCTTTATATAGTAATGAAGTAAAAAAGTTTCAAAAATATCTATTTTTAGGTTTTTTATTTTTTCTTTTTGGTAATTTAAGTACTTATTATTTTTGTTTACCTACATTATGGGATTTTTTTTCTTCTTTTGAAGAACGTACACAATTAATAGATATTGTTTTAGAATTAAAGGCTGAATCTTATTTTGATTTTATTTTCGATACTTTATTATTATCTAATTTTTTATTATTTAGTAATATATTTTTCTTTTTATTACTTTTAAAAATTTCTAATTTACCTTTAATTCAAGCTATAATATCTTTTAAAAAATTTGTATATGTTTGTTTTTTATTAATTGGTACTTTATTAACTCCACCTGATCTTTTTAGTCAAATACTTATTTTTAGTATATTAATTGTTTTATATGAATGTTTATGTTTTTGTTTAATCCTTTATCAGAATTTACAAATTCATTATCGGTTCGTAGCCGATAACCCTAAATTAATAGGGTAACATATTAAAACTCATTAATATTCCGATAATAAATAATAAATAACCTAATGAAAAAGGTAAAAATACTTTCCATCCTAAATGCATTAATTGATCATAACGATAACGAGGTAATGCTGCACGCATCCAAATAAATCCTATTACAAAAATTGAAATTTTTAATCCAAACCATAAAGATCCTGGAATAAAATTTAAAAATTCTATTGGAGCATTCCAACCTCCTAAAAATAATATACTCATTAATGCACTCATTAATAACATATTTGCATATTCTCCTAAGAAAAATAATGCAAATCCCATTGCTGAATATTCTACATTATAACCTGATACTAATTCTGCTTCTGCTTCTGGTAAATCAAAAGGATGACGATTTGTTTCTGCTAATGCTGAGACAAAAAACATTAAAAATATTGGAAAAAATGGTATTATAAACCAAATATTTTTTTGTGCATATACGATTTCACTTAAATTAAATGAACCTACACATAAAACTATAGAGATCATAATAAATCCTATTGATACTTCATAAGATACCATTTGTGCTGCTGAACGTAAAGCTCCTAAAAAAGCATATTTCGAATTACTAGACCATCCAGACATTATTATACCATATACACTTAATGATGAAATTGCAAATAAGTATAATACTCCTAAATTAATATCTGATAATATTGCTGTTTCATTAAAAGGTATTACACCCCAACCCATTAAACTTAAAATGAAAGTTATCATTGGAGCAATAAAGAATAATACTTTATTTGCACTACTAGGGATAATAGTTTCTTTTATTAATAATTTAAATCCGTCTGCTAATGGTTGTAATAAACCATAAACTCCTACTACATTAGGTCCACGTCTTCTTTGAATAGCTCCCATTATTTTACGTTCTGCTAAAGTAAAATATGCTACTGATAATAATAATTGTACTACTATAATTAAAATTTTTAATAGAGTTACTAACATTGTATTGGTTTTATATAAATTTATATATGTATTAGAAATTCTTTTTTTTTGAATTCTAATTTTTGTTTTTAATATAATCTTTTCTTTTTATTTTAAATCAAATAACTATAATGTGAAGAGAAAGGGATTCGAACCCTTGATAGGTTTTTGCCTATAACGGTATAGCAAACCGACGCTTTAAACCACTCAGCCATCTCTCCTAAAATTTTCTTTTTTTTTTTTTAACAAATTAATAACGTTCTGAAGTAATTTTGTTTTATTAAAAGTTTTAATTATTTAAAGATGCGTAAACCTTTACGTTTTTTACGACGTGCTTTTGGTGCTCGACATCCGTTAAATGGTAATTTTGATAATCCTTCTAATAAATTTTTACCAGTACGAATTTCTTTTTTCATGATAGCTTTTAATACGCGTCGTCTAAAATTTTGTGGTGCAGTTATACGGAAATATAAAGCATCTGTAATTTTTTTCTTCTTTAAATGATTGAAGAAGTGCATTAAAACCATTTTTACTACGAATTTTAATGTTCGTTTTGAACAAGCTAATCCTAATTTACCAGCAGATGTTAAAAATTTTAATTTTCCTGTACGATCTGTTAATGCTACTATAATATTATTTGGTGTAATTTTAATATTTGCTACCCATTTTATAATATTTTTATAGATTCTTGTTTTAGTTTGTAAGTGTAAACGTTGTTGAAATTTTGGATGACGTAATAAACCCAAACGGATACGTTTTGTTGTTTGAGTATTTTTTTTACCTAATAATCCAAAGCTTTTTTTGATTTTTAGTTTTGGTTTATTTGGTTTTTTCTTATCAACGTTTTGATTTACATTTGTATTTGCAGGTACATTTAAATTTAAATTTAAATTAGTTTTTATATTAGGATTTAATTTTTTCTTATTTTGAGGTTGAGGTTGCTGTGATTGTAGCTTTTGTGTCATGTTTTAATTTTTTTTTAGTTTGTGCATTAGTATGAGTACGTTGGCCTCTAACAGGATATCCTAATTTATTTCTGATACCGCGTGTACTTTTTAAATTAATCAAAAATTCTCTATTTTCTTTTATTTGACGTTTTAGTATATTTTCTATTGGTCGATTTTCTAATAAATTTAATAGTGCCTGTTTTTGATCTTGGCGAAGTAAATTCGCTTTCATTTGTGGTAAAAATCCTAGTTTTCTACATAATTGATAGGCATTTGTTTTTCCTATACCATATACTTTTTGTAGAGTTTGTTCTAAGGTTTTTTCAGTAAATATTTTATATTTTAAAGATGACATTTTGATTTACTAATATTATTTTTTTTAGATATTTTGATTTTTATATCATTTATGCTTTAATAAAGATAAAATTTATACAATACTATTCTTTTTGTTTTAGTTAATGTTTTTCCGTATTTTTGCTTAATTTGTTTAAATTTTTGTAATAAGTTTATTTTTATTTCATTTTTTGGAGTTTGTATTTAATTAGTTTGTTTTTGATATAATCTTTTTTAAATATCTAGATATAGGTTCGAATCCTATAAAATGATTTTGTATATTAAATAGTAGATAATTATTATTATCGAAATGTTTTAAACTAAATGGATTCTTTAACTTTAAAAACATTTTTAGTTGAATTCTTTTTTTCAGTTAGCTTATTAGCGACTTTGATTTATAATTCTGCTATTGTAAAATCAGTAAAATTTCCTTTATTTGATCGTGAAGTTTATATTCAAACTTTATTTTTATTAGTTTTAGGGGGATTTATTATTTTTAATACAGATTTTGGGACTTTTACTCCTGGATTATTATTTGGTACTGATGGTATAGCATTATCTTCTAAATTAATTTTATGTATTACTTTATTTGCTGCTTTAGTTTTAGGACAATCTCATTTTTATCGTGCAAAAATTAATTTATTTGAATTTTATAGTATAACTATTTTAGCATTAATTTCTTTAATGATTTTAGTAAGTTCTTATGATTTAATTTCTATTTATATTTCTTTAGAAATGCAATCTTTATGTTTTTATATTTTAGCTGCTATTAATCGTTATTCTGCTTTTTCTACAGAAGCTGGATTAAAATATTTTGTTTTAGGTGCTTTTATTTCAGGATTATTTTTATTTGGAGCATCTATTTTATATGGTATTACTGGAACTACTAATTTAAATTCTTATGCTTTATTATTTTCATCTGATTTAAATTCTATTGTTGGTATTAGTAATAATGGAGATTTAAATTTATCTATTTTTTTTTTAGGTGTTTTATTTATTTTAGTTGCTATTTTATTTAAAATTGCTGCTGCTCCTTTTCATATTTGGTCACCTGATGTATATGAAGGGGCTCCTTTAAATTCTACTATTATTTTTGTTATTGTTCCTAAATTAGTTTTATTAGTTGTATTATTCCGTATCTTATATTATTCTTTTTTTAATTATTTTGGAGATTTTCAATCTTTATTAATTATTTCTGGAATTTTATCTGTTTTAATTGGATCTTTTATGGCTTTACGTCAAAAACGTCTTAAACGTCTATTAATTTTTAGTTCTATTAGTCATGTTGGATTTTTATTATTAGGTTGTGCTACTGGGACTATTTTAGGTTTAACTTCTGTTATTTATTATTTAATTTTTTATCTTATTACTAGTGTTTTAGTTTGGGGTGTTGTTACTTTATTAACTAATAATTCTGGATCTTCTTTATATTTAACTGATTTAGCTGTTTTAGCTCGTACTAATCCTGTTTTAGGTTTTTCTTTAGCTCTTGGATTTTTTTCTTTAGCTGGTATTCCTCCTTTAGTTGGATTTAGTATGAAATTCTTTATTTTTTCTGCTGCTATTAATGCTGATTTGTATATTGCTAGTGTTATTATTATTTTATTAAGTGTTTTAGGGGCTTTTTATTATTTACGTGTTATTAAAGTTACTTATTTTGAAAAAATACCTACTTTTAAAAATATTTTAGTTATTAATGATGAATTTACTGTTTTTTTAATTTCTATTTCTTTTATTTTAATTACTGTAACTTTTTTTAATCCTAATTTCTTTTTATTACAATCTTATAAAATGGCTTTAAGTATCGGTTTAATGTAAATTCTTTAATTAATTCTTTCTTTTTAAGTCTTAATTATTAGTTTTTAATCTTTTATATTTTCTATTCTTTTTTTTAATATTCTATTATTTCATTATAATGTTTATTAAAAATATTAATATTTTAATATAAATTCTAATTATTTATCTATGAAACAAAATTTTTTAACACATTTATCAAAATTATTACCTGTAGTAGCTATTCAAGAAATTGCTGGTGAATCTATTATTATTGTCCCATCATCTGAAATTAATTCTGTATTATATTTTTTACGTAATCATATTGGTTCACAATATAAAATTTTATCTTGTATTAGTGGAGTTGATTTTTTAGGTAAATCTTATCGTTTTGCAGTTTGTTATGATGTTTTAAGTTTAGTTTTTAATACACGTTTACGTATTAAAGTTTTTGTTAATGAATTAACTGCTGTTGAATCTGCTGTATCTGTTTATCCTAATGCTAATTGGTGGGAAAGAGAGGTTTGGGATTTTTTTGGTATTTATTTTTTAAAACATCCTGATTTACGTCGTATTTTAACTGATTACGGTTTTGAAGGATTCCCTTTACGTAAAGATTTCCCATTATATGGGTTTGTAGAACTTCGCTATGATGATAGTGAAAAAGCTATTGTAGCAGAACCGGTTGAGTTTACTCAAGAAAACCGTTCATTTATCCATTCAGGTGGTATTTAATCTTTTAATAAACTTATGGTATTAAAAAAAGATCAATTATCAAGAAAAATTAAAAATTTTACAATTAATTTTGGACCACAACATCCAGCAGCTCATGGAGTATTACGTTTAGTTTTAGAACTAAATGGGGAAGTTGTTGAACGTGCAGATCCTCATATTGGATTATTACATAGAGGAACTGAAAAATTAATTGAGTATAAAACATATATGCAAGCATTACCTTACTTTGATCGTTTAGATTACGTTTCTATGATGGCTAATGAACATACTTATTCATTAGCTGTAGAGAAATTAGTAGGA
>JACCDY010020095.1_pt1 | contig 16682 bp, 14 predicted proteins | sample 7446391 | NCBI WGS metagenome assembly JACCDY01 (sample SAMN15323451, study PRJNA562643) | freshwater metagenome | isolation source: river surface water | place: USA:Blue River Watershed | collected 2017-08-18
CGGTATAAGAGGGTATAATTTTTGGAACGTTGTCTTCCAACTAAGATAGAAGGATCGTAAGATGGAGCGGTTACTAAGGCTAATATTTCTCCTGATTTAGGTTCAATAGCTACAATTCCGCCACGTTTATTGATCATTAATTCCTCGCCGTATTTTTGAATTTCAGCATCAATACTTAGATGGATGTCTTCCCCTTGAACAGCAATAGTATCGTATTTTCCTTCTTTGAACGAACCAATTTCTCTATTGTATTTGTCTTTTTGGATGTATTTTACTCCTTTAATTCCGCGTAATATTTCCTCGTAACTTTCTTCAACTCCCTGTTTTCCAATTAAATCCCCGCTGTTGTAATAGGGATTTTTAGCAATCAAATTTTCATTTACTTGGGTAATAAAACCAAAAATATTGGCGCCATAGTTAACTTCGTAATCTCGGAGCGAACGTTTCTGAAAATAAAAGCCTTCAAATTTTCTAATTTTTTCTTGGAAAGCGGCAAATTCAATTTTGTTTAATTGTGTTAAAAATACAGAAGGTAATCTTGGGCTGTAGATCGTGGCTTTTTCGATTTTTTTGATAAAGTCTTCTTTGGTAATATTTAATAGTTCACAAAATTCAATGGTGTCTAATTTATTGATCTCTCTAGGAATAACCATGATATCATAAGAAGCCTGATTAGAAACTAATAATTTTCCGTTTCTATCATATATATAACCTCTTTCGGGATAGTCGTATTTAATTTTAATAGCGTTGTTATCTGATTTCAGTTTAAATGAATCATCAATAACTTGAAGATAAAAAATGCGTAGTACCAGCAAGGATGCTGCAATAATGATTAAGGAAGGCAGCAAAACTTTTCTCATCGCTTATTTTGCTTAATTAAGTAGATTATAATAATGCAAATAGTTAGGGTAACAATACTACTGAGTAGGGTTCGGATTAAAATATCCCAGAGTAGACTGAATTGGAAGGCTTCAAATATGAATAAGATTAAATGATGCAGTACAACCGCTACTAATAGAAATGAAAACCGTTCAGGAGTTAGTGTGTCATTTAGTTTTATGGTTTGGTATTCGTAACTCACACCAAAAGCAAATTTAAAAATGGAGGGTCTAAAATAAGCTAGTAGTAAACTGGCTGTGGTATGAATTCCTCCGGAGTTGCTAAACATATCTAGGATAATTCCCAGCAGAAAACTAGCCACTAATAAGCCTGATTTATTTCCATTCACCGGATATAAAATAATAAATAAGATATACGGGAACGGACTGATGAAACCAAACAAATTGATATTATTGAATACAATAACTTGAAGGCTAAGTAAAATAAAAAATCTAAAAAGGTTGAAAAACAAACTACTATTCATCTTCTTCTCGTTTTTCTAGATTCATAATCTCTTGTCTGTCTTTCCCTTTAATGATATACACATGACCTAGGTTAGTCATATCATTGAATAATTTGATATCCAAAGTATAATAATTCGTTTCATTATCAATATATACTTTATCAATGGTACCAATGTTAATGTTTTCAGGAAAAATTACAGATTGACCTCCAGTTACAATAGTATCTCCTTTTCTTACCGAAGCTAATCTTGGAACATCAATCAATTGAACAAATCCAGTACTCTTCCCAGTCCATATCAAGGAACCAAAATGGTTTGATTTTTTAACCTTGGCATTGATCTGTGATTTTTTGTTCAAAATACTAATGACTGTAGCATAGCGAGGGGAAGTATTGTCGACAATTCCAACAATTCCTAAACTATTAATTACTCCCATATCAGGTTTAACCCCTTGGAGTTCTCCCGAATTTAAAGTGAGATAATTCTCGTGAACATTATACGAATTGTGAATTACTTTGGAGACAATAATATCAGTAGGTTTTACTCCTTTGATACTGTCTAATTTGGCAACAACAGTCGAATCTTTTCTGTTAAATAACAAACTTTTTAATGTGGCATTTTCTTGTGCCAATGCCTCATTTTGAGATTTTAAATTCAAGTATTCATCAAATTCGCTCAGTTTTTCATATACCCCACCACTCATGAAATTAGCAGAACTAATCACTTTACTTCTATGAAATGAATGGGATTGAATGGTGAGTGATAACGAAATACCTAAAAGCAGCAAAAACAGTAAGCGATTACTGTTTTTAAATATAAAAGTAAATATTTGCTGCATTTTATAATTGTATTATTGATGACTTCTCTTTTAGAACAAGACTATTTAATCAAGATGCTTTTAAATCTATTGATGTTTTTAAGCGCCATACCAGTCCCTCTTACTACTGCTCTTAAAGGATCTTCTGCAATATAAACTGGAAGATCAGTTTTTAAAGAAATTCGTTTGTCAAGACCGCGCAACATCGATCCTCCACCTGCAAGATAAATTCCTGTATTGTAAATATCGGCTGCTAATTCTGGAGGTGTTTGCGATAAGGTTTCCATAATTGCATCCTCGATACGTTGTATTGATTTATCCAATGCTTTAGCAATTTCTCGGTGAGAAACTTCTACTTGTTTAGGTTTTCCAGTTAACAAATCACGTCCTTGAACTGACATATCTTCTGGAGCAGTTTCTAAATCTTCTAAAGCGGCTCCAATTTGAATTTTAATTTTCTCTGCGGTACTTTCTCCAACAAATAAGTTGTGTTGTGTACGCATATAATAGATGATGTCGTTTGTAAAAACATCCCCTGCAATTTTAACTGATTTGTCACAAACAATTCCGCCAAGAGCAATAACTGCAATTTCGGTAGTACCACCACCAATATCTACAATCATATTTCCTTTAGGTTGCATAATGTCAATTCCAATACCAATAGCTGCTGCCATAGGTTCGTGAATCAAATATACTTCTTTACCATTTACTCTTTCGCAGGATTCTTTTACCGCTCTCATCTCTACTTCGGTAATGCCTGATGGAATACAAACCACCATACGTAAAGCAGGAGTAAACATTCTTTTTTTCAGCGCAGGAATACTCTTAATAAACATATTAATCATTTTCTCCGAAGCGTCAAAATCAGCAATTACTCCATCTTTAAGAGGGCGAATTGTTTTTATGTTTTCGTGAGTTTTACCCTGCATCATGTTGGCTTCTTTACCAACAGCAATGATTTTACCAGAAATTCTATCTCTAGCTACAATAGAAGGGCTATCTATAACAACTTTATCGTTGTGAATAATTAGTGTGTTTGCGGTACCAAGGTCAATTGCGATATCCTCGGTCATGAAATCAAAAAATCCCATAAGCGTAATTGGGTTTTAAATTTAAAATTAAATAACAAGCAAAGTTAAACAAATTAATGTTTAAAATGACGTGTTCCTGTAAATACCATTGCTAATTTATTTTCATTACAATAGTCAATACTCAACTGATCTTTAATAGATCCTCCAGGTTGAATTACAGCTGTGATTCCTGCTTTTTTAGCCAATTCCACACAATCAGGAAATGGGAAGAAAGCATCACTTGCCATAGAGGCTCCATTCAAGTCAAAACCAAATGCTTTGGCTTTATCAATGGCTTGCATTAAAGCATCAACTCTTGAAGTTTGACCTGTTCCAGAAGAGATAAGAGTTCCGTTTTTAGCAAAAACAATAGTGTTCGATTTAGTGTTTTTGCACACTTTGGATGCAAAAATTAAATCGTCTACTTCTTGAGTTGTTGGAGCCGTAATGGTAACCGTTTTTAAATCTTCTTTGGTATCGGTAATGTTATTTCTGTCTTGAACTAAAATTCCGTTCAAGCAAGTACGAACTTGTCTTTGCGGTAAGGCTACTTCGTTTTGAACTAATATAATTCGGTTTTTCTTTTCTTCTAAAATTGCGATGGCTTCTGCATCAAAAGCAGGTGCGATAACTACTTCGCAGAACAACTTGTTGATTTCAGTTGCAGTGGCTACATCAATTTTTGTATTGGCAATTAGCACTCCACCAAAAGCAGAGGTTGGATCACAAGCCAAAGCCGCTAAGTAGGCTTCGCTAATTGTTTTTCTTGAGGCCAATCCACACGCATTATTGTGTTTTAGGATAGCAAATGTAGGACCGTCGTTCTTAAATTCAGCAATTAAATTTACGGCAGCATCTACATCAAGAAGGTTGTTGTAAGACAACTCTTTTCCGTGAACTTTGTTGAACATTTTGTCAAATTCGCCAAAGAAAAATCCTTTTTGATGCGGGTTTTCTCCGTAACGCAATACTTGTCCGTTGGCAATACTTTTTTTATAAATAGTTTCGTCTGTATTGAAATAATTGAATATAGCTCCATCGTAATGTGATGAAACGTGGAATGCTTTGGTTGCCAAAAGCTTTCTGTCTTCCAATGTTGTAGCGCCATTTTGAGCAGTAATCATATCTAAAAACAAGCTGTAATCGTCAACAGAAGCTACAATAACAGTATCCTTGAAGTTTTTGGCAGCCGCACGAATCAATGAAATTCCACCAATATCAATTTTTTCAATGATGTCAGCTTCACTAGCACCAGAGGCAACTGTTTTTTCAAACGGATACAAGTCAACAATGACTAAATCAATCTGAGGAATGTCATATTCCTTCATTTGTTGCACATCACTTTCATTATCTTGACGGTTTAAGATGCCTCCAAAAACTTTTGGATGTAATGTTTTTACTCTCCCACCAAGGATTGAAGGATAAGAAGTTACATCTTCAACAGGAATTACAGGAATACCTAGGTTTTTGATGAAATCTTCGGTTCCTCCTGTAGAGTAAAGGGTTACATTTTGTGAATGCAATTTTCTTACAATTGGTTCAAGACCGTCTTTTGAAAATACTGAAATTAATGCAGATTGAATCGATTTAGTTGTGCTCATTGTGTAGTTAAAATTTTAAAGTGCAAAAATAGTTTTTTTTTGATTATAAATATCCATCTAAAGCTGTAACATTCTGAGAAATATATACACTTATCTTCCAACTAATTTATATTAGGTTTTTGAATAAAATTTACTGAATTTTACATTGTTACAAAAGAAAAAAAGTATGCTAGTATATCTTCGATTATTAAAAGAGAGTTTTGGATTTGCATTGAATGCTTTGCGCAATAATAAACTCAGGACCTTGCTTTCATTATTAGGGGTTACTATAGGCATTTTTTCAATTATTGCAGTACTTGCTGCAGTTGATTCTTTGGACCGAAAAATCAAAAAAGACTTGAGTAGTTTGGATAAAAACACCATTTATTTGATGCGTTTTTCTTTTGGGCCCTCTGAAATTCCGCAATGGAAAAGAGAACAATTTCCAAACGTTAAATATGATGAATACGAATATTTAAAAGGTTCAATGAATGATGTCAATCAAATGGCTTTTCAATTTTTTGTCAATAGAGAATCTGTAAAATACCAATCCGCAACCGTTAGTGATATTAATGTGGTTCCAGTTTCACATGAATTTATAGAAATTGAAGGTTTAGAATTTGACCAAGGTCGTTTTTACAATGAATCGGAATCCAATTCTGGCTCGGCCGTTATTGTTTTAGGGAATGAAATAGCGTCGGGTCTTTTTGAAGGAGCCAATCCAATTGGCAAAAACATTAGATTGTACGGTCAACGTTTTACGGTAATTGGTGTTTTGAAAAAACAAGGCGCAGGAATTTTTGGGGATAGTAATGATACTTCGGTTTTTATTCCTGTCAATTTTTTAAGACGAATGTATGGCGATAACAATGATGCCTTAACTCCAGTAATTTTAATAAAACCCGAAAAAGGGGTTGATATGGATGCATTTAAAGCCGAACTCACTCAAAAATTGCGCAACTTTCGTGGAATGAAAACTGATGAAATAGACAATTTCTTTATCAATGTCTTGTCTGGATTTACAGATTTGATTGATGGAATTGTAGGTCAAATGAATGTAGTAGGTTGGATTATTAGTGGATTTTCTTTGTTAGTGGGTGGTTTTGGAATTGCCAATATCATGTTCGTATCTGTAAAAGAACGAACCAATTTAATTGGTATACAAAAATCACTAGGTGCTAAAAATAGATTTATCTTGTTTCAATTTTTATTTGAAGCCGTTATTTTGTCTGTAATTGGTGGTGCCGTAGGATTGTTTTTGGTTTGGATCATATCGATAGTATTAACGAAAGCTATGGACTTTGAGTTTGTATTAAGTATGGGCAATGTGTTTTTAGGTACAGGATTGGCCGCAATGATTGGTTTGATATCTGGAATTTTACCTGCAATCACCGCTTCAAAACTAGATCCAGTTGAAGCGATTCGTACAGGAATGTAAAACAATTTTAGAACTAATTAAAAAAGAAACCCCAAAAAGCAATTTGCCTTTTGGGGTTTCTTTTTATTTTAAATTTTCAACTATCGAATATCGTTGTTTTGAATCAAATCGATATAAAGATTGATGTTGTCTTTCAATTCCTTTCTTGGTGAGATAAAATCTAAGAAACCATGCTCTAGAAGAAATTCAGCAGTTTGAAATCCATCTGGCAAATCTTTCCCTGTTGTATCTCTAACTACACGAGGTCCTGCAAATCCAATCAATGCGCCTGGTTCTGAGATATTGATATCTCCTAACATAGCATAAGAAGCTGTAGTTCCGCCTGTGGTTGGATCTGTACAAAGTGAGATGTAGGGTAATTTAGCTTCGGCTAATTGAACTAATTTTACCGAAGTTTTGGCTAATTGCATTAAAGAAAATGCAGCTTCCATCATACGAGCTCCTCCTGATTTTGAAATCATTACAAAAGGCAATTTGTTTTGGATTGCATGGTCAATTCCTCTTACGATTTTTTCTCCCACAACACCTCCAATAGATCCTCCAATAAAAGCAAAATCCATACAACAAACTACAAGTTCTTTTCCTTTTGATTTTCCAACAGCTGTTCGTACCGCATCATTCAATTTTGTCTTTGAAGTAACATCTTTAAGACGGTCTGAATATTTTTTGGTATCAACAAAATGCAATGAATCTTTAGATGTCATGTTTTTATCCAATTCAACAAACTCATTATTGTCAAATAAGATTTCGAAATAGGTTTCACTTCCAATTCTAACGTGAAAATCATCTTCAGGACTCACATATAAATTACGTGCTAATTCCTCTGCATCAATAATTTTTCCTGTTGGAGATTTGTACCAAAGACCTTTTGGAACATCCATTTTGTCTTCAGTAGGAGTAGTAATTCCTTTTTCGTGTCTTTTAAACCAAGCCATAGTTGTACTAAATAATAAACCATTGACAATTCAATGAATTGTCAATGGTCAATGGTTAATTATAGAGTGTTTACATTGTTCAAGTCAGCAAATGCTTGCTCTAATCTTGTGTTGAATGTAACTTCACTTTCGCGAATCCATTTTCTTGGATCGTAGTATTTTTTGTTAGGAACATCAGCACCTTCTGGGTTACCAATTTGCGTTTTCAAATAGTCAATGTTTTTAACCATGTAATCACGAATTCCTTCAGTGTATGCAAATTGTAAATCAGTATCGATGTTCATTTTAACAACACCGTATCCAATAGACTCTCTAATTTCTTCTAAAGTTGAACCAGATCCACCGTGGAAAACAAAATCAACTGGATTAGCTCCTGTGTTGTATTTGTTTTGAACGAAGTCTTGAGAGTTTTTCAAGATTTTTGGAGTTAATTTTACGTTGCCTGGTTTGTATACCCCGTGAACGTTTCCAAAAGCTGCAGCAATAGTAAATTTAGGACTTACTTTTGATAATTCCTCGTAAGCATAAGCTACTTCTTCAGGTTGTGTATATAATTTTGAACTATCAACATCAGAATTATCAACACCATCTTCTTCACCACCCGTAATTCCTAATTCGATTTCTAATGTCATTCCCATTTTGCTCATACGAGCTAAATATTCTTTACAGATTTCGATGTTTTCTTCAATTGGCTCTTCTGACAAGTCAATCATATGTGAAGAAAATAATGGTTTTCCAGTTGCAGCAAAATGTTTTTCAGAGGCATCCAATAAACCGTCAATCCAAGGTAATAATTTTTTAGCACAGTGATCTGTGTGTAAAATTACAGTTGCTCCGTAAGCTTCTGCTAATGTATGAATATGAAGAGCTCCTGCAATTCCACCAGCGATAGCTGCTTTCTCATTTGCATTAGACAATCCTTTTCCAGCATTAAATTGTGCCCCACCATTAGAAAATTGAATAATAACAGGCGCATTTAATTTAGCTGCTGTTTCAATAACTCCGTTGATTGTGCTTGATCCAGTTACGTTAACTGCAGGAAGTGCAAAACCTTTTTCTTTTGCATAATTAAAGATCTCTTGTACTTGATCTCCAGTAGCAACTCCTGGTTTGATGTTGTGTGACATTGTAATTGTTTTTAGTTGTTTTTAGTTTGAGTTCGCAAAAATAAGAATTAATTAGTATTAGAATGGATAATTTATTCCAAAATTTAAAACGGACTGCCCGAAATTACAATCTTTTAGCCATCTTCGATCTTTGTTTTGTGCTGGATTATAGGTTTTAAAACCTAAGTCAAAGCGAAGCACAAAAAAGTTCAAATCATAGCGAAGTCCAAATCCTGTTCCTAGTGCTATGTTTTCCAAATCTTTCAATCCTTTAAATGTTGCCTTAGGGTCTACCGTATTGTCTAGAACATTCCAAATGTTTCCTGCGTCTGCAAACAGGGCGCCTTTCAAGCTCCCTAAAATTTTAAATCGAAATTCAGCACTAACTGTTAATTTCATGTTTGCTTCATTGAAATCATTGATTCCTCCTGTGCTTCCAGGACCTAAACGATACGGATTCCAACCTCTATTATCATTGGAACCTCCTGAATAGTAACTTCTTGAAAAAGGAATATTATCAGAATTGCCAAACGGAATAGCTATACCGAAAAAGCTACGTATCGCAATCACTTTTTCTCTGGATAAATCCCAATATTTTACAAAATCAAATTCTGTTTTTATATATTCTGAATATTCTAAATTGAATAGCTCGTAACGGTTGGAAGTGTTTTTATTCAAATTTGTAGCATTAGCAAACAAACTCAGAATAGAACCTGCAGATTCAATTTTAGTTTTGAAAAGATAAAAATCGCTATCAGCTAAGTCTTTTTTGGTTGTGGTTGAATAACTAAAATTGGTAGCTAGTATAAAATCATTTTCGGTAAGTCTAAATTGTCTCTCTGCAATACTTTTTACAGTGGCATAATCAGTTACGGAGCTGGGAACAGCCTGTGTTAAGATGCTATTTATAAATTGATTGGTTCCGTTTTCAATTGTTAAGTTGCCATCGGCATCATAGAAATTATTGCCAATTTGATAGGATGGATTTTTTGCCAATGTGTTCAACGCTGCATACGAAGAAGAGTACACATTATAGTAATTCTTAGGATTTAAATTTCGAACAAATTGTACATTAAACAAATCAAATCGTGCAGTTCTGTTGGTTTTAGGGGTCCAATTATAATTGATGGCACCTATGAAATTTTCTTTGTCTAATCCAATATTTTTTTGAGTAGAATAGCCGGTTGTAATTAAGGTGGAAGGAATCATACTTTTTGGAATGATTTTCTCAGTTGCAAAAGGCATTACGATTCTTGGAAAATTCAGTTTTAAATCTACTCCAAGTTCAGAGGCATTAAAAAACACGTCATTTGGATTGGCAAAATCTTTGGAGGATCCCACATTAGCTCTGCCCGAAAACTCTAATGTTTCGGCTCCATTAAAAACGTTTCGAATGGAAATAGAAGGGCTAAAACTAATACCAATATTTTGAATGTTCGAGTGTGTTACATCTAGTGACTGTCCAAAGCTGTATTTCTTTTTTGGAGTCAAATAAATCTTTGCAATTAGGGATTGTGCTGTACTATCTCTTTTATCTTGTTCGTAAATAATAGAAGGGTAATTAAAGATTTTTAGATTACTTAAATACCGACTAGTTAAATTAGTTTTTGTATCCGAGAAGTACCCTCCTTTGTTGATAAAAACAGCATCTGTAATGGCAAAAGGTTTGTATTTGAGTTTGTTTCTGCTTACCAATTTAAAATTCTTATACTCTGTGCTATCCGTTAGAGTTGCTTTGGCATCAGCTGCAGAATAATCGGTAAAAATTCTAACGTCACTTATTTTGTATAATTTGAATGGCTCAGTAACAGTTACATCTTGATTTTGATAACTGTAATCGCCAATTTTTAATCGGACGCTGGCTTTGTTTTTTTTCTGAATAGTGTCAATATCAAAACTAACATTGTTCGGTTGAAAATCATAGGCACCGCTATTTCGGAATAAAGTTGTGATTCTATTTTTTTCATTTTCAAAATCTTCCGTTTTATATCGATTTCCAGGTTTTATAATGGAATTGGATTGGGTTGATTGGTACAATGAATCTAAAACAACTGTTGCTATTTCAGTAGATACCGAATCAATTGTGTAAGCAACTCCTGGTTCTATATAATAATTGACACGGCCTTTTTTAAGACCAATAGTATCAAATACCGATTTGATCTTAACATCAAAAAAACCTTTATTAAAATAAAAATAGGACAAACGCATTACCGACTTATCTGTTTTTAACGGATCGTAAATTACTGGAGGTTCGCCAATTTTTGTCAAAAAATTAGAGATACCATTTTGCCAGAACGATTTTCCTTTTTGGGCTAACGGTTTATCAGTAGGGCTGGTAGTAACGGGATTTTGTATTGCTTGAAAAGTGGAGTCAATATTGGGTTTTGCCCAATTATTGAATGTTAAAAATAGCGGAATTCCAGCTATTTTACTATTTGGTTTTTGGTACAATTGACTGAACGTAGTTTCATCCGAAATCACTTTGTTATTCTCAAATATTTCGTTTTTAGTCAATAAAAATTTCCCGTTCGGAACTCTTTTTACAGCGTTACAAGCAGAAATAAATATTGCAATTAGAATAAATGCAGTTACTTTTGTGAAAATATGTTTCAACGGTTCTAAAATTTTAATTCAAAAGTACATTTTTTTATGGTTAGTAAAAACCAAATAAAGCTTATATCCAGTTTACATCAAAAAAAACACAGACAAACACATCAATTGTTTATTGCTGAAGGGATTAAAGGAATTCAAGAATTGTTAGACGAACATTTTGAATTGGATCATTTATACACCACTCAATCCGATTTTGAAGCGGTACCCACTAAATTGAAAACTGTTGTGTCTGAAGCCGATTTGAAGAAAATAAGTGCTTTGGCTTCGCCCAATACTTGTTTGGCAGTTTTTAAAATGCCTAAGGTTAAAGCAATTAATTCATCGGGATTAATTGTAGCATTAGATGACATTCGGGATCCAGGAAATTTAGGTACCATCTTGCGTTTGTGTGATTGGTTTGGAATTCAACAATTAATTTGTTCCAAAGAAACGGTGGATGTATTTAACCCTAAAGTAGTTCAGGCAACTATGGGTTCTATTGCCCGTGTAAATGTGACTTATGTTGATTTATATGATTATATTGCCAATAGTAAGCTAGCTGTTTTTGGAACATTTATGGAGGGCGAGAATATTTACACCAGTAATTTGCCTCAAGATGGAATTATCGTAATGGGGAATGAGGCTAATGGAATCGCATCGGATTTAGAGAAAATTATAAAAAATAGATTAACCATTCCGCGTTTTGGAACACTTCAAAAAACAGAAAGTTTAAATGTAGCAACAGCAACAGCAATTGTTTTAAGTGAGTTTCGCCGCGCTACACTTTAGATTTTAATGAAAAGTAAAATTGACAAACAATCCCCTTGTTTGCATGGATTCGATGTTACTTGTCCAGGGACTTGCTGGATCATTATCTTGGATTAATTCATTTTTAAGTCCAAAGACACCTCTTATGGATGGAGAAAAAATAAAATATTCTGAAAATACATCAATGCCAAATCCCAATTCATAATTGGGACTCCATGCCTTTACTCTAAATAGTTGTTCTAAATTATCATCTGGGGATTTTGAATTGCTCGACAAATTCAATGTGGTTGAAAAACCGCCCAGTAAATAAGGTCGAATATTACCGGTTCGTAAAGCGGAGAATTTTAGTAATAAAGGAAAGTGGATGTATGTACTATTAACTTCTCTAACTTTGTTTGAGGGATTAGGAATAAAAGTGGTAAAATAGTTGTCGGGATAATTTAATGTTCTCTTGGTATAATACAATCCAGGTTCAAAACGTAAATTAATATATTCTTGTAATCTCAAATCGGCTACCAATCCAACATTAAATCCAGTGGTTTTTTGAACCTGTATATCTTCCATTACATTGGCTTTGTATTTGAATTTGAAATCATAGGAGTTCAAGCCCAGGAAAAATCCAAAATACAAAGGTTGTTGTTGCCAAGTCTCTAAATGAATTACAGGGTCTTTGCTAAAAATACTTTGTGTAAATTGAGCTCGAACAGTTGTTGTAAAAACAATAAAAAGAACAAAAACAGCTTTTTTCATATTATTTTTTAGAAGCAGAATAAATGGTAGCCACTCCAAAAGTTTGAGGTAAAGCTACAACATCTATAAACCCAATTTTTCTCAAAATATTGTTCAACTTTTCACCGTAAGGGAAAGCCGCCGCTGATTCTGATAAATACCCGTAGGCAACATTGTCTTTGGAAAACAATTTTCCAATTAGCGGAAGAACATAATTGCTGTACAATTGATATCCTTGCTTGTAGGGTGTTTTATCTGGAACAGAAGTTTCCAGAATGACAAAAGTGCCGTTAGGTTTTAGTACCCGTAAAATTTCTGCTAATCCTTTTTCTAAATTCTCAAAGTTACGCACTCCAAACGCAACCGTTATTGCGTCAAAATAATTATCCTCAAAAGGCATGTTCTCCGAATCTCCAAGTACCATTTCGATGGTTTTGGTTAGGTTTTTGGATGCAATTTTTTGGACGCCAACTTCTAACATTCCAGCTGAAATATCTAAACCTATAATTTTTTCTGCTTTTGTTTGTGCCATTAAAATCGCTAAATCTCCTGTACCTGTTGCGATGTCTAAAATGGTATTAGGATTCGATTTTCCTACCATTTTCAAGACTTTTTTGCGCCATTGAACATCAATTCCAAACGAAATTACACGGTTAAGATTGTCGTAATTTCCTGAAATAGTATCAAACATTTGAGCTACTTGCTCTTTTTTGCTTAATGATGAATCTTTGTAGGGAGTGATTTTATCTGCCATCTTTTTAGTTTGTGCAAATATAAGTAAACTCTACTAACTTAAATGGGATGATTTAGGCCAAACTTTTGGAGTTTAAAAAATTTCAAAAATCACTAAAAGTGGGTATTGTAGTGCTCTGATTAAATATCCAATTTTACCTAAAGAAATAGGTTTTTCTTTTTCAATGTTCAATTGGGAGCTAATGATTGGAAATCAAATAGTTGAAATTTGCGCAACCAATTATATTTTGTCTTTTGGTCTTATTTAATAGCTTTTTGAGAGTTGTTAAATAAAGCGCAAAACACGTTCTTAAGAATTAATTTGTTTTTGGAAACTTTAAATTTATTCGTTTGAATTGCCTTCGTGGTATTTGGCAGTTCATTAAAAGGCAAAAAGACATTTCATTCTTTCTCCCAATGCATTGAAAAATTTTTATTTTTTTACAAAAGTTTGATACGTATAATCGTAAAGATGTTTCTCATCTTTAGTATTAAACTCTGATTGTACCAGCTCCCATTCATTTTCATTCATTTCAGGAAAAAAGGCATCGGCTTCAAATTGACCATGTACTTTCGTAATTTCTATTTTATCAGAAAAAGGGAGTGCTTGTTTGTATATTTCGCCTCCACCAATGATATAAACTACTTCATTTTCAGGACAATTTTTTATGGCCTCTTCTATACTATGAGTCACAATACAGCCTTCAGGTTGGTAATTGGCTTGTCTAGTAATGACAACATGTGTTCTGTTAGGTAATGGTTTTGGAAAACTTTCAAAGGTTTTTCGTCCCATAATTATGTAATGACCCGAAGTTAATGCTTTGAATCTTTTAAAATCATTGGGTAAATGCCAAACCAATTCATTGTCTTTTCCTAAGGCATTGTTTTCGGCAACAGCAGCAATCATTACGATCATAAATGTAGTCTTAAAGTAGTTTAGATAGCGTGATTTACACTGCTACACTTCCTCTAATAAGAGGGTGAGGATCATAACCTTCCAAAGTAAAATCATCAAAATCAAAGTCAAAAATATTGGTGATCGCCGGATTTAGAATCATCTTTGGCAATGGTCTAGTTTCTCTAGACAACTGTAATTCTAGTTGTTCAAAGTGGTTGTTGTAAATGTGTGCATCTCCAAAAGTATGAATGAATTCACCCACACCTAAATCACAAACTTGCGCGATCATCATAGTAAGTAACGCATAAGAAGCTATATTAAATGGAACACCTAAAAATATATCGGCGGAACGTTGGTACAATTGGCACGATAATTTACCATCAGCCACATAAAACTGGAAAAATGCGTGACACGGAGGTAAAGCCGCTTTATTGTTAGCTACATTGTCTTCAAACGATTTTTGGGTGTCTGGAAGTACAGATGGATTCCAAGCAGACACTAACATTCGTCGGCTATTTGGATTGGACTTTAATTCGGTTATTAGGTCCGAAATTTGATCAATTTCTTCGCTATTCCAATTCCGCCATTGTTGACCATAAACAGGACCCAAATTACCATCGGCATCTGCCCATTCGTCCCAGATTTTTACGCCGTTATCTTGTAAATATTTGATATTGGTATCGCCTTTTAAGAACCAAAGTAATTCATAAATAATGGATTTAAGATGCAATTTTTTGGTAGTCACCATTGGGAATCCTTCGTTCAAATCAAAACGCATTTGGTATCCAAATACACTTTTGGTTCCAGTTCCGGTTCGGTCGCCTTTTTGGCAACCATTTTCCATAACATGTTGCACTAAATCTAAATATTGTTTCATGTGATTGGGTTGAATTATGGTATTTAACTGTTTATGAAAAAATTAAAGGTTTTTATAAATGACCCCGTTTTTCATAACAAATTGAATTTGTTCTAATGTTTTGATATTGTTTAATGGATTTTCGTCAACAGCAATAATGTCAGCAAAAAAGGCAGGTTTGATTTGGCCAATTTCATTTGAAACTCCTAAAAGCATTGCATTAGTTAGCGTAGCAGATTGGATGGCTGCCAAGGCAGGCATACCTGCTTCGACCATATAACCAAATTCTTTTCCGTTTTTCCCATGATCGTATACTCCTGCATCCGTTCCAAAGGCAATTTTAACGCCTTTTTTGTATGCTTTGGCAAATGTAGATTGTATTTGTGGACCAACTTCTTTGGCTTTGGGTACAACAATGTCAGGGTAAAAACCTTCCACTTCTGCTTTAAGAGCTACTTCTTTTCCTGCAGTGATGGTTGGGACCAAATAGGCATCGTATTTTTTCATTAACTCCATAGTTTCTTCACTCATAAAAGTGCCATGTTCTATAGTTTTAATTCCGCCTAAGATAGCTCGTTGCATACCCTCGTCGCCATGCGCGTGTGCTGCGGTAAGCATGTTGTAATCTTTTGCAGTAGTGGTAATGGCTTTAATTTCTTCAATAGAAAATTGAGGATTTTTACCGCTTTTAGCCACACTTAAGACTCCGCCGGTTGCTGTAATTTTAATGACATCGGCACCTTCTTTGTATCTTTCACGTACTGCTTTTACTCCGTCTTCTGGAGAATTCACCACCCCTTCATGAGGTCCTGGGTCACCCATTAATTTGCGGTTGCTACCGTTAGTTGGGTCAGCATGTCCTCCAGTAGAAGCAATTGATTTTCCTGCAGTGAAGATGCGGGGTCCTTTGGTAATTCCTTTATTGATGGCATTTCGTAATGCTATATTAACTCCAGTTCCTCCTAAATCACGAACCGTAGTAAATCCAGATAGTAATGTAATTTCGGCAAAGCGAGCTGCTTCAAAAGCGACATCTGCCTCGTTGTTAGTGTATTTTGAAGCATAACTTTTTGGATTTTGTTCGCTTTCAATATGAACGTGTAAATCAATTAATCCTGGTAGTATAAATTTATTTTTTAAATCTACTTCAATATCATTTGCATTGGACTTAGCAACAAATCCATCGCTAATTTTTGTTATTTTATTTTTGGAAACAACTATGGTAGCGTTCTTAATTTCCTTTCCAGTTTGTACGTCTAAAATGCTTCCACAATGCAAATAATAGTCTTGTGAAAATCCAATCATGGATTGTAATCCAATAGCTAACGTTATTAGTAATGTCTTGATTTTCATAGTTTTATTTTTTTAATTTATCTTTTTGAAATTTCATCTCGTATTTTGGCTGCTTTTTCGTAGTCTTCATTGTCTACTGCCTCTGCCAGTAATTCATTTAACTCTTGAATTGTTTTTGAAGTATAGGTTGATCCGGTTTGATTACTTTCAATTTCTTGACCAAAAGTGTCTGGATTTGATAGGATAGTATCAAGATCATTTTCGTCTTTATTCAGCTCATTGGTATTGTTTAAGAATATTCCAGCTTTGTCTAAAATATTTTTATAAGTAAATATTGGGGAATTAAATCGCAAAGCCAAAGCAATGGCATCAGACGTTCGAGCGTCAATTATTTCTTCAATTTTATCTCTTTCGCAAATGATGCTGGAATAAAATACTCCATCTACCAGTTTATGAATGATTACCTGTTTTACGGTTATGTCAAAACGTTCTGCAAAATTTTTAAATAAGTCATGAGTAAGTGGGC
>JACCDY011086398.1_pt1 | contig 16672 bp, 13 predicted proteins | sample 7446391 | NCBI WGS metagenome assembly JACCDY01 (sample SAMN15323451, study PRJNA562643) | freshwater metagenome | isolation source: river surface water | place: USA:Blue River Watershed | collected 2017-08-18
CGATCATCCGGCGCCCAATCATTCGCCACCAGATGCGGCGCCGAATAAAGCAATTTCTAATCAGTTTCATGGCCGCGTCTCTGCGTAGGCTGGGCCGCTGGCGTGGTCGCGAGACGATGCCCACGCTCGTCGTGTCGGACATGCATATAGGTACCACGATGTGGCAGACGGCCATGCTTCGCTCCGTCGGCCTCGACGCCGAAGCGCGGACACTCTCGACGCACGCTCACTATGCGTCGCCCGGAACGGTTGCGGATGACGCATTCTTCGCCGAACTGGCGACGTCGACTGCGGCGGTCGTCCGCGCGGAGTTTGCACGCCGATCCGATCTGCGTCGCTTGACTTGCGCGCTCTGCAGCTTCCCGCCCGCCCGTATCGAGCAGCTGGAAAAGCTTCCGGAGTCCGTGCGCCTTGTCTTGAACGTCGGACACCGGATCCACATCAGCATTGCCGGCGACCGGCTCGAGGAGTTCACACGTCGCGTTACGGCGATGGCCGACGATCCGCGCTATGTCTTGGCTGCCATGTCGGAGTACGATTTTCACTACACGAAATACTACACGGGTCTTGAGCTTCGTCGCCTTCCAGTGGTCTGCGCCCACCTTGCGCCCGGCCTGCTTGATGGTCCGTATGCGCCGGCGAACCGCGTCGTGCTCATCGGCCCGTCCCACAACTTTGAGACGATCATCGGATTCGACAACGATCCTGGGGAACTGAACCGTCAGAGCGCCGCCTACGCGGCCCAGCACGGCTTCGTGCCCTTCACGTTCGAGTTCATCAAGAAGGTCTACCCGGGTAGCGCCGCCTCACCAGAGAACCTGGCCCGGCATCCGGCCGTGCTGATGAACCCTTATTCGGCATTCTCCATCTCGATGGTGGAACTGTATCAGATGAACATCCCGTTCTTCGTTCCGGCTGATGAGCTGCTGGTCGACCGAATGGGCGATGTCCGGCTGCATCCGATTTACCAAAAACAGGAGGCCGTAAACGAACTGGAGCGGCATCACCCCGTCGCTAAAACGGGATATGCATATTCGCCCAACGACCCTTCGCCGGAGGCCCAGCGTGCCTGGCTGAAGCACATGTACTTCAACCAGGTCGAGAACGCCCAACGCTGGAGCACGCCGGAAGAGCTGTTCGACAAGCTGTACCAAACGGATCTGGCGGCCTTGCACGGACGGATGAGGGTTGAGAACCGTCGGCTCCTCGCTGCGCAGTCGGCGCTTTGGACCGAGCTGTGCACCTCGTTTGGATAAAACCTGCGAGGGGCAACCGGGCCCCGCGAAGTATAAAGGGACAAGTATACAGGGACAGAGCTTTAATGATGGTGTGCCGTCGGTTTGTCGCAGGCGACCAGCAGTCAGGACCAGAGGGCGAGGGCGGAGAGCGCGGGCAGATTCTTCATCATGGGCTGAGACTAACCCACATCATGGTTCACGGCAGTGGAATCCTGCCGCAATTCAGAGGGTGGACCACAAGGGCACGCCGAGGAAGTTCGAGAGTGTTTCCGCATCCTTGACGATGGCACTGTGGCCACCGTGGTCCACGACATTGATGCGTGACCCGTCCTTGAGCACCAGGTTGAGCTCGTAGCTGTGGTAGCTGCTCTTGTTGCCCCTGACGTATTCCGCGATCAGTTGCAGCGCGTGGATCTGGTCGAGGCGCACATGGTCCTTGATCCGGGAGGTGTCGAAGGAATGCTCGGGCTTCCTGCGGTCCCGGCAGTAATAGCCTAACGACACATCGAACACCCGCGGGACCGCCGCACTGCGCAGCATCAAATAGCCCACGCCCCCGAAGACCAGGCCGAAAATCGGCAGGATGATGAAGATGGAGGTTTCAGTGCTCTGGTTGCGGTTGATGTAGGCGATGACGGCGCCGGCGATGGCGCCTGCGCCGAAGGTCATGAAGACACCGGAGAAAAGCTTCATGCCGATGGAGCTGCGGAACTCCATGCGCTGGGCATGCACCTGCTTCAGGCTGTGGGTCTTGAAATTGGTTCCGCCGCCCTTGAGTGGAGACCAATCGATCTGCGCGGCGACCGGATCATTGAACTGCGAAGCATCGAAGGGCTCCCTGGAGCTCAGTTGCTTGAGTTTTTCAACGAGTTGCTTGAGCACGGCCCAGTCCTAGCCAATGGCGGCGTGAGATTCAAGCGTGTCGGGGGCCGGTAGGTTCGCATGCCCACCCTTCCAGGAGTTTGTTCAACCCACCCTCCCATAGCCAGTCCAACCCACCCTCCCACCTCCTAAGTATACAGGGACAGACCTTTAATGATGAGGAAGCTTGGTCCCTTCATGGGCCCTCATTATTCTCACCCATAGGTCTTATAGGACCTATACGACCTATGGGTTCATTTCCGAGGTCCTCGCTCGCTGCCAACCGCAGCGCGAGGGCCTTTTTATGTGTACACCCCCCCGCACAAACTCCTGAGTTAGTCCGATACCTTCACAAAAGCCACCGAGTCGGCAATCACCTTTCCATCTGCACCTTCCGTGAAGAGAGTCACGGTGGCTGGCTGACCCTTCTTGAAAGCGTAGCGGCCGATTTCCACCGAGAAGCCGTGCTTGGAACCCCTACGCATGTTCCACGCGATCTTTTCGGATTGGGTGGCATGAAGAATCTCGATGGCTGCATTGCTGGCCCGGTCACTGTCCGGTTTATACAAAAGTGAAATCTGATAGGTGCCGTCTTCAGGAATGGGCAGTGTATAACAGATTCGGGATGGCGTCTTCGCCTCACCCAACAAATGACGGAACTCGAAGAGTCCTCCGAGGCCTATCACCGTCTCCTCCTTCCAATCCCCCCAGCGGACCACCTTGTCCTTGTCCGCCCAGTGGATCACGCTGCCCGTCAGCGCCAGGTCCTCCGGCCTGACGCCGTTGGTTTTGGTTCCCTTGGGACCGACTTCATCCACAAAAGGCGGCACTTGGCGCTCTTGGGTGGAGGGATTGTTCTCAATCGCCAGATTCTCGTTCTGGAAGACCCATTTGATGGCCTTGCAGCCGGCATTGCACACCCAGTTGTCCTTCACCGTGGTGTTGCTGGTGTCCCAGTCGAGGAATACCCCGTTGGCCAGCATCCGCTTGGGCTTGCCATCCGGTTGCTGGTTGTAACCCCAGATGTCGTAGAGCCAGTTGTTGCGGATGTGGTTGGGCGCGTTGAGGTGATTCATCGTCGCGAAATGAATGGCCGCGCCATCGATGGTCGTCTGCATCGCATTGTGAATGTGGTTGTACTCCACCACACTGCCACCTTGGTTGCGGAAGGCGAAGACGCCGTTGCGCGAGAGATCGTTGAAGTGGTTGTGGGAGATCAGGTTGCCGGGCGCCATCGCCATGTCAAAGGGCCGCGAGTCCATGTGCACGCCGCCACCATAGTAGCGGATCCTGCCGCAGTGCTCGACCGTGTTCCGGGTGACCTCGTTGAGAATGGGCGCCACTTTGGCTGCCGCCTCGCCGGGCGTGTAGATCTTGCTCTCATCCATGTAGGAAAGTCTCGCGCCCGTCATCAGGACTCCCCCACCCCCGGAATCACGCACAATGTTGCGCTCAAAGACATTGTGCCGGCAGTCGAGGTGCAGCCACAGAGCGTAGCCACCGATGTTCTCAAAGTGGCAGTGGCGGATAGAGCAATGCTTCGCATTCTCAAACATCACCGCCGCATCGGTGTGCACCCGTGCTTCGATATGACCCAGCGTGAAGGTGGTGTGGCGGAATTCAATGCCCTCGAAGTGCACATGCTGCACATGAGTCCCGGCCTCCACATCACCCTTGAGAGTCACCAACCGGTTGAGACGCGGCGCGATGACTTGAGCTGCACTCATGTCCACGCCCTTCGGCGGCATCACATCCAGACGGCCCGTCCTGACATCGAGATGCCACTCACCCGGCTCATCCAACTCCTCACGCACACCCTCGATCCAGAACCAGTTGTTTTTGATCACCTTGCCGTGGCGCTCGCTGTCGGCGAAGTCGATGCGCCCGGTCTCCGGATCCACCCGGGTCACGGTGTTCCACTGGTTGAAGAACTTCCAATTCGGCACCATGTTGATCTGCGCGTCCGGTTCCTCGCCCCAGCTCGCCTTCACCAGCCCGGGATCGATGATCACATGGTCCATGTCGCCGCCAGTGGCATAGAGAAAGGGGTTGGCCTCACTCGCATTGGGATAACGGGCCCGCGTCATGCGCTTGCCCGCCACGAACAACTGACGGAAGTTCCACTGGCCCTCATCCAGGCCGACACCTCTTAACGTAGTCGACCACAGGCCGTCTTCACCCTTCTTCCAGCCGCCAACGGAAACACCACCGCTCCAGATCACATGCTGATCGGTCAGCGACCTCCAAATCACCGGACACGCCTTGGTGCCGGAATCTTCCGGGCCGAGCACCAATGGCGAATCCAGTTGATAAAAGCCGGCCCCGAATCGGATTTCCAGAGGCTCCGTAAGCCCCTTAGCGATCTTTTCCCGGGCAATTTGCTGAGCGCGATGGGCTGTCGCCACAGGCCTGGTGCTGGTGCCGTCGTTGGAATCCTTACCCTTGGGCCAAACGTGAATCACTTCGCCCGCGCAGATGCCCGCACACATGAAACAGAGGATCATAGAGCGAATCATGGTGGGCATGGGTAAAGGATACCCTGCGAGATGTAAGGTCTTTCACTCACCGCCATCCATTGACCGTATAAAGGGACAGACCTTTAATGATGACCGGACCGTATAAAGGGACAGACCTTTAATGATGCCCGCATGACACGTATAAAGGGACAGACCTATAATGATGGACCTTTAATGATGCTGTGGGGTGCCATGGGCACCCTGAGAATCCATGCGCAGAACTCCGCAAATCTTGCTTAGTGTTGCCGCTAGATCGTTTGATTTCAGTCACTTAGAATGAAAGCAAATCGAGTTTAAGCCTATGAAAATCGCGCGTGGACTTCTGGGTTTCGTAATCTTGGCGGCAAGTGTGGGTACTGCGCCTGCGGCCATTCAATTCGTGCCGGGAGGCTCGCTGTGGGGGCTGGGTTATGGGTTTGGTGGAGTGGCGGCTGGAGGTCCACTGGTGGATGGCGGTGGCCCGACTGGGTCATACTACGGCAGTCAGCAACCCGATGCCTATACCTACGTCTTCGGTCTGACTTCGTCTACGACGCCAAGCCTTACCTACGATTACGAACTCAACAACACAGGCGTCGCTGCAGGCACTTCGTTGCAGCTTAGCTTCAGTGGAGTAACCACACGGCCCGATTACATCGCCTATACCGGGGGTGACCTGCTCGCCTATCAATACAACAGTACGGCAGGCACTTTGACCATGACGGTCTCGACGGTGAATCCCACGGCTTCGAATTTGGATCCCCTTGGCACGACCCTCAACAGTTCCTTCGGCATGAAGATCGTGACCGGCAGTGGCATGGATTTCGGCGGCACGGTGTTTCAGACGAACATGTTCTGGCAGGATGTCCAGGAATTGGCGAGCTACAGCGGCACCAGTTTTGTTGCCGGCCTCAATGCCTACGGTGTGGCTAGTGGGCTGGCGGAATTCACCGCCTACCTGCCGATGTCGTTCCTCGGTGCCAATGGCATCACGTCACCGCAGGATTGCAATGCGGCCCTGCAAAAGGACGGTGTCGCTGCCGTGAACCTCGATAACCTCACTCGTGTGATCTACACAGATTCCAATCCGGGCTTTGCCGATGAAGGCACGCTATGGACGTATGGCGGTGCCTCGGGCCTGAATCTGGATGGCACGGCCGGCAACGATGATTATGTGAAGGCGACCTACAGCAATGATTCGTGGTCACAGGGGAACATCGGCATTGTGATGATTCCCGAACCCGCGTCATGGTTGCTATCGTTGGTGGCGAGCGTGCTGTTGATCGTCAGACGGCGCAGACGAAACTGAGGAGCCGAAACCGAGGGACAGAGCTTTTGATTCACATCCGCGGATCCACAGGCATGACGGGCCGTCTGTCCCGCGATGATGCGACTGTGAAGATGGTGGATTGCGTGCTCATTTCACAGTGGTCATGAAAGGCTCGCTCCGGACCCATCCTTCCATCTGAACCATCAGCGACCAGAAACTTCGTTCCGCCTCGGTCCGAAAGGTCCTTAGGCCTGTGGCGCGGGCGAATACTTTGCTGTCGTCAAATGCCGTAAACACGAAATACCCACCGACATATGCCGAAGCGGCCAACAGCAGCACGATCACAGCAGCCAGGCAAGCTGACGACATTCCATCCGTGCCGGGAATCTTTTTCACGCAGCAGGGAGAATAGCCTGCAGGTCCGAATGCAAGCAATTTGCTTTTTTACCCAACGTGGAGAATAGACTGAGATGTCGTTCAGTGGTCACGATTAAAGATGTGTCCCTTTATCTGTTTGCAGCAACCCAAACAAGGAACCCGCAAAATACGAGGTTTTGAAAAAACTACCTCTCGGCGAGAGGACGCTTGCAATCGAGGCATTCAGACCATGCGTGATGCAATGGGCTTATCTGACACCGAAATCCGCATGATTGTCACCTATGCCAGCAACACGGCAGAGCTACCGGAGGTTTTGTGGTGTTATCACAGTCCAATTGATGCGGGAATTCAACTGCAAATCGTTTTGATTGGATTCGATCCTTTCTGAGAAAAGTAAACTCCATCACCGGTGGTATATCGCCGACTGGCGTCCTAACGGGAGAGGAGCAGTTGTTCGGATGGATATGAATGCACATATGGTTCTTCAACAACTTTTTGACAACCTTCCGCTTTTGCCTGCAAAAATCTTCCAATGAATGCATCTCGATAACGATGATCCTGAAGCGCTTCAGGATTTCATGGTCAACCGCATTCAATACGTCATACTCGGCGCCCTCAATGTCCATTTGGATGATGTAGTCTCCGTCATCAGGCCTTTCGCACTCATCGATCCAACTGCGCAGCGTCATGTAAACCCCTTCATTAGAACCTCCGAGATACTTTTTCTTGAATTCGAACAATTTATGATTGCTCGGGGGATGATCAACCGATGCATCAGCCATGTGCACCCTGATGCCTTTTTCGGCACAATCCACTTCAAACCCGGCAGTCATACAGACGCCCGGGGAGAAACAGGCGCTGATACCGTCCAAGTCATCCGGGATAAGGTAGCCACCGTCACCCTTGGGGCCAAACCTGATCAAATCCTTGTCCGTGATGACCGGGTGCAAAGACCGGATGAGCCGTTTCTTAGCAATATTCTCCCACCACTTGTTCATAAATTTAGTCATGGTTTACATGGGATGTCTACTAGACTCAAGCTAGGCAAAACTGAATTATTACCATGGTAGTCGCTTATTGACGAAATACTCTCTGGCGACGTCATATAAGTTTGCACTCACAATTAAAGATGTGTCCCTTTATATTCTGTCCCTTTATATTCTCAACGGTCTGGCGTCCCTGCCCGCATCAGCGCAACTGCTCTCAACCGGTGAAGCACTGAAGTTCTCCGCCTTTTACGCGGGATCATCAAACGGAGTGACCATCGAAGTGCCAACCCCTGCGCCCGGCGATCTCGAGACTAAGGGACAGACCTTTATGGCATGAGAAACATCGCCCCTGTCAGCTGCGCCGATTCGATCCAGCGGATCAGAATCAAATACGGGATCGGTGACAACCCATACATCCTGATGCTGTCCAGCATCCATCCCCGAAAGAACCATCTCGGCCTGCTCGAAGCTTGGAAAAAAATTCTCCCCCAACTCAAGGGACGCAACATCAAACTGCTGATTGTCGGCGGCAACGTTGATAACACCAACGAGAGCACCACCATCGCGAACCAGCTTCAGGCAGCCGATTCCGTCATTCTCACCGGCTACGCGGATGAAGCCGATCTCTGCGCGCTCTACAGCGCTTGCCTGATTTCCGTCTACCCGAGCTTCTGCGAAGGTTTCGGCCTGCCCGTCCTGGAATCCATGACCTGCGCCCGCTTCTGCCTCGCCTCAAACACCTCATCCCTCCCCGAAGTGGTCGGACCCAACCTGCCGATGTGCGACCCTGCGAACCCCGATGACATGGCTGCCAAAATGCTCGAACTTCTCCTCAACCCAGCCTACCTTGACGCCTGCAACCAGCAGGCCCTGAAGAACGCCCACCGCTTCTCATGGGAAGAAACCGGCCGCAAAACCGTCGACGCCATCCAATCCATCATTTCCTAAAAATGCTAGGAATTTGCTTTTTTACCCAGCCCGGAGAATACCCTGAAGGGCCAATCCGGGGAAGGGGAAAAAGGGGTTGATTGATGAGCCATGCACTTCACTCATATTTTTCCTCTAGTGCTTTGATAACTTCATCAACATCATCCCTCACATAGTAATTTTTAATCTCCGGTGCATTTTTAAGAGCGATTAGGGCAGGTCGTCCAAATTTGACTATCGTAGTTGTGGCGACTGCCGTCGCCTGTGAGTTAAGGGTATCTTGACCACTTAACAAACCTACTAAGGCATTTATCACTTCTTCACTATGTTCCTGCATTTCACCCAAAGCTCTACCTGCCTCTGATGACCACTTGAAATCGTCGTGTTTAACTACGGTAATCATCGAGTCAATGGATTCTGGAGATGATTCTCCGAACTTTAGCTGTAAAAGCACACTGGCGCGTCCCCTAATCTTGTCAGCATTTCCAAGCTCCTCACTAAGCTCTCTTAGTCTCTTTTTAGCTCTCCCGCACTGTTCTTTATCTACTTTGTATATTTTATCTAAAGCTGCGGCCACGACGGCATCATCCTGATCATCCAGTGCTTCCACCCATTCTGAAAGCAGCCTTCCACTAACCGTTGGATTTGGCTGCTTAAGCACAGTCATCTTAGCAACAATGACCGAGGCAACAATGATGCACGCCAACTTGATCCAATCTTTAGCGATCCAATTTTTCATGAAGGTGATACGGTAATATTTACAAAGATGTGCATCAATCAAATATGATCGTCCATGCCAATCATTCGTGCGCAACTCGGCAATCTAGTGCGCTCTGACCTGACGCTGGTAAGTCATTTGACGCCTTTGGGATAGAGTGGAGAGAGGTCCAGTTCAGGATACTTCACCAAGTCGATGGATTCCTTAAGTCGCTTGAGGCTGAAACCACTCCCATACTCAGACTCTGAGTTACGCTGCTGTCCTTGTGTCCATCCTCCAATAGCCCAAGTCTCTTGGAGAGGGATTCGGGCGTCCCGGCATGCCCTCGCAAAGCTGTGCCGCAGCGAGTGTAGACCTTTCGCTCCGTGCACATCCGGCAAATCAGCTACTACCTCTTTTCTGAGCCGAGCAAACCACTTGCCTATGGCGTCGGCCTTCGACCCCAAACGGTTCTCCTTAAGGCTAGGAAACAAGAACTTGTCGCCCATGGCTTTCCGCTGCTTAACAAACTCCAGAAACCCCATTTTGATGACCTCAGCGTGAAGTGGAACCTTGCGGCGGCTGATCTTGTTTTTGAATCTCTTGAGCTTCTCCCCAGCCTCGTCTGTCTCACGGATGTGAAGGTAGTCAATTCCCTCGTCTCGCCGGACGTCCTCGACGAGGAGAATGCTAGGAATTTGCTTTTTTACCCAGCGCGGAGAATAGAATGAAATGCCGGTCAGCGGAAGGGGAAAAGGGGGTTGACTCCGCTCCCTGCTCCCTGCTCCCTGCTCCCTGCTCGGTACCTCAATGCGCGACCACGCACTTCGCGCCTTTCGGCTGGCCGATGTGCTGGAGCAGTTTATCGAACCAGGGCTGATCGATATCGAAAGGCTTGCCGCCCTTGATGCGGGGGAACTCGATGGCGCGCAAGGTGTTGCCTTGATCCTCGTCCTCACCCATGACACCGCCTTCGCGGCGCAGGGCGCAGTCGACGGCAAGGTGGGCGCATTGCTTGATGAGCGCCTGGTCCTCGGCATTGGCCGCAGCGGCACGGCTGTAGTAACCGCTCTTCTGCACCAGGGTTTTTTCGGCATTGAGGCGCTTGGCGAATTCTTTGGCGAAGTAGGCACCGGGGTTGATGGTGTCGAGTTTGACGTGGCCGAAGGCGTCGCGCACGACCGTCTGGCCCGCAGCTTCCATCTGGTGGATGATGTCCTCGACGCCCGCGCCTTCGGAGATGAACAGGTTCACGTTGTCGTGTTCATCCATGATCTGGTTGAGGCGTTTTGCCTCGGCGTCGAAATCGACGGCCATTTCCGGCACGTAGATGCCGTGGACAGAAAGCCGTTCGCGGGAGAGACCGATGCCGGGCAGCAGCTCCATCGCATCGACTTCATCCTGATAGCGTTTCGCGGTGGCGGCGGTGAGCCAGCCGCAGTTGCGGCCCATCACTTCGTGGACGATGAGCATGCGCGGGTTGGCGTTGTGTTCGGAGACGACGTTATGAAAGTACTTCGCACCTTCTTCGGCAGCCGTCCAGGCGCCGAGGCTTTGGCGGATCGGGAACACGTCGTTGTCGATCGTCTTCGGCAGGCCGATGACGGTGAGTTCGTAGTTGTTGTTGGCAAGGAAGGCGGCGAGGTCGGCGGCCGCCGTGTTGGTGTCGTCACCACCGATGGTGTGCAGCACATCAACACCGTCCTTGATCAATTGGTCGGCGGCGACTTTCTGCGGGTCCTGACCTTCGACGACCAGTCCGCGTTTCACGCAGTCCTTCACGTTGGTGAGTTTCACGCGGCTGTTGCCGATCGGGCTGCCACCGTGTTCATGGAGCAGGTGGGCCTTGGCGCGGATCTCGGGAGTGACCTGGATGCTGTCGCCGAGCAGCAGACCCTTGTAGCCGCTGCGGTAGCAGATGATTTCGATCGAGGGGTCGACTTCGGTGTAGCGCTGGATCAAGGCACCAACGGCGCTGGAGAGACAAGGCGCAAGGCCACCGGCGGTGAGAATGGCAACTTTCTTCGGTTTCATGGCGGGTACGGGTGGGAAAAAAGGCGGCCGTCAGGTAGCGCCAGATGGCCTTGTAAGCAAGGCTTTACGGAGCGCGGACTTTAGTCCGCCCCGGAGCCGAGGGCCCAATGAGGGTGCGGACTAAAGTCCGCGGTCCATCTGACAAAAGGCCTCACCAGGCCAGCTGGTAGTTGATGCCCGCCTGGGTCGGAAACTCGAAGCAGCCCTCGGCATTGGCCTTCAGCTCAACGGTCTCGCCGCCTTCGGGGGTGACCCGCAGGAACTGAACCGGCATCGGCAGGCGCAAAACCACCGGCTTGCCTTGCAAGGAACGGATCGAGGCCGAGGTCAGGCGCGTGTTCATCTCGGCGCGTTGATCCTCCCAGCTGGCGGCCACCTCGAAGCCGCCGCGCGCGCGCAGGCCGCTCACCGAGCCCTTGCCCCACTTTTTGAGCGGGATCGCCGGCAGCAGGGCGATTTCACCGGCGTGGCTTTGTACGAACATTTCGCAGATGCCGGCGGTGATGCCGGAATTGCCATCGATCTGGAACGGCGGATGGCTGGCCCACAGGTTGGGCAGCGTGTTCCAGGTCAGCTGACCGCGGATCATGTCGCTTGCCTGCGAAGCCATGCCGAGGCGCGCCCACAGCGCGCAGCGCCAGCCCCAGGTCCAGGAGCGTCGCGAGTCGCCCGAGTTGCCGCGCGCGGTCAAGGAGGTGCGCGCCGCGGCCGCCCATTCGGGTGTCTGGTGCAGAGTGATCTGATTGCCCGGGTACACTGCGAACAAGTGCGAGGTGTGGCGGTGCTGCGATTGTTCGAGCTTCGGTCGTTCGACCATCCATTCCTTGAGTTGCCCCCAGGACCCGATCTGCGGGCCCAGCAGTTTGTTGCGCGCGGATTCAATCTGTTTCACGAACGCATTGTCGATGCCCAGAGCCGCCGCCGCCTGCAGCGTGTTGGTGAACAAGTCCCAGACGATCTGCTGATCGTGCGCCACGCCGTCTTCGCGCGGTCCGTGCTCGGGCGACCAGCCGTTGGGGACGATGAGCTTGCCGTCTTTTTCCACCAAGTGGTGGAGCCAGAATTTCGACACCTCTTCGAAAATCGGCCATGCGCGGGATTTGAGAAATTCGGTATCGCCGGTGAATGCGTAGTGCTCCCAGTAATGGCGGGCGAGCCATGCGGACGAGGGCAGGTTCCACTCCCAGCCGTTGCCGCCGTAGATGTTCACGGAGGTGCGCATCGTCCATCCCGGGGTGTCGGCACCAAAGGCCTTTTGCGTCGCGGCGCGGCTGCCGGGGATCGACGCCTCGACCCAGTCGAACAAGGGCAACGCGCACTCGGAAAGATTGGCCGCTTCCACCGGCCAGTAGTTCATCTGGATGTTGATGTTGGTGTGGTAGTCGCAGAACCACGCCGGGTGGTTCTTGTCGTTCCACAGGCCCTGCAGGTTGGCTGGCAGCGAGCCACGTGACGAGGAGACCATCAGGTAGCGGCCGAATTGGAACAGCAGCATTTCCAGATGCGGATCCTCCTTGCCGTTGCGATAGTCCTCGAGCCGCTCGGTGAGTGATTTGCCGGCTGGTGGCGGTCCGAGATCGAGGACGACTCGCTTCATCAGCGGGGAGAAATCCGCGAGATGGCGATCGCGCAGGGAACCTTTCACGTTATCACCGACGCTTTCTCCCCAAGCCAGATCGACTTGCTGCAGCAGTAGTTTTCTTGCCGCATCCTGCTTGCTGCGAAATGCCTGAGATGGATCCATCGCATAATCGGTGGCGGCGAGCAGGACCAGAGTCAGCTTTGTGCCCGACAGGCTGAGTTTGCCAATCCCTGGCTTCACCTGATCCGGCTTGTCGCTGCGGCCAACGAGTTTCGCTTCGTAGCGCAGCCCGTTGTTCAGCGTGCCCTCAAACCCAAGTCCCATCGGTGTGCCCACTTCGACCTTGGTCCTTTCGTCATGCGCTCCTTTCAACTCGACCTCCGCCTCGATCGTCGTCGGCTTGTCGGTGGTGATGTGGATCACGATGCAATCATCCGGCCGACTGCAGAACACCTCGCGCGTGTAGGTCACTCCCTCGCTCGTCCAGCGCGTCGTGTGGATGCCGGTGGCGAGATCGAGCGATCGACTATAGTTCTCGTACTTGTCGATGCCCTTCATGGTGATGAAGAGATCACCGAAATTCTGGTATGATCCGAAACCGCCCGGATCATCGATGTCGTATTTGCCCGATTCGTTCGCACCGCCGGTCCACAGCGTGATGTCGTTGAACTGGATGCGTTCCTTGAGCGGATCGCCAAAGACCATCGCACCCAGCCGGCCATTGCCGATCGGCATGCCCTGCAGCTCCCAGTCGGAGTGCGGGAAGGTGACGGACTGGTCCATGTACTTCGTCGAGTGCGGCGCGTTCAGGTAGACCGGCGCATCGCGGCGGATCAGCTCGAGCGACGGTTGTGCCATGCAGGTCGCAAGCAAAAGTCCGTAAAACAAGGGGGTTTTCATACGTGGTGTGGAGAGGGTTACGATGCCTGAAGATGGAATGGATCGGAATTCGAGTGAGGACATGGCGCTTGGAAAGCGGCGCCACGGGTGGCGCTCACCATTGGTCGAGCCGGCTGTCGAGTTGGAAGACCTGACCTGAGGTGTGCGGTAGATCGAGATGAAGGAAGCGGATGAATCGCGCCACGGCAGCGGCGTCGTTGAATCGGCCGAGCGTGTGGTGGTCGAGCACCTGCTGGCGGCGCTCGCTGCTCACGCTGGCGGTCATGCGGGATTCCAGGAATCCGGGTAGGATCGCATTCACGCGGATGTTGTCCGGGCCATAGCGCACGGCGAGATCGCTGGTGAGTCCGAGCAGGGCTGCCTTGGCGCTGGCGTATCCGCTTTGACCGAGCGGTGGATGCTTGGCGGAAAAACTCGAGATGAACACGATGTCTCCCCCACCCCGCTGCTGCATCGATTCGCGCACGGCTTCGGCACAGGCCAAGGCACCACCGTAATTGACGGCCCACAGATCATCCCAGTCCGATTCCGTTAGTTGCATGAGCAAGTGGTCGCGGGTGATACCGGCGTTGCAGACGAGCAGATCGACTTCACGACCCGTGAAGTATGCGCGCACTGAGTCGGCGCAGCGGACATCGAGCCGATTGCGGCCCGGAGCGTCGACGACGAAACCATGAGCCGGCAATTCCGCCGCCACGGCGCGGGCCAGGGTGCCATCGCCGCCGGTGATCACCGCATGGGGCCCGGTTTCGCTCATTGCCGCGAAGGATGGCGATGCTTCGGCATTTCAGCAAGTCCAAGCGTCCTGATGGCGGGCTGGTGTTTCGGATTGCTGGCATGGCGGGTTGCAGGCTAGAACATGGGGCAATACCAACACACCATGACTTGGAATTGCAGCCACTGCCAGGAAAGCCACGAGGACCCATTCGATTCCTGCTGGAAATGCGGCACGGCCAAGGATGGCACGACTACCGAAACCAGCCCGTTCGAGCCGGAGGAAGCGATCATGGGTCAGACATCAGGTCACATGCTGCCCTGTACCACTACCCCGCAATTTCCAGGCCGCGAAATCGAAGCGGTGCTCGGGATAGTTTGCGGTGAAACGATTCTCGGGACCGGTTTTTAAGTGAAATGTTCGCCGGCTTGAGTGATCTCGTGGGTGCGCGCTCCGGGGTGCTCGAGGAAAAGATGCGCGATAGCCGTCACCTTGCAATGGCGGAAATGATGGAGGATGCCGTCACGCTCGGTGCCAATGCCGTGGTCGGGGTCAAGATCGGTTACGAAGTGATTGGTAATTCGATGATGATGGTGTTGGTCAGCGGCACCGCCGTGCGGCTGAAGCAGGCTTGAACGGGTGACCTGCGGTACATCTTGGGAATGGGTTGTGAATAAGCCGTGAATGCTTGGGGGCGCCAGTCATGGTGAAGGCCTCTAAGGCGCGATCATTGGGTCATCGCAGCGAACTTTGCCCAAGTTGTTCTTTCCGTGGAACGACGGGTCACAAGCTGTGAAACAGCGGTTTCGTCGACTTGTTCACAGCAAGATGAAGATGAATTCTTTAAAGGATAAAAGAATCTCTTCTTCTCTCATGGAGCAGAACCTTGCTCTATGGTCATTTGTTCTTCTACGGATGAGCATGCTGCTGGTCCCTACCCTGATGGTAGGGGCGTGATTGCGCTCTGGTGGGTCGTCAGGGCGTTGGGCTGACGTTTTGGACCCGCAGTCGCAGATTGGCTGGCGAAGCTTTAGAGCAGCATCAGGGCCGGTTGCTCGATGAGCTTTTTCACCTCGGCGAGGAATTCTGCGGCGACAGCGCCATCGACCACGCGGTGGTCGCAGGACAGGCCGACATTCATGCGCAGGCCGGGGACGATCTTGCCGTCCTTGACGACGGGTTTTTCGAGTGCTGCACCGACCGAGAGAATGGCGGCTTGTGGAGGATTGACGATGGCGTCGAAGGATTCGATGCCCCATGCGCCGAGGTTCGACACGGTGATGGTGCCGCCGTCGAATTCATCGGGTTTGAGTTTCTTGTCCTTGGCGCGGACTGCGAAATCCTTCACGGCTTGCGATATCGCGAGCAGGGATTTCGTTTCAGCTTGTTTGATCACCGGAGTGACCAATCCGTCCTCAACGGCGACAGCGACTGAAAGTCCGACGCTGCCGAATTTCACGATGTGATCGCCAGCGAAGGATGCATTGATGGCCGGCACCAATTGTGCGGCGTTGATCACGGCTTTCAGGATGAAGTCGTTGACTGAGTACTTGTTGCCATGTGTCTTTGCGGCCTGCTCGTTGACTTGCTGGCGCAGGGTCATCAGCGGTTGTGCATCAACTTCGACGTGCAGATAGAAATGTGGAATCGTGGTTTTGGAAGTGAGCAGTCGCGAGGCGATCACTTTCCGCATCGTGCTCAACTCGATCCGTTGATCACCTTCCTTGGCGGTTGGCAGGATGGCAGCGGGAGTTGGCGCTGGAGCAGGAGCCGGAGCTTTGGTTTTCACCGCTGCGGCTAGCGCAGCTGCGGCGCTGGCGGCGGTGGATGCCGGTGCGGCAGGAGCAACGGGAGCGGCAGGAGCCGATGCGGCAACGGGTGCAGCCACGGCAGGTTTTTTGGCGGCTGCTTCGACGTCTTCCTTGACGATGCGGCCGGCGGGGCCGGTGCCGGTTACCGTGCTGAGATCGACTCCGAGTTCAGCGGCCACCTTGCGGGCGAGCGGTGAAGACTTGATGCGTTCGCTGTCGTTGCTGGGTGCGGCCGCGACCGGAGCTGGTGCTGCGGCTGGAGCCACAGGTGCAGCTGCGGCGGCAACTGGGGCGGCGGCTGGAGTCGTTGCGGGACTTGCTGCGGGTGCCGAGCTGGCGCCACCGAGCACGGCAAGCACTTCGCCAATGGCGGCTTTGCCACCGACTTCGACGCGGATTTCGGTCAGCGTGCCTTCATCGAATGCTTCCATTTCCATGGTCGCCTTGTCGGTTTCGATTTCGGCGAGCACGTCACCGATTTCGACATGGTCACCGACGGATTTGTGCCATTTGACGACGGTTCCCTCGGTCATGGTGTCCGAGAGTTTGGGCATTTCGATGTTCACTGACATGGTGGGAGATGGGAATGGTCCGGAGAGGATGGGAGAATGTGGCAGCTTTTCCAGTCTTTTTCCACGGCCGGGCAGGGCCACCGCAGCCTTGGCAGGAAGCTGGTGCTCAAGTGCTTAGAACCAGCAACGGGGGCAGCAGGAAGCGGCGGCGAGGGCGGCGGCAACAATCAGGGCGGCGGTCAGCAGGCGGCGGATCATGGCGC
>JACCDY011498821.1_pt1 | contig 16668 bp, 12 predicted proteins | sample 7446391 | NCBI WGS metagenome assembly JACCDY01 (sample SAMN15323451, study PRJNA562643) | freshwater metagenome | isolation source: river surface water | place: USA:Blue River Watershed | collected 2017-08-18
GATGCTGCTATCGGTCTCGCCGATCACCGTCTGGAACTTGCCCTTGGCCAGGACCTCGAGTGGCGAGGCAGCCTCTTTGTTTCGCAGCAAGGACTTGGGCGTGAAGACCACCAGGGGTTTGCGGAACTGGCGAATCATCTGACGACGCAGCAGGTGGAAGATCTGGCCGGCTGTGGTGGGCTGGCAGAGTTGCATGTTCATGTCGGCGCAGAGCTGCAGGAAACGCTCGGGACGGGCCGAGGAGTGCTCAGGTCCCTGCCCTTCGTGGCCGTGTGGCAGAAAGAGCGTCAGGCCGCTCTGGCGTCCCCACTTCACCTCCCCTGAGGCGATGAACTGGTCAATCACCACCTGGGCGCCGTTGGCAAAGTCACCAAACTGGGCCTCCCAGATCACCAGGGTATGGGGATCGGCGGCGGAGTAGCCATACTCAAAGCCCAGCACGGCCTCCTCTGACAACACCGAGTCAATGACGGTGAAGGGTGCCTGTCCGGGTGCAATGTGCTCCAGGGGAACATAGGTGCCCGCGTCGGTGCGTTGGCGTTTCTGGTCGTGCAAGACGGCATGGCGGTGGGTAAAGGTGCCGCGCCCGCAGTCCTGTCCCGACAGGCGAACGGCATAGCCACTAGAGACCAAGGAGGCATAGGCCAGGTGCTCGCCCATGCCCCAGTCCACGTTCATCTCACCACGTCCCATGGTCCGGCGGTCGTTGACCACCTTCTCGACCAGCGGGTGCAGGGTGAAGCCATCGGGAATGGTGGTGATGCGCTCGGCCAGGCGGCCCAACTCGCTGGCAGGCACAGCCGTGTCGGCATCGTCGGTCCACTTCTTGTCCAGGAACGGGGCCCAGTCCACGGCGAACTTGCTCTTATAGTTGGTGAGCACGGGTTCGCGGGTGTGACGTCCCTCTTCCATGGCGGCCCGGTAGGCCTTGACCATGTCATCGGGCTCGTTTTCTTTGAGCACGCCCTGGGCCACCAGCTTGTCACCATAGAGCTTGCGGGTACCTGGGTGGGCGCCGACCGCGCGGTACATCATGGGCTGGGTCAGCGATGGGGTGTCCTGCTCGTTGTGTCCCAGTTTGCGGAAGCAGACCAGGTCAATGACCACGTCCTTGCCAAAGGTCATGCGGTAGTCCACCGCCAGCTGGGTGACAAAAATCACGGCCTCGGGGTCGTCGCCATTGACGTGGAAGACTGGGGCCTCGATGGACTTCACCACGTCCGTGCAATACAGCGTGGAGCGGGTGTCACGTGGGTCGGAGGTGGTAAAGCCAATCTGGTTGTTGATGACCAGGTGGACCGTGCCGCCCGTTCGGTAGCCACGGGTCTGGGCCAGGTTCAGGGTCTCCATGATCACGCCCTGGCCGGCAAAGGCCGCGTCGCCGTGGACCAGGATGGGCAGAATCTTGTCTCCATCGGTGTCCCCACGGCGGTCTTGACGGGCCCGAACCGAGCCCTCGACCACGGGGTTGACGATCTCTAGGTGAGACGGGTTAAAGGACAGGGAGAGGTGAACCGGGCCACCAGGGGTGCTGACATCACTGGAGAAGCCCTGGTGGTATTTGACGTCACCAGCCGGCAGGTCGTCGGCATGCTTGCCCTCAAATTCAGCAAACAGGTCGGCCGGCATCTTGCCCAGGGTGTTGACCAGCACGTTCAATCGACCGCGGTGGGCCATGCCGATCACCACCTCTTCGACACCGGCCTCACCGGCCTTCTGAATGATCTCGTCCATGGAGGCGATGAAGGACTCACCGCCCTCGAGTGAGAAGCGCTTCTGGCCAACGTACTTGGTGTGCAGGAAACGCTCCAGGCCCTCGGCCGCGGTCAGGTTCTGAAGGATGGATTTCTTTTTCTGGGGGCCAAAGTCGGGATTGGTGCGGGTGGATTCCAGCCGCTCCATGATCCAGCGTCTGGCCACGGGGTCCGAGATGTACATGAACTCGGCGCCGATCTTGCCGCAGTAGGTCTCGCGCAGGGCTGCGATCATGTCGCGCAGGCTCATCTGCTCGGACCCAAAATACAGGTTATCCGCCCGGAAGGCGGTGTCCAGGTCGGCTTCTGAAAAATCGTAAAAGGTCGGCTCGAGGTCGGGGATGGCTGGACGCTCGCGCAGACGCAGGGGATCTAGGTCGGCCCACTTGTTGCCCAGGTTGCGATAGGCCGCAATGATCGACTGAACGTGGACCTGCTTTCTGGCCACCGACAGGTCGCGCTCTGCGACCCTGGGAAGAAACTGGTTGTGCTTGGCCCGTTGGGCAAAGGACTCGACGACTGGGGCATGGGCCTGGTCTCGGGCGTCGGGACTGCCATCGGCCGCGGGGACGAGCTGCAGGCTATCGAAGTAGGCGCGCCACTTGTCAGATACGGAACCGGGGTTGTCTAGGTAGGCCTCGTACAGCTCTTCTACGTACGGGGCATTGCTACCAAATAGGTAGCTGTTGAGCGCAAAGCTCTTCATCATGTTGCTTCACCTTTCATGGCCGATGGCCGAAAACGATGCAGGGAATCCCTTCTACGCAGGCTGCGACGCTGCCCTTGTAGATTGCTAAGTGGTTGCAATGTACCACCACGTTCCATCCAGTGGAACCCCTCCTCGTGCGTTGCTCCAAAAAACAAGGGGGTCTGATGCCCCCTTTGTTCGCTCTGCTTACCGCTTGGCCATGGGCACGACGTCCCGGCCAGTGTGCCCCGTGTACAGCTGACGGGGACGACCGATCTTGTACTCCGGATCGGTGATCATCTCTTTCCAGTGGGTCACCCAGCCAATGGTTCTGGCCAGGGCAAAGACGCAGGTGAACATGGAAACGGGGATGCCCAGGGCGCGCTGGACAATACCCGAGTAGAAGTCCACGTTCGGGTAGAGCTTGCGCTGCACAAAGTAGTCGTCTTCCAGGGCGATCTTCTCGAGCTTCATGGCCAATTTGAAAATCGGGTCGTTCTCCAGGCCCAGTTCCTGCAGCACCTCTTTGCAGGTCTCTTGCATCAGCTTGGCGCGTGGATCGAAGTTCTTGTAGACGCGATGGCCAAAGCCCATCAGGCGGGCGCCCGAGTTCTTGTCCTTGACGCGCTCCATGTACTCACCGACCTTGGCCACACCGCCCTCGGCCTGAATCTGCTCGAGCATTTCTAGGCAGGCCTGGTTGGCGCCACCGTGGGCAGGACCCCACAGACAGGCCACGCCGGCGGCCACGGCCGAGAACGGGCTGGTCCCCGAGGAGCCGCACAGGCGCACCGTCGAGGTCGAGGCGTTCTGCTCGTGGTCGGCATGCAGGGTAAAGATGCGATCCATGGCACGAACCAGCACGGGGTTGGGCTCGTACTTCTCGCAGGGCGTGCCAAACATCATGTGCATGAAGTTGGCTGCATACGACATGTTGTTCTGGGGGTACATGTAGGGCTGGCCGATGGAGTACTTGTAGGCCATGGCCACCATGGTGGGCATCTTGGCAATCAGGCGAATAAACGAGATGTCCTGCTGCTCGGGCGAGTTGATGTCCAGGCTGTCTGGGTAGAAGGCCGCCATGCCACCGGTCAGACCGGTCAGAACTGCCATGGGGTGGGCGTCCCGGCGGAAGCCGCGAACCGCAAACTGCATGGCCTCATGGACCATGGTGTGGTGCATGACCAGGCTCTTGAACTCCTCAAACTGCGAGGCACTGGGCAGCTCACCGTAGTACAGCAGGTAGCAGACCTCCAGGAACTCGCAGTGAGTGGCGAGCTGCTCGATGGGATAGCCGCGGTACATCAGCTGGCCTTTGTCGCCGTCGATGTAGGTCACCGTGGATTCGCACGAGGCGGTCGACATGAAGCCGGTGTCATAGGTGAACTTGCCGGTCTGGCCGTAGAGCTTGCGGATGTCAATGACATCGGGGCCTACGGTGCCCGACATGATGGGGAACTCGATCGAAGGGGTGCCGTCGGTAAACGACATGGTGGCTTTGTGTTGCGTGGTCATACGCTGCTTCCTTCCTGGCTTTTTGAATAAGTTATTGGGGGCTAGACCTGTTGGAGTTTGGAGAGGACCCCGCGGACTTCGGGCGTGTTGAGATCGCCCGGCGGCTCCACTCGAGCCAAGAGCAAGTCCATGAGGTCGTTATCGGTGAGATCCAGCAATTGGGCCAAGCCGTCGTGGTCGTCTTGGGTCAGGCTGTCTTGGTGCTTCTGAAAAAACCGCTCGATGATCAGGTCGTTTTCCAGCAGACCGCGCCGGGCTCGCCACCGAAGACGACGAATGACGTCTTCGGGAGCAAGGTCTGCCGTGGCAAGGGCGGCAAACGGATCGGGCTGCATGGTCTTGGCTTAGACGGCCCGACGGACCATCAACTCCTTGATCTTGCCGATGGCCTTGGTGGGGTTGAGTCCCTTGGGGCAGACATCGACGCAGTTCATGATGGTGTGGCAACGGAAGAGACGATACGGATCTTCCAGGTTGTCCAGACGCTCACTGGTGGCCTGGTCGCGGCTGTCGGCGATAAACCGATAGGCCTGCAGCAGTCCAGCGGGACCGACAAACTTGTCGGGGTTCCACCAGAACGACGGGCAGCTGGTCGAGCAGCAGGCACACAGCACGCACTCGTACAGACCATCGAGTTCCTCGCGCTCCTCCGGCGACTGCAGACGCTCTTTCTCGGGCGGTGGGGTCTCGTTGATCAGGAAGGGCTTGATCGAGTGGTACTGCTTGAAGAACTGGGTCATGTCCACGATCAGGTCGCGCACCACGGGCAGACCGGGCAGCGGCTTCAGGACAATGGGCTCTTTCAGGTCGCGCAGGTTGGTGATGCAGGCCAGGCCGTTTTTGCCGTTGATGTTCATGGCATCCGAGCCACAGACTCCCTCACGGCAGGAGCGGCGGAAGGCCACGGAGTCATCAAAATCTGACTTGATGCGCATCAGGGCATCCAAGAGCATCTTGTCAGTGGGCTGCAGCTCGACTGTCAGGTCTTGCATGTAGGGCTTGGCGTCTTTGTCTGGATCGTAACGGTAGATCGAAAAGCGTACGGTGCGGGTCGTCATATCGATGTCCTCTGCAATTGGGCTTAGAAGGTGCGCTTTTTGGGCTGGAAGGACTCAACGGTGAGCGGCTTGAGATTCACCGCCTTGTAGTCGAGTCGATTGCCCTCTGAGTACCAGAGCGTGTGCTTCATCCAGTTGGCGTCGTCACGCTCGGGGAAGTCACGGTGGGCATGGGCGCCACGGCTTTCCTTACGGGCCTGGGCCGACACGATGGTGGCCTTGGCGGTCTCCACCAGGTTGGCCAGCTCCAATGCCTCCACACGAGCGGTGTTGAAGACCTGCGACTTGTCGGTGATGTAGATGTTGTCCGCGCGAGCGGCCAGATCCATGATCTTGGTGACGCCTTGGCTGAGCAGCTCTTCGGTCCGGAACACGCCGCAGTAGGTCTGCATGGTGTTGCGAATGTCGTTGGCCACGTCTTGAACCCGCTCGCCCTTGCTCGAGGCATCGATCTTGGCCAGGCGAGACAGCGAGACGTCTGCACCGTTCTCCGGCAGGTCGCGGTGCTCCTGGGACTTCAGGTTGGTGCCCACGATATGGTTGCCAGCCGCGCGACCAAAGACCACCAGGTCGAGCAGAGAGTTGGTGCCGAGGCGGTTGGCGCCGTGGACCGACACGCAGGCGCATTCGCCGATGGCATACAGACCCTGAACCACTTGGTTCTGACCGTTGGTGGTGGTCAGGACCTGGCCGTGAACGTTCGTCGGAATCCCACCCATCTGGTAGTGGATGGTGGGCACGACAGGAATGGGCTCTTTGATCGGATCGACGTTGGCGAACTTCAGTGCGATCTCACGGATGGAGGGCAGCTTTTTAAGGATCTTGTCCGCACCCAGGTGATCGAGTTTGAGCAGCACGTGGTCCTTGTTGGGGCCACAGCCGCGGCCTTCTTTGATCTCTTGGTCCATGGACCGCGAGACAAAGTCGCGAGGCGCCAAGTCTTTGAGCGTGGGCGCATAGCGCTCCATGAATCGCTCGCCGTTGCAGTTGAGCAGAATGCCGCCCTCGCCTCGCACGCCCTCGGTGATCAGAACGCCGGCGCCGGCCACACCCGTTGGGTGGAACTGCCAGAACTCCATGTCCTCGAGCGGAATACCGGCGCGAGCCGCCATGCCCATGCCGTCACCGGTGTTGATGAAGGCGTTGGTCGAGGCCGCCCAGATGCGGCCAGCACCACCGGTTGCAAAGACCGTGGTCTTGGCCTCCAGGATCATGACCTCACCGGTTTCCATCTCCAGGGCCAAGACGCCAACGCAGGCGCCTTCGCTGTCGCGAATGATGTCCAGTGCCATCCACTCCACAAAGAACTGGGTGCGGGCGCGGACGTTGCGCTGATACAGGGTGTGCAGCAGCGCGTGACCGGTCCGGTCAGCAGCCGCACAGGCCCGCTGGACGGGCTTCTCACCCATGTTGGCGGTGTGGCCACCAAAGGGGCGCTGGTAGATGGTGCCGTCTGGGTTGCGGTCAAAGGGCATGCCAAAGTGCTCAAGTTCGTAGACCACCTTGGGGGCCTCACGACACATGAACTCAATGGCGTCCTGGTCACCCAGGTAGTCCGAGCCCTTGACGGTGTCAAACATGTGCCAGTACCAATTGTCCTCGCTCATGTTGCCCAGCGAGGCGCCAATACCGCCTTGCGCGGCCACGGTGTGAGAACGGGTTGGGAAGACCTTGGAGAGCACGGCCACGTTTAGGCCGGCCTCGGCCAGTTGCAGCGAGCAGCGCATGCCCGAGCCACCGGCCCCCACAATCACCGCATCAAAGCGACGACGGGGCAGATTCTTGGTTTGATTCGACAGTACGTTAGCCATTAGACCCTCCAGAGCACGTCAATAACCCAAATGCCACAGCCCAGCAGCCACAGAATCGTGAAGATCTGCAGCGCCAGCCGAATGCCGACGGGCTTGATGTAGTCCATCCAAATGTCCCGCACGCCAACCCAGGCGTGGTAAACAAAGGACAGCAGGGCCAACAGGGTGAAGACCTTCATCCAGGTCTGGGCAAACAGGCCTGACCAGCCGTAGTAGCCGGGTTCACTGGTGAGCAAGGCAGCCAGCACCAGCACCAGGCTGTAGGCCGCCAGAACAATGGCCGTGACACGCTGGCTGAGCCAGTCGCGCAGGCCGTAATGAGCGCCGACGACCAGGCGCTTGCGTCCGATGTTGTCTGTCATTACAGGGCTCCGAAGATTTTGAGGCAGGCCCAGGCGGTGACCACCAGGCTGGCCACCATGAAGCCAGTCGCCATTTTGGGGCTGGCTTCTTTGGTAATGCCGATGTGCATGTCATTGACCAGGTGCCGAATACCCCCCATGAAATGGTGGATAAAGGCCCAGGCCAGACCACAGAGAATCAGCTTGACGATGACCGAGTCGGTGACTTCGGTCAGTTGGGCATAGCTCAGTTCCGAGGTCAGGCTCAGGTCAAACAGCCAGGCCAAGACCGGCAGCAACAGGAACATGGCTGCACCGCTGACGCGGTGCAATATGGACATGATGCCGGCAATGGGAAGGCGGTACGAGACAATCTGAGTGACGTGGATGTTACGGAACTGCGGACGACGTTTTGGGACGGTTTCGGCCATTCGTAACCTCTGATTTGAATTTGAGTGTGGGCATTATAAGCCCGCCTTTTTGACACCGGCTAGGGTCAACCCTAAACTCTTAGAACTTACTCAAATTCATGTTCAGCCTTGCATTTCGCAATGCAATAAGGAGATCGTTATGTCGCAAAAAGCACCCGTCCGCGTCGCTGTTACTGGAGCCGCCGGACAAATTGGTTACGCCCTGCTGTTCCGTATTGCTTCGGGTGAAATGCTGGGCAAAGACCAGCCCGTCATTCTTCAGCTGCTCGAGATCCCCGATGAGAAGGCCCAGAAGGCGCTCAAGGGCGTGATGATGGAACTCGAAGACTGCGCCTTTCCCCTGCTCGCTGGCATGGAAGCCCACAGCGACGCCATGACCGCCTTCAAAGACACCGACTACGCACTGTTGGTCGGCGCCCGTCCTCGCGGCCCCGGCATGGAGCGCGCGGATCTGCTGGCCGCCAATGCCCAGATCTTCACTGCCCAGGGCAAGGCCCTGAACGCCGTGGCCTCCCGCAAGGTCAAGGTCCTGGTCGTTGGTAACCCCGCCAACACCAACGCCTACATCGCCATGAAGTCGGCCCCCGACCTACCGGCCAAGAACTTCACCGCCATGCTGCGCCTGGACCACAACCGTGCCGCCAGCCAGATTGCAGCCAAGACTGGCAAGCCCGTCTCGTCGATTAAGAAGCTGGCCGTCTGGGGCAACCACTCGCCCACCATGTACGCCGACTACCGGTTTGCCACCATCGATGGCGCCTCGGTCAAGGACATGATCAACGACCAGGTCTGGAACAAAGACACTTTCCTGCCCACCGTGGGCAAGCGCGGCGCAGCCATCATCGAGGCCCGCGGCCTGTCGTCGGCTGCCTCGGCTGCCAACGCGGCCATTGACCACATGCGCGACTGGGCCCTGGGCACCAACGGCGAGTGGGTCACCATGGGCATCGCCTCAAACGGCGAGTACGGCATTCCCAAAGAGATCATCTTTGGCTACCCCGTCACCTGCGCCAACGGCGAGTACAAGATTGTCGAGGGCCTGGCCATCGATGCCTTCTCGCAGGAGTGCATCAACAAGACCCTGGCAGAACTAGAAGGCGAGCGCGACGGCGTCAAGCACCTGCTCGGTTAAGACGGTCTGATGCCAGCCCTTCACCCCGATGAGGTCCTAGCCGCCACGGGTGCGGTGGCTGGTGCCTTGCCCGTCTGCGAGCATTACGCGGGCAACGAGAAGAAACTGGCCAAGGCCCTGGCCCTTCAGCAGAGCCGGCATGGTGACTTCGATGTCACCATCGACCTTGAAGACGGGGCCGTGGCCGGCCAAGAAAAAGAGACCGTGGCCGCCCAGGTGGCCTTGGTCAACCAGTTCTTCAGCGATCCCGCCAACCACGTTCGCCGTCCCGACGGCAGCGCCTGTCGGTTCGGCTGCCGGGTTCACCCTTTTGATCACCCGTCCTTTGCCGACGACGTTCATGCCCTGGCCCATGGTCTTAAGCACCCACTGGCCTACCTGACCCTGCCCAAGCCGGCCCACCTGGCCGAGGCCAAGCAGGCCATCGCCCATGCGGCTCAGGTCTTTCAGTCGGCGGGTAAGCCCCTGCCCCCCATGCAGGTCATGATCGAGACCCATGGTGCCTTACGCGATGTTTTTGCCCTGGCCGAGCTGCCCGAGGTGGACATGATCTCGTTTGGCCAGATGGACTTCACCAGCGCCCACAACGGCGCCATTCCGGCCAGTGCCATGCGCAGTCCCGGTCAGTTTGACCACGTGCTCATGCGTCGGGCCAAGGTGGAGTTATCAGCCGCCTGCCATGCAGCGGGGATCACGCCAACGCATGGGCCCACGGTGGACTACAACGATGTCGAGCAGACCCGCAGCGACGCCCAGCGGGCCAAAGACTTTGGCTTTCTGCGCATGTGGAGCATTCACCCGGCCCAGATCGAGCCGATTGTCTCGACCTTTGCACCTGGTCAAGACGAGATCGAAGAGGCCGCCAACCTGCTGCTCGCGGCCCAGGCCGCTAACTGGGGCCCGATTGCCTTTGGCGGCAAGCTGCACGACCGCGCCAGCTATCGCTACTTCTGGTCGCTGCTCAAGAAAGCCCACAACATGAGCAGGCCCATTCCGGCCCAGGCCACCGAATCCTTCTTTAATCCTCTTTAAAAACCTCTGGAGACAGCCATGTCGACTTTTCTGCAAACCTACGATGCCCACGTCAAAGAGCGCGCTGCGCTTGGCATTCCTCCCCTGCCCCTGAATGCTCAGCAGACCGCTGAAGTCATTGAACTGCTCAAGAACCCACCGGCCGGCAAAGGCGAGTTTCTGCTCGACCTGCTGACCCATCGCGTGCCTCCCGGTGTGGACGATGCCGCCAAGGTCAAGGCCAGCTTCTTGGCTGCTGTGGCCCATGGTGACTTCAAGGTTGGCCTGATCTCCAAGGCCAAGGCCACTGAACTGCTCGGCACCATGGTGGGCGGCTACAACGTCAAGCCCCTGATCGATCTGCTAGACGATGCCGAAGTCGCCAGCATCGCGGCCGAGGGCCTGAAGCACACCCTGCTCATGTTTGATGCCTTCCACGACGTGGCCGAGAAAGCCTCCAAGGGCAACGCCCAGGCCAAGGCTGTCATGCAGAGCTGGGCCGACGGCGAGTGGTTCACCAAGAACCCCGAAGTACCCCAGAGCATCACGGTCACCGTCTTCAAGGTACCTGGCGAGACCAACACCGACGACCTGTCGCCTGCTCCCGATGCCTGGAGCCGTCCCGACATTCCCATGCACGCCCTGGCCATGCTCAAGAACACCCGTCCTGATGCGGCCTTCAAGCCCGAAGAAGACGGCAAGCGCGGCCCCATTCAGTTCATCGAAGACCTCAAGAAAAAAGGCCATCTGGTCGCCTATGTGGGCGACGTGGTCGGTACCGGTTCCTCTCGTAAATCCGCCACCAACAGCGTGGTCTGGATGACCGGCAAAGACATTCCCTTCGTGCCCAACAAGCGCTTTGGCGGTGTGACCCTGGGCAACAAGATCGCGCCCATCTTCTTCAACACCCAAGAAGACTCCGGCTGTCTGCCCATCGAGGTCGATGTCGGCGGCCTGGAGATGGGCGATGTGATCGAGGTTCGCCCCTACGAGGGCAAGATCGTCAAGGGCGGCAAGACCGTCGCCGAGTTCCAGCTCAAGAGCGACGTGCTGTTTGACGAAGTTCGCGCAGGTGGCCGGATCAACCTGATCATCGGTCGCTCGCTGACCGGCAAGGCCCGTGAGTTCCTGGGTCTGCCCGCCTCAACGCTCTTCCGTCTGCCCCAGTCGCCTGCCGACTCTGGCAAAGGCTTCACCCTGGCCCAGAAGATGGTCGGCCGCGCCTGTGGCCTGCCCGAGGGCAAGGGCGTTCGCCCCGGCACCTATTGCGAGCCCAAGATGACCACCGTGGGTTCTCAGGACACCACCGGTCCCATGACCCGTGACGAGCTCAAAGACCTGGCCTGCCTGGGCTTCTCGGCCGACATGGTCATGCAGTCCTTCTGCCACACCTCGGCCTATCCCAAGCCTGTGGACGTCAAGACCCACCGTGAGCTGCCCCACTTCATGAGCGATCGTGGTGGTGTGGCCCTGCGCCCGGGTGACGGCGTGATCCACTCCTGGCTCAACCGTCTGCTGCTGCCCGATACCGTTGGCACCGGCGGCGACTCGCACACCCGCTTCCCCATTGGCATCTCCTTCCCCGCTGGCTCGGGACTGGTCGCCTTTGGTGCGGCCACCGGCGTGATGCCGCTGGACATGCCCGAGTCTGTACTGGTGCGCTTTAAGGGCAAGATGCAGCCCGGTGTCACCCTGCGTGACCTGGTGCATGCCATTCCGCTCTATGCGATCAAGGCCGGTCTGCTGACCGTCGAGAAAAAGGGCAAGAAGAACATCTTCTCTGGCCGCATTCTGGAGATCGAGGGTCTGCCCGACCTGAAGGTGGAGCAGGCCTTTGAGCTGTCGGACGCCTCGGCCGAGCGCTCTGCGTCTGGCTGCACCATCAAGCTCAACAAAGAGCCCATCGCCGAATACCTGCGTAGCAACATCGTGCTCATGAAGAACATGATTGCCAACGGCTACCAAGACCGTCGCACGCTGGAGCGTCGGATCAAGAGCGTCGAGGCCTGGCTGGCCAAGCCCGATCTGCTCGAGGCCGACAAAGACGCTGAGTACGCCGCCGTCATCGAGATTGACCTGGCTGACATCAAAGAGCCCATCGTCTGCTGCCCCAACGACCCGGACGATGCCAAGTTCATGTCCGAAGTCTCGGGTACCAAGATCGACGAGGCCTTTATTGGCTCCTGCATGACCAACATCGGTCACTTCCGGGCCGCAGCCAAGGTCCTGGAAGGCCAGCGCGACATTCCGGTTCGTCTCTGGGTGGCACCGCCCACCAAGATGGACCAGAACGAGCTGACCAAAGAGGGCTACTACAGCACCTTCGGTCAGGCCGGTGCTCGTACCGAGACCCCGGGCTGCTCGCTGTGCATGGGCAACCAGGCTCAGGTTCGCGAGGGCGCCACGGTCATCTCGACTTCCACGCGTAACTTCCCCAACCGTCTGGGCAAGAACACCAACGTGTTCCTAGGCTCAGCCGAGCTCGCCGCGGTCTGCTCCAAGCTGGGTCGCATTCCAACGGTGGCCGAGTACCTGGAACACACGGGGGTTGTGACCGCAGCCGCCTCGGAGGTTTACCGCTACATGAACTTCGATCAGATCCAGGAATACGCGGAAACGGCCAAGGGTGTTACCGTCTAAGGATGAAAACCTCTCCATCGTCTCGTCGCGGTCGTGCCTCTCGTGAGGCCGACCGTTTGGTTGAACTGGCCGAAGGCCTGGCCCAGTCGGGCAGTCGGGCCGAAGACCATTTCTGGGAATCCCGCCTAGACGGCGAGATCGATGCCCTGCTTCAGAACAACGACGAGGGCAGCCTGAACGCTGCCCTGGATCGTCTGGCCGACCGTGAGTCGCGCGCTTACGAAGAACTGGCCGATGCCATCGAGGGCCGGGTCGAGCATGTCTTGGTTCGCAGTTCCGATGGCCAGCGCGATGTCCTGCTGTTTGCCGCACCGGTGTTGGCCTGGTCACGCATGCCCTTGCCCACCCGGGTGCTCGGGCCCAAGATCACCGAGGAGATTCGTCAGGCACTCAAGGCCCATGTCTTTGCCGATGACACCGACGTGGTCTTGGCTGATTATTTTTTCTCGCCCGATCAGCTGCCCGAGAGCTTTGGCGAGACCGCCGAGTTCAGAACCAGCCTGATGTCGCACCTGTCCGATGGCCGACTGCCCGTTGATACAGGTTCGCTAAACGAGACGGCGCAGTTTCTGGCCGACCAGCGCTACATTTTGGGCGTGGTGGCGGGTGCGGCTGGCAAGGCTTTGTTCAAGTGGCAAGAGGGCATGGTCAACCGCGAAGAGGTTCATGCCGCCTGGAACAAGGCCGTGGAGAAGAGCCTGGGTGAGCTGCTGCCCGCCTGTGGGTTTGAGCCCATGCTGCCGCGGGCCTATTACGTCGCCTGCCGCGATGCCGACAGGGCTGCAAGACCCTTTAGCATCACGGCGTCGGTGGCTTTCTTGTGCACCACACTCAGCATCACGCCCAACAACCTGGTGGCGACCATTGCCGGCTGCTACAACCGCCAGCTCGAGGAATACCGGATTGGTTTCCAAGTGGCTGACGAAGAGGAAGTCATTCACGGCATTGTCTGGCCCCTGCTGGGTGCCGAGGATGAGATGAGTGACGTGATCGACGAGGTGGAGACGGTACTCAAGGACTCAGGCCTGGTCCGCATCGAGGTGCTGCGCCAGCGCATGCCCATGGAGTACTGCGACGATTGTGGCGCACCGCTCTACCCCAATACCGAGGGTGAGATGGTTCACGCTGAGCTGCCAGAGACTGGCGAGCCCTCCGGCGCTCACCTGCATTAAGCCATGAGCCATCACCGCGGCCCCGTCTCGGTTCAGCTGCGGTGCTACCAACTGCTGTTTGGCAAGGAGCCCGGCGACAAGAGTCGGGTGGCGCTGGAGTGGGTCATTCTGTCGATGATTGTGGCCAGCATTCTGGCCATTATTCTGGAATCGGTGCCCGCACTGCACACCCCCTATGCCGAGGCCTTTCATGGCTTCGAGGTCTTCTCGGTTGCGTTCTTTTCCATTGAGTACTTGTTCAGGCTCTGGTGTGCGCCGGCTGGCCGCACCCACCTGACGCCCACTCGGGCTCGGCTGAAGTATGTCTTGAGCTTTCACGGCATCATCGACCTGCTGGCGATTCTGCCCTTCTACCTGCATGCCTTTGGTCTGGAACTGGACCTGCGCTTCATGCGGGCGGTGCGCATGCTGCGGGTTCTGAAGATCAGCCACTACAACACGGCCCTAGAAGACCTGTTCAGCGCCATTTACGACGAGCGGCGGTCCTTTGTCTCGGCTCTGTACATTCTGGCGATTGCCATTTTGTTGTCAGCCTGTCTGGCCTACACCCTGGAGCATGAAGCCCAGCCGCAGCACTTTGGCAGCATTCCCGCTGCCATGTGGTGGTCGATCGTGACGCTGACCACACTGGGTTACGGCGATGTCTATCCAGTGACCATTGCGGGCAAGGTGCTGGGGGCGATTACAGCCCTGCTCGGTGTCTGCACCGTGGCCTTGCTCACCGGTATTGTGGCCAACTCATTTGCCAACCAGATGGCGCGCAAACGGGCCATCTTTGAGGCCGAGGTCCACAAGGCCCTCTCCGATGACCGCCACATTGACGAGGAAGAGCAGGAGATCCTAGAGCGCCTGCGGATTAAGTTTGGCCTGACCCACGAGCATGCCAATGCCATTACCAAGCGGGTGCTGGAAGAGTCCAAGGGGCGGGGTCACCACCCGCATCGTTAGAAGGTCTGCTTAAAGCGCAGCTCAATGCTGCGACCGTCGGCTGGGGCGACGCCCCAGGTCTCGGCAAAATCAAAGTACTGGTGATCAGCCAGGTTGCGAATCCAAAAAGACAACTCCTGGGTCTTGTTGGCGATGGCATAGCCTGCGTCCACGACGACCCGCTCAGGGATCTTGCTAGAGCTGTTGGCGTTGTCGCTGTTTTTGAACATCTTGCCCCTGTGATTGGCCAGCATCTGGAATTGCCCCGCGGTGGACTGATAGGTCAGCGCCGCCCTGGCTACCAGATTGGGCACCATGGGGACCAGATTGTCCTTGTTGGACCCAGAGTCAATCTTGGCCTGGACCCGATCGACCGAGGCTCGCCAAGCCCAGCCCTTACTGAGCCGTCCGGTTCCTTCTAGTGACAAGATCACGCGAGTCGTGTCGTAGAGATTGGTGTTGCAAGAGACGTTGACGCCTGCGCAGTCGGTCAGCTCACCGATCTCGTCTGAGATCTTTAGGTAGCGAAGACCGGCCCGCAGCCTTGCACGACTGCCCTTGTAATCAAGCGAGGTCTGGGCCTCTTGAGAGCGCATGGCCTTTACACCGGAATAGATGTCCAGAGGCGCATAGGGCGATATCGCCTGGTAAGTGAAGAGCTGATCCGCATGCGGAAAGGCGAACGATGACTGTAGGCTGTAACGCAGATCCATCCCACCGATGGGCGTTAGGCCACCCAACGACCAGCCATTGAGGTTCTCATTGGATTGTTCGGCCGTGGCGCCGGTGGTGTTGTAGAAGCGGTTCTCCATCTGCTGCTGCCGAAGACCCAGGTTGAAAAGACTGCTGCCGGCAGGAGCCTCTAGGTTCACAAATCCCGCTGTGGAGGTCTGGGTGACGCTGGCCCTCTGAGACCGATTGGACGCAGACTCCGCATCGAAGTATTCCAGTCCCGCGACGACTCGACTGGATCCCAGCTTAAGGAGCGATGACAGCTCAAAGGTGTCGCGGTCATTGTTGTAGACGTTCCAGGCCTGGCTTCTGGAGTTCTCTTTGGACCACCTGGATTTGATCTCTGAGCCGTTGGCGAGTGGATAGGCCCAGCTCAGATCTGTGTTCACACCACGCCGCTTGGACCGTGTCAGCCCGTTGCTGCTGGACTGTGGGTTGGCCTGAAACGTAGCCAGACTGATGGCAGACGGCTGGTTCACGTTCTCATAGGCACTGCGTAGGTCTAGACCGAATGCGCCAAGCGGTGTCAGTTGACTGAGGCCCAGCTGCAGACTCTTGATGGTCTGGTCTGCATCCTCTCGATAGCCGTCCGTCTTGGCCTGCTGGGCAGCAATCTGGAGAGCGGTCTCGCCGGCTTTCTGGCTGGTCTGTACGCCAATCACCCGTGTACCAAAGCTACCGAGCGTCACCGTGGCCGAACTGGATCCGGGCGCGCGCTTGGTGATGATGTTCACCACGCCGCCCAAGGCACGGTCTCCAAACAAGACACCACCGCCCGCCTTGCGGACCTCGATGCGCTCAATGGCATCCAGTGGCACCTGGCCCCAGCGGATGGTGGCGCCATCTATGTCGTTCATACGCACGCCATCGACCAGCACCAGGGTGCGTTGGACACTGGCTCCGCCCAGGTAGCCCAGGTCAAAGCTCGCGTCTGCACCCAGCCGGCCGTATTGACGTGTGAGTAGCCCTCCGGAGACCTGGTCTAGTAACTCGGTGATGTTGGCCGCACCGCTGGCCTCAATCTGCTGCCGGTCGATGACATCGACGATGGCGGTGGCCTGGCCTTGTGGTTCCTCGAACTTGCTCGCCGTCACCACCACTGGATCCAATGTCTGGACGGACTGAGCCTGTGCATAGCCGAACGTAGCCGAAACGGCCAACGCCAGTGCAACTGGTTTGGTTTTCAATGTGTACCCTTCCCGGCCGCCCCAACCCCGAAGCGACAGACAACGTCAACGACTGTGGCCGGTATCCAGGCTCGGGCCCAGGTGCATTCGCACCGCCCTGCTCGCCTTCCCAGTGAGGTGACTCACCAGTGGCTGATCCTGTTGGGCAGGATCCTGAGCAGAGACAAAGCCCTGACTGTTTCGGGGGAAGCGCTGGATTCTCACCAGCTTCCCGTTTAACTCGCGTTAGACGAGCACCAACAGACGGTGTCTACAAATGTAGACAGTCA
>JACCDY010646025.1_pt1 | contig 16666 bp, 26 predicted proteins | sample 7446391 | NCBI WGS metagenome assembly JACCDY01 (sample SAMN15323451, study PRJNA562643) | freshwater metagenome | isolation source: river surface water | place: USA:Blue River Watershed | collected 2017-08-18
TCAAAGGCTCACCGCGGGCCTCGTAGAGGCATAGCCCGCGGGGTGCTAGTAGCTATTGGGATAGCTCTATGCATCATGCCTGATGCAGGTGGATCTAAACCAATGCAATATGTAACATATAAAGAATATGCATTACATCTATTACATTATGACTATAAACAATACAGCTGCTTAACAAAGCTCTATGGTAAAGAAAGTGCATGGAATCCTAAGGCTCGTAATGGTAGCCACTATGGAATACCTCAAGGTAGATCAGTATGGCTAAGAGACCAAGATGGTTATGCTCAGGTACGATGGGGCTTATCATATATAGAGCATAGATATCAAGGGCAACCATGCCTAGCATTAGATCATTGGAAGGCACACAATTGGCATTAGATAAACTCAATAGCAGACGCTATAGAGAGCAGCGCGAACGTGTGTTCATGCGTGATGGTAGAGCCTGCCAGTTATGTGGCACAGATGAGGGTGAGATGCACATTGACCACATCATCCCACGCAAGGCAGGTGGAGACCATAGCCTTGATAATCTAAGAGTGTTATGTAAGTCATGCAACCTGCGCAAGGGTGCGCTCAATGAGGGTGTTTTTTTAGCACGACAGGCTACCCCCCCTGTCTTTCTCGACTATATCTCCCCGACACAGTCCGAACCGATGCTGGACAGTCCTTTTAAGACCCGACCTAGTCCGAGTCAATGACAACTAAGACCAGAAAGCCCAAAGCCCTGCGAGGGGCAACTAAGCCACGGCTTCACAGTCCACTTCTCAAGGGCGAAAACAAGTTGCAAGATGTAAAAGACCTCTGCGACATCGTCAAGATGCCGCTAATGCCGTGGCAGGAGTTCGTGCTCAAGGACATGCTTACCATTGACAAGAAAGGCATGTGGGTTCGTAAGACAAACCTCATTTTGGTTGCTCGGCAGAACGGTAAAACCCACCTAGCGCGCATGCTGATTCTCGCGCACCTTATAAAGTGGAATACCAATGTCCTTATTATGTCTTCAAACAGAAGCATGGCTTTAGACACCTTCAGACAAGTAACTCACCTATTGGAGACCAATGACCACCTTAAAGGATTCGTCAAACAGATCAGACACGCCAATGGAACTGAAAGCATTGAGATGTTATCTGGAGCAAGGCTTGATGTTGTCGCAGCAACTAGAGACGGCTCTCGCGGTAGATCAGTCAATGGATTGCTCTACATCGATGAAGTCCGAGAGATCACAGAAGATGGATTTAGAGCTGCTACTCCTACAACTAGAGCTCACCCAAACTCTCAAACGCTTCTTACCTCTAATGCAGGAGACGCTTTCAGCACTGTACTCAACGACTTACGGGAAAGAGCTATCGACTACCCACCCAAGTCTTTTGGATTCTATGAGTATTCAGCACCCCAGTACTGCAAGATAGACGATCGCAATGCATGGGCTTTGGCTAACCCCTCACTCGGTTACACGATTACAGAGGATGCGATTGAGGAAGCGATTGCTACTTCACCGATTGAAAACACGCGCACGGAAACTCTTTGCCAATGGATCGACTCCCTAAGTAGTCCTTGGCCGCATGGCATTCTTGAGGAAACATCTGATTCAGATCTGGAGATGGCAGTAGGTGCTTACACAGTATTCGGCTTCGATGTCAGTCCGAGTAGGCGCAATGGCTCACTCGTTGCTGGCCAACTATTGCCTGACGGGCGTATTGGCATCGGGATTCTAGAGACTTACAGCTCTCAGGTTGCTATCGATGAGCTGAAGATGGCGGCTAGTATAAAGGCTTGGTGCGACATTTATAAGCCACGACTAGTGTGCTTTGACAAGTACGCTACCCAGACTATTGCAGATCGCCTGTCTAATAGTGGCGTGGTCGTTGAAGATGTCTCTGGTCAGCAGTTTTACAAAGCCTGTGGAGACTTGCTTGAAGGCTTAGTCAATCATCGAGTAGTCCACAATGGACAAGCCGAGTTTATCCAGCAGATGAATAACTGCGCAGCTAAGGTCAATGACAGCGCATGGAGAATCATCAAGCGAAAGTCTGCGGGAGATATCTCTGCACCTATTGGCATAGCGATGGCAGTATCGAAGCTGATGATCCCTCAACCTAAGCCACAAATTTACGGCTAGACACACCCATATCATATTGTCTATTTACTTGACAAATGGTATCCTTTATGACTATGGGTCTATTCCGCAAAACTGAAGCAATCTCTAATGACGATAAGCGTTCATCGCTTTTAGCGCAATACGCCCCTAGTATTATGGGAGAGAATCTTAACTCCCTTTACAACTACATCCTTCCACGCGTTCAACGCAACGAAGCTATGTCAGTACCATCTGTGGCAAAGTGCAGAAACCTTTTAAGCGGTGTGATTGGTGGACTCCCACTCAATCTGTATCGCACATCAACAGGTGAAGAATTAGGAAACCCTGTCTGGGTTGATCAGCCAGCAATCAATCAGCCTCGCTCTGTAACAATGGCGTGGACTGTTGATTCATTACTTATGTATGGTGTTGCTTACTGGCAGGTCACAGAAGTTTATGCAGAAGATGGCAGACCTTCTCGCTTCCAATGGATTCCGAATGTCAAGGTTACATTCACTACAGATCTTTATGGCATGACTGTCACCCAATACTTTATTGATGCAGTTGCCGTTCCTATGTCAGGTCTTGGTTCTATTGTCACATTCCAATCATTTGACGAAGGTATCTTAGAGCGCGGATCTGAAACAATTAGAGCTGCAATCGACCTTCGTAAGGCAGCAGTATTAGCCGCTCAAACTCCCATGCCGTCTGGCGTGTTAAGAAACAATGGCGCAGACCTAGATCCTAAAGAGATCGCTGGACTTCTCGCAGCATGGAAGAATGCGCGTAACAATCGCTCAACTGCATACCTAACATCTACTCTGGAATATCAGCCAACATCATTCTCACCTAAAGACATGATGTATGACGAAGCACAGCAATTCTTAGCAACTGAAATTGCTCGTCTATGCAACATCCCTGCTTACATGCTTTCAGCAGAAGCCAATACTTCTATGACTTATGCCAATGTACTTGACGAGCGCAAGCAATTTTTCTCGATGAGCCTTGCACCATATGTAAACGCAATTCAGGACAGACTCAGCATGGATGACATCACCGCTCGCGGAAATTCTGTGCGCTTTGATGTGGACTCATCATTCCTAGCAACTGAACCAATGGAACGCTTGCTAGTAATTGAAAAGATGTTATCTCTTGGCTTGATTACAGTTGAACAAGCTATGGAGATGGAAGATCTAACGCCTAACGGCAGCGAAGGAATAGCATAATGGAAAACCAAGTCATCACCTTCACAGCAGGGCTTATTGCCAATGTTGAGGAACGCTTGATCTCAGGCAAGATTGTGCCAGCAGGAACAGGCGAAGTAGGTAACACTTCAGCAGGTAAGGTCGTATTTGAGAAGGGCGCAATCGCACTTCCAGAAGATCCTAAGACTGTCAAGTTACTTAATCAGCATGACTCACGCCAGCCACTTGGCAAGGCAACACAATTCACAGAGCAAGAAGATGGCATCTATGCATCATTCAAGATCTCGAAGTCTAACCGTGGATCAGAAGCTCTTATCCTTGCTGAAGAAGGATTGCAATCAGGTCTTTCAGTAGGCGTAGAAGTAATTAAGTCAAAGCAGAAGGGCAATGTGATGTTCGTATCCGCTGCCAAGTTGCTAGAGGTTTCATTGGTAACAGAGCCAGCATTTAAGTCTGCTCAGGTTATCGATGTAGCGGCTGAGGAAACTCCAGAGGTCGTAGAAGAAGAAATCACACCAACAGAAAGCGAGACAGCTGTGGAGAATACTCCAGAGACAGTTGCAGCACCAGCAGTAGAAGCAGCAGCGGTTGAAGCTGCTCGCCCAACTGTAGTGACAGCAACTACATTCGTGCGCGAGCGCGTAGCACCAATCACATCAGCACAATACCTAGAAGCAAACATCAAGGCTGCACTTGGCGATGACGAGTCACGCCGCATCGTTCGCGCTGCTGATGATTCAACATCAACAAACACAGGTCTAACACTTGCACCACACCTAAACACTTTCATCACAGACACTTTCACAGGCCGTCCAGCATTTGAAGCTTCCACGAGAGCGGCTTTAATTGACTCAGGAATGTCCTTTACAGTTCCACGCCTTTACACAAACGCATCTACTCCAGATGTTGCTCCAACAGTTGCAGACACAAACGAAGGCTCAGCACCATCTGAGACAGGCATGACATCTGCATACGACACAGTAGATGTAAACAAGTTCTCAGGACTACAGCGCGTATCATTCGAGCTCGTAGATCGTTCATCACCTGCATTCATGGAATTGATGATGGTCGAATTGCGTAAGGCATACGAAAAGGCAACAGATACAGCACTTCTAAATGCATTCATTGCATCTGGTACTACAGCAGCAACTACAGCAGCAACAGCAGCTGGATTGCAGTCATTCATTTCTGTAGAAGGCGCAGCAGCTTACAAGGGTACAGGCGGAGACTTTGCTAACAAGCTAGTTGCCTCGACTGACCAATGGGCAGCAATCACTGGCTACGCGGATACCACAGGACGAGCCCTGTACTCAGCACAAGGTGCAACATATAACGCAGCAGGTACAGCAGTTGCTACATCTGTTCGTGGCAATGTTCTTGGTACTGATTTGATCGTAGATCACAACATCGCAGCATCTGGCGTAATCGACAACTCAGCATTCCTCGTTGCTCCAAGCAGCGTTTATGTCTGGGAATCACCACAGACACAGCTTCGTGTCAATGTTTTGACATCTGGCGAGATCGAGATCAACCTTTACGGATACTTAGCAATCTATCTTGCTAAGTCAGGTAAGGGCGTTCGTAAGTTCAACCTAACTTAATAGGTTACTAAGTCGCTCTAGGGGGTCAGTAGCCCTCTGATCCCCTAGAGTCTTTAGAAAGGAAAACATGGCACTCACAACAGTCGCAGAACTCCGCAGCACTCTCGGAGTCGGTACGCTGTACCCAGATGCCACCCTTCAAGAAGTCTGTGATGCATCCGATGCAGTTTTACTGCCTATGCTCTGGACTAACTCTTATTACAATATTGCACACAGCAACACAGCCACAACTGGCACTCTTTACTTCGAAGAAAAAGTCGAAAAGGTTTTTTATGTAGGTCAGACTGTGAACATCACAGGCAACGGATCTAAGCACAACGGATCTAAGACTCTAACTGGAGTAGGCGATTACAACATAACCTACAACATCACGGGCAATAACAATGTGCCAGCAGTAGAGCATCCAGTACAACCTTTTGGCACAGTATCAGGCGATACTTATGTCGATTACACTTTAGACACAGCAGTTCAGAATGCAGCTTTGATGATCGCTGTTGAGATCTGGCAAGCGCGTACAGCCACCCTTTCAGGCAGTAACGCTGTCGATTTCCAGCCCTCACCTTATCGAATGAGCGCACAGCTACTCGCTAAGGTAAGAGGATTGATCGCGCATGCACTTGCGCCTACATCGATGGTGGGCTAATGCCTGTTGCTGTCACTACTCTCAGAACCACATTAGCAACCGCGTTAGTCGATAACGCTAAGTGGCAGACTTTTGCATTCCCACCTGCCACAGTCCTTGCTAACTCTGTGATTGTTTCTCCAGATGATCCTTATCTAACACCTAGCAACAATCAGCACATTACTATTAGCCCAATGGCTAACTTTAAGATTATTATGACTGTTCCTTTATTCGATAATGAAGGCAACCTAAACGGGATAGAAGATACAGTCTGTGGCGTGTTTGCAAAACTCGCAGCATCATCTTTGACCTATAATGTAAGCGCAATTAGCGCACCAAGTATTCTCAATGCTGCTTCGGGAGACCTACTCAGCTGCGAGATGTCCGTATCAATCCTTACGAGTTGGAGTTAAAATGTCCGAGTGGGAAAAAGAAAATGAAGCCTTCCTGATCAAGATCGGGCAGGTAGCACCAGCAGTATCAAAGCCAGCAACTACTAAGAAGGACGAGGAATAATCTCATGGCTGTATTTCTAAATAACAATGTAGGTGTGAAGATTAACTCAGTCGATCTTTCAGACCATGTAACAGCAGTAACAATCAACCGCGTATTCGATGAGCTAGAAGTAACGGCTATGGGAGATAACTCTCATAAGTTCGTTAAGGGTCTAGAGTCATCAACAGTCACAATCGACTTCCTAAATGACACAGCATCTGCGAATGTATTGGCAACACTACAGGCTGCATGGGGTACAACAGTCACAGCTGTATTCCTACAGACAAAGGGAACAGCAGTCTCAGCGACTAACCCTCTGTACACAGTCTCATTGCTAGTCAATAACACAACAGACATCAACGGTGCTGTTGGTGACATTGGCACACAGTCGATCACATTTACTGCTAACTCAACAATCGCAGTAGCATCAACAGGCACATTCTAATCAATTAAACAAAGGGGCAAACCATGGCAAAACTAAAGATAGTTCGTACAGACGGAAGCGTATTAGAAGGCGAGATCACTCCAGCCGTGGAGTACTCATTCGAGCAGTACGCTAAAAAGGGCTTCCATAAGGCGTTCCGCGATGAAGAAAAGCAGAGCGATGTCTATTGGTTAGCATGGGAAGTAACACGCAGAGCAGGTGAATCTGTTAAGCCTTTCGGGATTGACTTTATCGAGACACTTAAGAGTGTTGAGGTATTAGACTCAGACCCTTTAGCTTAAAGCGCGATCTTCCGTTCACCTATCTAATCGCTAGGCTAAGCATTAGATTGGGAATCGCGCCACAGCAGTTATTAGATCTAGATAAGACCATGCTCGATGCATTAGTGCAAGGGCTCAAGGATGAAGCGAAAGAGGTGAGCGATGCCAGCAAGCGTCAAGGGCGCGGTCGCTCTTAGAAAGTCTCTACGCCAGTTCAGCCCTGATCTTGCCAAGGCTTTACCTAAAGAGGTTGCGGCAGCTCTTAAGCCAATTACAAAGGCTGCTAAAGGGTATCTGCCAGATGATGGTCAAGTCCTTAGTGGATGGCTAACCCGTGAAGGCTCACAGGCTCGATTTCCTAGTTACAATGCTCGCATTGTTAAAAGTGGGATTGGTTATAAGACAACACCATCTAAGCCTAATCGTAGAGGCTTTAGATCTCTTGCTCGCGTATTTAACAAAAGTGCTGCTGGAGCAATCTATGAGACTATGGGTCGCAAAACTCCGAGCAGTCGCTTTGTGCAAAACCAGCAGGGCAAGTACGGCTCTCAGATGAAGGGTCGCGACAAGATGGAAGGTCGCGCTCTGTTTCGTGCTTACGAAGAAAACAATGGCAAGGCTAGAGAAGCAGTATTGGCAGCTATTAAAAATGCGGCAGATAAACTCAATGCAAGAGCGAGAGGCTGATCATGGCTAATGTGTTAATTGATATTGCCGCGGAATTCACAGGCAATAAAGCTTTTAAGCAAGCAGAGACTTCGACAGATAAACTTACCAAGAATGTTAAGAAACTAGCGGGTGCTTTTGGTTTAGCATTTAGTGCAACTGCCGTCCTTGCCTATGGTAAGGCTGCCGTTAAGGCAGCGGCAGAAGATGAGAAAGCACAGAAGCAATTAGCCCTAGCCCTTAAGAATGTTGGACTTGGTCGAGATGCCGCATCTTCTGAGGATTACATTCAGAGACTTCAGACAGAGTTCGGCATCCTTGATGATAAGTTGCGCCCCGCGTATCAGACACTAGCGGTCGCGACACAGAATACTAATGAAGCACAAAGACTGCTTAATCTTTCGCTAGACATAAGTGCTGCAACTGGTAAAGATTTAGCATCCGTCACAGGAGCCTTAAGTCGCGCATACTTAGGAAACAATGCTGCACTATCTCGATTAGGTGTAGGTATATCTAAGGCTGATCTAAAGGCTGGCAAGTTCGAGGATATTATCTCTCAGCTTGAAGGCACATTTAAGGGAGCAGCAACAGAGGCTGCTAATACCTTTCAAGGTTCAATCGATAAACTTGCTGTTGCTTCTGCCAACGCATCCGAGATTATTGGTACAGGTTTAATCGATGCCCTTAAAGGTTTAGGCGATCAAGATTCAGTCGATAACTTAGCAAAAGCAATGCAAGACACAGCAATTTACATCGCAGATGTCATTCGCGGTATAGGTGTACTTACGGAAAAGTTAAAAGGATTGCCGGGGGTATCTGGCTTAAATGTGGGAATGATTCCGATTCTTGGCTCTTACCTAGAAATCTTAAGAGGTATGGGACAGGTTGCAGCGGGCAGCGGCATCAATGCCCAAGGGTTAGCAGATCTAGCCAGACTTCAAGCAGAATATGCTTCTCGCACTCTTAAGACTAAAACTAAATTGACCGCAGAAGAAGTAAAAGCTCTAAAGGCTGCTCGATTAAAGGCAGCCATCGACAAGGCTAATCTTGCTTTGTTAAAGGGTGAAGAAGTCTTTGACTTGGACAAGATCCAGATTGCCGCAGCCCTGACATCTCAGGCAGAGGCTCTAGGCAAAGCCACCACATCATCTCAGGTCTTGCAGATCGCTAACGACACCGCTCGCCTAAATGTTAAGAAGTCAATTCTTGCCCTAGAAGATGCCATCGCTGCTAAAGACGAGCAAGCCATTATCTCTGCGACCAACAAACTCAATGCTGATCTTAAAGTCCTAGGAGCATTGGGCGCACAGAATCTCAAACTCCTAGACATCAAGTCTTTGCTCGAATCTCTCAAGCCTAAGGATCTAATTAATCTATCTAATCTAGAAGCTGCCTTGGCTCTACTAACTAAAATTAACCTTGCATCTACTGGATCTACAAAAGCGGCAACGCCTTCGACAACTGCGACTGCATCCACAGCAGCGGCAACGGCATCGGCAGTAGTAGCAGCCATGGCAAAGCCAACGCTTACTAATACACCTTTTGCAGAAGGCGGTCTATTCAATCTGGAAGATGTCGCCCGCTCGTCCTTACTTGCAGGTCTTTCAGGGGGTGCAGGTGTAGCAGGTGCGGTAAGTGGATCTCGCTATGCAGCCCAAGCTGCTAACCAATACAACATTACAGTTCAGGCAGGTATCAGCGACCCTAACGCTATCGCTGAGGCTATTGACAATGTGCTTCGTGAAGCACGAGACAGAGGAACGCTAACAATCGCATGACATGGCTTCCAGAGTGGCGGGTTACAGTAGGTGATGATGTCTATACGACAGTCACCTCTGTGTCATTCGCATCTGGTCGTTTAGATATTGATCGCCAACCTACCGCAGGTTACTGCCGAGTAGAGATCATCAATACAGATAACTCAGAATTCACTATCAATGTTACAGAGCCAGTTACTTTAGAGCTGAAAAACAGCACAGGTGCTTATGTCACAGTCTTTGGTGGCGAGGTCTCAGACTTCAACATCGGAGTGCGTAGCCCAGAAGAAACAGGTTTTATCACTACTGGCACTATCTTGGGCATTGGCTCACTTGCTAAATTGACTAAGGCAGTATTTAACACAGCACTTGCAGAAGGTTTAGATGGTGCACAGATTGCCACGATCCTAGGCAATGCCTTGAACCTATCTTGGGCAGAAGTCACACCCACAGTCACATGGGCAACCTATCCAGCAGATGTCACATGGGATAATGCAGAGTCTTACATCGGCACGATTGACTCAGGCTTCTACACAATGATTGCCCTTGCAGCTAGTGCTTCTGCTAAGTCTCAGACATTGGCAGACCAGATTGCTAACAGCGCATTGGGTCAGTTGAGTGAAGGCAAGAATGGAGATGTGAATTATGATGATGCGGATCACAGGTCTAACTATCTCGCAACAAATGGCTTTACTAACCTTGACGGGTCTTATGCAACACCAAGCTCTATCACCTCAACAACTCAGATTGCTCGCATCCGTAACAGCCTTATCTATCGATACGCCACAGGGTACGGATCAACCTACAGTACCTCTGACAGCGACTCCATAGCCTCTTACGGGCTCTTTGAGCGTTCATTCGACTCTAACATCAAGAACCTTGCGGACATCACCGACATCGCCTCTAGAGAGTTAAACCTGCGCAAGAACCCACGCGGATCACTTGGTGCGATTACCTTCCGTCTAGATAACCCAGACATGCCGAGTGCCATGCTTGACAACCTCATCGGGGTATTCTTTGGTCAGCCTGTGCAGATCAACAATCTGCCTAGCAACTTACTCGGTGGTCAGTTCGATGGCTTTGTCGAGAATGTGGCATTACGAGCAACACCTAGTTTTGTGGAGATTACCCTCTACATCTCAGCAACAGACTTCTCACTATCAACTACCCAATGGGAAACAGTCACCCCTGCCTCACTAGCTTGGACGGGCGTGAATGGTACACTTATATGGACAAACGCGACTGGAGCACTAACCTAATGGCAAGCACATCCAACTTTAACTGGAACACCCCCGATAACAGCGGTCTCGTAAAAAATGGCGCACAGGACATTCGTACGCTGGGTGATGCTATTGATACCTCATTGGCTGGCATGGTGGTCAATGCTCAGACTGGCACGACATACACAGCAGTCAAGGCAGATGGTCTTAACGCTATTGTCACGATGGACAACGCATCGGCTAACACTTTCCGCATCCCAACAGATGCGACTTATAACTTTCCTGTCGGTACTACCTTGCTGGTCTATCAGAAGGGTGCAGGCATTACTACAATCAATGCCGTGACTTCTGGCACTACTACCATTGTGAGTGCAGGCGCAGTCCTAGCAGCTCCAGTCCTTGCTCGTTATAAGTCAGCAGCTTGCATCAAGATCGCTGCTAACTCATGGGTCGTAGTCGGTGGCATTGCGTAATGCTTCAATCATTAGTCGGAATTATTGCCTCTAGTGGTGGGGTTGCAGGCGGTGACTATGAGTCGATCGCTACTGTAACGCTTGGAAGTGCTGCATCAACCATAAGCTTTAGCAGTATCCCTAGCACCTATCAGCATTTACAGGTGCGCGGTATTGCGCGTGGTACTTTAGCAAGCAACGAAGTTACAATCCGTATGCGCTTTAACTCTGACACAGGCAATAATTATGCAAGGCACATCTTAGAAGGCGATGGAGTAACGGCAGCATCTTACGCAGCTTCTAGCGGTAATTTAATGGCGCTTGGAACTGCTAGCGCATCAACCGCAGCAGCCTCTATCTTCGGAGTTGCCGTCGTAGATGTTTTAGATTATAAGGACACCAATAAGTATAAGACGCTAAGAAACCTTAGCGGTAATGATCGCAACGGATCAGGTGCTATGAGTCTTACTAGCGGTCTATGGATGAACACAGCTGCTGTAACTGGAATTACTATCTTTGCAGATAGTGGCAATTTAGACCAGTACTCATCTTTCGCCCTATACGGAATTAAGGGGTAGTCATGCCATCAACATACGAGCCAATCGCCACACAGACTTTAGGTAGTGCTGCTGCGACTGTTACTTTCTCTAGCATCTCAGGCACTTACACAGATTTAGTCTTAGTAGCAACTGCTGCATCTGCATCTGGAGAGCCGACTATAAGTTTTCAACTTAATGGAGATACAGGATCTAACTACTCAAGAACCTTGCTTATTGGTAACGGATCGAGTGCAACCTCTGAAAGAGCATCAAGCTCTACGCAGGGGCGTATCTCTAACTCAACAGGCTTAACTACAACATTGGGTGCTAATGCGACCATTGCCCAGTTTATGAATTACAGCAACTCAACTACTAACAAGACAGTAATTGCTCGGTCTAACACAACGCTTTATGCAACCGAGGCGATTGTCAATCTATGGCGCAATACTGCTGCCATTACTAGCATCGCCTTGTTTACTAACAGCGGGGTTAATTTTGCTGCTGGCTCTATCTTCACTCTCTATGGAATTAAGGCGGCATAATGCCTACTACATTTACTAAGATTGCATCCGTTACAGTCGGTGCAGGTGGGGCTAGCAGTATTGACTTTACTTCTATCCCTAGCACCTACACAGATCTATGTGTTGAATTAAGTTTAAGAGACGGCACAGCAGCACAAAGCGTTAATGGAAACATTATCTTTAACTCAAATACATCTGCCATTTATTCATCTCGCAGACTTTACGCAACAGGGTCAGGTGCTGCATCCGATTCTTTCTCTGGCTTAACATCGATGCCCGGAATCTGGATCAACTCAGCAACTAGCACGAGCAACACTTTTGCGAACATTATGATTTACATACCAAACTATGCTGGATCTACGAACAAAAGCGTGTCTATTGATAGCGTTACAGAGAACAATGCGACAGGTGCTTTTAGCGGATTGACCGCTGCTTTGTTCGCTTCGACCGCTGCCATTACCTCTTTCGGCATTTCAACAGGATCTAACTTTGTTCAATACTCAACCGCAACGCTTTACGGCATCAAGAACTCATAAGGAGACAAACATGGCAGACACAAAGATCGTAGTCGATTGCTCTACTGGGGAAGTCTCAGAGATCGAATTGACAGCAGAAGAAGTAGCACAGCGCGCAGCAGATGCTAAAGCGTTCGCAGATGCTAAAGCAGCAGAGGATGCAGACAAGGCGGCTAAGGCTGCTGAGAAGGCTGCACTACTGGCAAAGCTTGGCATTACCGAAGATGAAGCGAAGCTCTTACTTGGATGAAGGTGAAACTCTCTAAAGCTGCTATTCAATTAAGAGAGCAGATTGATGACTCGTTCCCAGATCGTGACCGCACATCGGATGGTTGGATCGGTGATACCCGACACGCTGCTCGCAAGTCAGATCATAATCCTGATGAGCAGGGCTGGGTTCGTGCCATTGATGTGGACAAAGACTTATTCAAGGGTGGAAAGCCAGACATCATGGGAGATCTTGCTGATCAGCTTCGTACCCTATCCAAGTCAAAAGCAGACAAGCGTATTAGTTACATCATTTACGATGGACGAATCTGCTCCAGCATCCTTAACTGGAAGTGGCGCAAGTACACGGGGGCTAACAAACACACTAAGCACATGCATGTTAGCTTTAAGAAAGAAGCTGACAATGATGGTGCTTTTTATCAAGTACCTATGTTAGGAGCATCTAATGGATAATCTCATTCTCATTGTGGCTGGCATTTTCGGTGTTGCCGCTATCCCTGCACTACGCCAAGCGATCAAGTCATACCGTGCCCGTAAGTCAGCAGCAGACATTATTGTGGATGCGCTAGAAGCAGCTATTGACGAGGTCGATAAGAAGTGAGCCAGACGGATTTCTTTCAGCTCTACATCGCCACTCTAGTCACGCTAGGTGGCTTGTCTGGCTTTGTCATTACTCATTTACTAGCTGAGATTAAGCGACTCCATGCGCGTGTCGATGAGATCTATAACATACTACTAGAGCGATAATTTAATCATGGCAAGAAAACAGACCAAGGCATTAGAGGAACAGGGCTATTCTAAACTGGATGCTTATTGCATCGGCTTGCATGAATACTATAAGTCTCTACGCAAGGCTGGCTTCTCTGAAGGCGTAGTCCTATTCATGATTACAGATGTGCCTTCGTATCCTCGCTGGATCCTGCCAGACCCAATCGAACCAGAGAAGCTGGGCGATTACGAAGATGATGAGGATGACGATTAAGCGAATTGTCGTAGTGTCGGACTTGCAAGTCCCTTACCATGACAGGGTTGCAACCCGTAACCTTGCTAGTTTTATCCAGAAGTTTAAGCCTGACCAAGTTGTCACCATTGGTGATGAGATTGACCTTCCACAGATAAGCAAGTGGGAAGAAGGGCGCATGGGCAGTTATGCTCAGACCCTAGATGATGACCGCAATGAAGCTGTGGACTTGCTCTGGGAGTTAGGTGTAACCGATTGCATCCGTAGCAATCACACAGATCGCCTGTACAACATCATCATGGCTAAAGTGCCAGCGTTCGGTGCTTTGCCAGAGCTGCGTTTCGAGAAGTTTATGAAGTTCGATGAGCTAGGCATTACCTTCCACAAGAACCCAATGCCGATTGCACCTAATTGGATTGCAGTCCATGGAGACCACACACCCATCAAGCCACAAGGGGGCTTATCAGCCCTAGAGGCGGCTCGTAGGCACGGAAAGAATGTCATCTCAGGTCATACCCACAGAGCAGGGCGTTCGGCCTTCTCAGAGGCTTCTGGGGGGCGTATAGGGCGTGTTCTACATGGTGTCGAGGTAGGCAATCTAATGGACTTTAAGCAAGCTGCATACACCAAGGGCGTGGCTAACTGGCAACAGGCATTCGCGATTATCTATGTGAACAAGGCTAAGGTGCAGGTCGATCTGATTAACATTGAGAAAGACGGCACATTCATTGTGGCTGGAAAGTGCTACGGCAGACCTAGATAATCGTTATCGTTTCGTTATCTGAATGTGCTTGATTAGTCGGATGGATCTGTCACACTAATTCAGTAAGCAACCAAGGGCGTTGCTTGCAGTTAGGTATAAGATGTCAAACACAGACAAGCTACTATTAATCTGCATTATCGGGATGTTGATCGGCTTTGCCATTACCGTCTTTGATGTACAGCGCAGAAGCTATGAAAAGGGCGTGCGAGATGGATACCATCGTGGTCGCAGTTTCAAGGGGCAGGAATGAAAGCAAGTGAGATCCTCTTATCCGCAACCGACACGATCCGTGACCGTGGGCTTTCATACGGTCACCCTGCGGATAACCTGCAACATACCGCAATGCTGCTCTCAGCATACCTACAAACACCGATTCACGACTATCAAGTGGCAGGGATCATGGTGCTTGTTAAACTTGCAAGGACTAATCAATCAGCCCAACACATCGATAACTGGGTCGATCTCTGCTCGTATGGCGCACTTGCAGGGCAACTAGCTACAGAGGAAAACGATCTCTATGTTTAATTTAGACGAGTACACCACAGTTCGTGAGCGTGTAATTGAATTCTGGAAGAGGTATCCGAATGGACGGATTGAGACAGAGATTCTTGACTGGTCTGATAAGCGTTTTATCGTGGGTGCACGACTGTATCGGGAAGCCACAGATGACAAGCCATTCTCGACTGGTTTTGCGCATGAGGTTATTACGGACAGGGGTGTCAATAAAGATTTTGCTCTGGAAAACGGAGTTACTTCGGCAATTGGTGTTGCTTGCGGTCATGCGAATATCGGAATCGACAAACATAAACCAAGCCAAGAAGAAATGAAGAAGGTGGTTGCAGCTAAGCAGCCTAAGCCATCTATTCAGGAAGTCAAGCCAGATGATCAGGACTATTGGACTACGCCTGTGGGTGAGTACAGAGGTGTGGTTGATGCGCCTGTCACACTTGACAAAGCGATGGAAACCGTCACCGCAATTATGGTAACACCAGAAGCAGTAGAAGCACCATCATGCGAGCATGGACATATGCAATGGCGTGAGGGCGAAAAGAATGGTAAGGCATGGGGTGGCTACTTTTGTAATTCAGCCATTTCAACAGCTCATCGTTGCCCTACCAAGTGGTACAACCTTGGATCAGATGGAAAGTTCCAACCACAGAAGGCGAGAGTTTAATGGGAAACATCGGCATCAAGATCAATGGCGAGTGGGTCGATTTAATGTCAGCCTTCGTACCATGTCAGTTATGCAATGAACCAGTTCAGATTAAGAATCTGGTGGATCTGTCTCAGGATGCTGTCAATGGCACAGTCTCATGGCAATGCTTGAAATGCAGTACAGTCAATGGCTGATTATAGAAACGAGTCCAGGTTCGATGAGATTTACAGATCTCCAGTTGATCGCCATGTCTACAGCTTTAGCGGATATGGTGGAGTAGAGAATTGCTCGGACTGCGATTCGTTCGTCCAAGTCAATGAGTATGATCGCATCCATGATGGAGCAGTTTTGTTCTTTTGCAAGAATTGTGAGAATAAGCATCACCTATGACCCAACATAGGAAACACAGAGGTTTCCGCACAGAGCGTGTTGTCGCACAGTACCTATCGACTGTCTGGCAAGGCGCATGTGTGGGAAGGGGTAGTGGCAAGGATATTGTCAATGTACCGTTCGATGTTGAAGTTAAAGCCCGCGCTGGATTTCAACCTCTTGCATACATTAAGCAATTAAAAGCTCGAACAGCCATTTCGGGGGAATTAGGCTTCGGAGTGATTAGACTCAACGGACAGGGTGAGGATGCGCGTGAGTATGCCGCGATAATCCGACTTGAGGATCTCTTGCCACTACTCATATTAAAGTACGGTCATCTATCCAGCGAACCCACAGAAGCAGACATTGACCGCTGCACAGGCTGTGGGTCTTACATGATAAAGAGGTGCTTAACTTGCCAGCCTACGACTACAAATGCACACGATGCAATCTTAGTCAAGAGATCTATCATGGATGGCACGATCGACCAATGATTCCATGCACCTATTGCAATGAGCCAATGGTTAAGTTAATTGCAGCTACTCCAGCAGTATTCAAGGGTAAGGGCTTTTACTCAACGGATAAATAGTTATCCACAGAAGTTATCCACAGGGGGTAATCATGAAACGAAACACCGTTCTGAGCAGGACTTTTACAAATAGATTTGACATCGATGGTACGCTAACGGCGCAGAGCCTCTCAAAGGCTCACCGCGGGCCTCGTAGAGGCATAGCCCGCGGGGTGCTAGTAGCTATTGGGATAGCTCTATGCATCATGCCTGATGCAGGTGGATCTAAACCAATGCAATATGTAA
>JACCDY011281330.1_pt1 | contig 16656 bp, 22 predicted proteins | sample 7446391 | NCBI WGS metagenome assembly JACCDY01 (sample SAMN15323451, study PRJNA562643) | freshwater metagenome | isolation source: river surface water | place: USA:Blue River Watershed | collected 2017-08-18
CGGGCTGCTGCGCCACCGCGGGCTGCTGCGCCACCGCGGGCTGCTGCGCCACCGCGGGCTGCTGCGCCACCGCGGGCTGCTGCGCCACCGCGGGCTGCTGCGCCACCGCGGGGGCTTCGACGTGCCCCGTGGCTGAGTCGACATGGACAGGATCGGCCAGGAGATCGGCCGCGGCGTTCTGTATCACCTGCGCCACGCGGGCATCAACGTGCGCTGGAGTCATGGCTGCCGCCGGAGCTGCCGCCGGAGGCGCAGGCGTGGGAGTCGGGGGAGGAGCCGAGGGGGCCGGCGCAGGCGCACGCAGCGCTTGCACCTTCTCCTCAATGGTCTTTCGGATGATCTTGGACTGCTCGGCGGTGAGGACCAGCGAACCGGACTCGCGGCGGGCGTAGAGCTCCTCGCGCAGCGCCTGCAGTTTCTCGGTATCTTCGGCCGAGGCGAGGATTGTGCAGATTTGCGTCACCTGCTCATCGGTGGCGTGGACGGGGGCCGGCGCGGCAGGCACCGGAGCGGCGGGCGCAGAGGGCTGCGACGCCGGGGTTGAGGTGGATTCATTCGCCGCGGCAAACTCAGGGACCTCATCGCTGGCCCCATCGGTGCGCAGCGGAGTGCCAGTCGGCTCACCGCCCGCAGGTGCGGGCTGGCCCGTCACCATGCGCAGCAGCCGATCCAAGCCCGTCTGCAAGGTCATGGAGTCAAGGCTCTCGACATAGACCCAGCTGGCTTTCCCGAAAATCTCGGCGATGGCGTCGAGTTTGCCCTTTTTGTCTGCGGCAGACTGAGATGGCCACTTCTGCAGAAGTGCGTGCTGGATCTGGTCACACAGGATCTCCCGCTGCTTCTTTTCGAGCTGGCCGTTGTCCTGTCCTTCGGCCGACATATCAAAGTGAGTGCGCGCAGTGGTGTTAACCTGGGCGTGCGGGCCGCCGCGCAGGTGCTCCAGGTGCGGCAGGAAGGCTTTCTTAACGGCCTCGTAGTCCTTGCGAATGCTCCCCGTGCCGCGGAACTCAATGATTCGGCCGTCGAGGTCGCGGAAGCGGTCTCCCATGACGGTCGCCGTGCGGTGAACAACCGGCTTACCCTGCAGTCGCTCACCCATGTTTTGCTCTGCTTCCATGTGGATGAGCAGCGAGGGCTCGTAGCCCATCTCGGTCTCGGTCTTCATCTTGACGCCGGTCTTGACGAGCTCCTTGCGGCCCGTCTCCTCGTTCGTCTCGTTGTCGTACATATAGCCGGCTCGGCCACACATGACGAGACTGATCGGCGAGTTCAGATAAAACTCAGTCCAGGCGCTCCAGCGCTCCTTGATCGGCCCCCAGTGCTGGAACTCCAGCTTGGTCAGCTTGTTCCACTTTTTCGACGCGCGGAACTCGTTGAGCTGCTTGAGGTACGACTCGCACAGCTCGCGCCAGAAGTGCGTGAGCGAATCAGCAATGCCGGCGGCGGCGCCGATTTTCAGCGAGACATTTCCCCACTCCAAAAGCGACTGAAAATCGCGCGCCTTTTTGACCAGCAGCTTCTGTCCGGTGAGCTCCAAGACTACGTCTTTGATGTAGAGCGACCCTGACTCGCTATCGATCATGGTGATGGGGCCGGGGAGCTCAAGGACCTCGCGCACGGCGATGGCGAGCAGAGTGCCGGTGTACGTCTTGCCGGTTTTTCCTTCGCCCATCAGGCCAGCCTTCAGGGCACCGGCCTGGCTGTTGTCGTCATCAAAAAACGCAGTCAGATTTTTCTCTCGGTTTTCTACGATGGCCATAAGTGAACCTCCTGCCCAGAAATATACTAGCAACTAACCTAATCACGCAAGAACTATTTTTCGCGGCACTTCAGTTTTACGGTACAGCGACGGTTGTTGCACTTCAGGCAACTCGGCACAATGTTGCCGCGCACGTACCGGCCGCCCTCGTGTCCGCAGATCGGGTAGCGGTCGACCTCCCAGCGCGTGCGCATGCGCTTTCCACAGTGAAAACAAGGGATTGTCTTGCCATTGCCAAACTGCGTCATGAGCCACTCGCGCCGGCGGGCGCGATCGCGCGAGTTGCCGCGGAGGTTGCGGGATGCGGCGGCCACCTATTTCCCCTTCTCGACGTACGGCGCGCAGCTTTTCAGAACCTGTCGGACCAGGTTCAGGTCAAGCTGATCGTCGGTGCGGACGCCGCTCTCCATGTCGATCCAGAATGGCGCGTCAGCGGGCCCGATATCGGCAAGTACTGCGACGACATTTGACGGCTTGATTCCACCGGCGAACCCGAAATAAACCCCGGCTGGGATCTTGGGCCATGACGCAGCCTCAATGCCACGGCCACCCGAAGGATCGTAGAGGATGGCCGCTTTTTCATTACCGATCCGGAGTGCATCAGCAATCGCCTCCGACAGCGTCGCGTCGCTGCGCGCCTGGAGTATCCAGCGATGCGGCGTGGCGCGGGTCATGGCGATAAACTCATCGCTGGCCGGTGGAGTATAGCCGTTAAGCTGATACCTATAAAATTCTATGCCATGACTGAATGGGGACGGAATGACGCCATCAAGTATAGAGCGAGCTGCTTGCCCACACAGATGCAGGGACAAGCGTAGATCGGGCAGTTCATCGATCCAGTCCGCACCAGGGTACCGCGGAGTCCCTGACTTCTTAGGCGAGACAAGAATCCCCCACTCGACGAACGGGAACTCTTTCGCGAGGGAAACCATGTCGGCGTGTGAGGTCTTGTCGTCAGCGCCCGTGATCGTTACCGTGGTTAACATTTGTGTTCCCCTTCTCGACGAGCTTCCAGTGCGGCGGGCAGTAGTCGAGATCGCCCGGCATGGGCTTGCGGCAACTCGCGCAGATCTTCTTGTCGCAAGTGCGTGGCGGCATGGTCTTGAGTGGATAGTCGCACAGCGCGACATGGGGCTTGCCGCAGGTGTCGCAAGGCGCGGGCCGCCGACCGCGGCAAGTTCATCGAGAAGGGGCTGAGCAGCATCGCTGGCCTGCTTGAGCTGAGCACTCAGCTCATCCACGCGCGCGAGCAGTCTGCGCTGCATCTGCTGAGCAGCAACTTTGGTCTTGTTTTTCTCTTCTCGGCAGCGGCGCGCTTCTTCTTTGTAGCCTTCGATTTCCGTCACAGCATCACCCCGTTCTTCTCCGGCCACCGCACGCGTTGCGCGTACCTGTCGCAGGGCCAGCACCGAACTGAAAACCGTGCCGTGGCCTTCCATTCAGACAAGACCGCCGCGCTCAGGGTTTCCACTTTGTCCCGATCCTTAATGCTGACCAGCCACGCCCTGGGGTGCGCAGCAAGTGCCTCGTCGGATGGCCAGCCTGGACGCAACCGCGGATTCATCTCGCGCAAGATCGCCTGAATCGAGAGCTCGTACCGCGCCGCGATATATCGCAGAGGCTGAGCGGCCAGCTTTTCGTAAGTCGGAACCCAGAGTCCTTTGTTTCCCATCATGGGCTGCGGCGAAACCCACCACTGCATATCCTCTCGTTTCTCTTCCGGGATCCAGCCTTTGGAGGCGATCCAGGAGGCGACCATTTCCAGGGTCAAGCCCTGGGCTTCGTCGAGGTCGGCGTGGTCCATGGTTATTTTTCAAGCATCTTCCAGGGGATGGGGCGGCCGGCGACCGTGGGCTGCCACCAGGCTTGCCGAACATTCTCTCTTTGCTCGCGCCACTCTTCGACCCATTCCCCGCCGAGTCGGCGGAGCGCGATCTCTTGGTCGGTGTTGCGATGATCTCGCCACTCCACCGCCTTGTCGTAGGCAGCGTCATAGGCTTCGCCGAGCATGTTCTGCAGGCGCGGATCGGGCTGGCTTTCAGCAGAGAGTAGGTCTTGAGTCAGGTCGCCGATGGTGCGGCGTTTCTTTCCATCGGTGCTGTCCTTAGCACCGAACTCGGCGGCCAGGATCTTCTGTGTCATGCGTTTCGCCAAGCACGCTCCGCACTTCGTCGCTTCTCCCTGCCCGCCGATGAGATCGGCGAGTTTGTGCCCGCACGGAAGGCCCGTGCCTTCGAGCTTGGTCATCAGCTCGCCGACTATACGCTGCGCTTCAGGGTCGCGCGTGGCAGAGCCTACGCGCTCTTTGCCCGCGCCAGCCGCATGCAGGGCTTCATGCGCTTTCTCGGTGCGACCCTCGTGCAGGAACGCATGCGCGGCGTCCACTGCTGCAGCGAGCTCGGCGCGGGTGTGGCTGGTTTCGATGGGGTCTGCGGCGCGGACGCGCTCCAGAATCAGCCGGGGAAAATCTCCGCTGCCATGCACCGTCTGCACTGATTTCCACCCCTCGGCACCGAGCTCGTTCAAAATTCTCTCGCTCGTCGCATCGTCGGAGTCGAGAACCAGGATTTTATATTCGTAAAGCATTTCCCTTTACCTCTTCCGAAAAACACCCTATACATACCTAGCAACTAACCAGAAAGGCAAGCAAAACCATGGCGGGAAGCGTAAATAAGGTCATCGTCCTCGGCAATCTCGGCGCCAAACCCGAGCTCAAGTACCTCCCTTCCGGGCAAGCGGTCTGCGAGATGCGCATCGCCACCACCGAGACCTACACCGATCGGCAGGAGCAGAAGCAAGAGCGCACCGAGTGGCACCGCGTGGTGGTGTGGGGCAAGATGGCGGAAAACTGCGCCAAGTACCTCGACAAGGGCCGCCAGGTCTACGTCGAGGGGCGGCTGCAGACTCGCAGCTGGGACGACAAAGAGGGCAAGAAGCAGTACATGACCGAGACGGTCGCCAATCAGGTCGTGTTCCTCGGCGGCGGGCAGCGGGATGGGGGCGGGCAGAGCCAGGGCGGAGGGCAGGGCTACGGAGGCGGCCCGGCAGCGCCTGCGTCAGGTGGATTCGGCCATGGCAGCAGCGGCGATGATACCGGGGGCGAAGATGACATCCCCTTCTAAACCGGAGTACGCCTACATCGAGCTCTTCGGCCACACGCGCCTCGGTCCGTGCGTTGTGCGCGAGGTCGTGCGCTACGGCGTGACGATGTGCGAAGCGCGCCCGCTCGGCCTGGACGGCGAGCCGGGGCCGGCGCGACGCTTCCCAGGCACGGCGATCTACTCCGAGCGCGAGCTGACCGAGGACGAGGCCAAGCGCTTGGCGATGCCGCCGATGCTCATGGCCCCAGCTCGGGTCGAGCCTGGACCTCCTTGCGCGGTCTGCGGCTATGGAGTCTGCGACTGCAGCGACGCGGAGCGCGATGGACGGCTCGCCGCCGAAGAGAAGATGGCGAATGCAGAGCTCGATGCGGCCGGGGTGCCTGCGGATGATGGCACCCCGCTGTGTGAGCCGATTACCGGCGAAGAGGACGATATTCCGTTTTAGTTGACCGCCGCGCCTGGGGCCAACTCTGCCAGCTCCATTTTCTTCTCCGCCATCGCCCAGACCTTCATCTGCTCCGTCAGCGCCGGCCCGCGCAAGCGCTGGTAACGATCCCAAAGCGACCGAACGAGCCCATCGAGCTGCTCAAGCAGCGCGAGCTCCTCGGTCACCTCTTCCTCGTTCTCAGCCAGGATCGCGGGCAGCTTCACGCTGTGGTACTGCTGCTGGCAGTCGAGCACGACGCCCCAGGTCTTGTCGCCGACCGTCAGCCAGATCGGTAGCTCGCGGACCAAGTAGCCCTCTCCGACCGCGCGCCGCGCCTGCTCAAAGTCGGACTCGACGATCATCTTCCCGGCTCCAAGGCCCAGGCGAATCTTATCGTCCAGCGTGGCGGTTGCCTGCTCGTTCACCACGGCGTAGAACAGCCAGGTCAAAAACCCCTCGTCCGCGCCCCATGTGTCGAGTTCAAGCACGGCGGCGAATGTACTGGCGAACAGGCTCAGGAACGCTTCCGTGTCGCTCGTGCTCTGCGAGCCGAAGTAAACGAGCTTCCGCGACAGGTCCCAGACCATCGGCACCACCTTGATCTTGCTCGGGATCTTGCGCCGGAGATCGCCGCGGAGGAACTCCTTGGCCTCGCGCTTGTCGGTCTGCGGGGAGAGCCGAACAAGGCGCTTGAGCTCCTTGGTCGGCACCTTCAAGGTCTCGACGCGCATGTCAAGCGCGACGTGGCCGGAGTGGTTCCACACCGGGTTTAGGTTCAGCTCGTCGCCGCGCTCGCACCAGCCGATCGCCTTTTCCTCGATGCCTTGCGGGTCGATGGGAACGGCCACATGGGCGCGGACGCCGCGGTCGAAGTTGGCGGTAGGGTCTGTGGTGACACGATAGCGAGTGAGGTTCATGAAAAATCTCCGGTCATGTAGTCGTAGGTTCCATCGCCGTGGCCGACGCAGATCTTGTAGCGGCCTGGGCACTTGTGGCGCAGTAGCCCGTTTGGTCCTGGTTCGGAGTCATTGTCTCGGTGGAACGCATCCCAGCTGTCATAACCGAGCGGGATCTTGGTCGAACTGCGACTCCGGTTGAGGATTACGTCCTCCATCTCGGCGGGAGTCAAAACTTTTTGGTATTCATCGCGGATCACCCTGCCCGGCTCGCTCCAGAGCTTGCGCCAGTCATCCAGCGAATTGATCCCGCGATCGGGGTAGACGTGCAGAGAAAAACACCAGCCGCCCGAGCACTTGCCGATGTGGATCTCTTCGCCGGAAACGTGGCCGCAGTGAGAGCAGCGATCGGGCGATGACAGGTAGTAGTTGGTTCCCATGGGTTAACCTAGCTCTGCTTCAAGCACGTCCGCCAAGCCCAAGACGATGCAGGCAGCGGGGCTATTGGTCTCGCCAGCCCGTCTGTCTATATCGGCTGCCAGTCCGCGCCAGCGATCGATCAAGACACGCAAGCGGCCGGGGAGCGAGCTGGCGTCCTCTGTCATCTTCTGCTTGGCATACACGGCGGCATCCAGCAGCTCCTCATAGAGGTCGCGCATCGCGTTCCGCCCGTTGTTGGGCTGCAGCGGGGTGCCGTACTTCTTGATACCGTGCTCGTGCCGAGCCTGCATGTCGGCGATGACCTGGAGCCACACTGCCGGCTTGTCATTCGGCGTCGGCGCTACTTGGTCGGTCGCCGGGTCGCGCACATCGCTCATGTGGTCACCGCTTTATCCAAGTAATGAGAACCGTAGGAATGCCGGTTCCCTCTTCACGGAAGACGCCCGGTGGAAGCTGCTCGATATCTCCGCCTTCGGCGAGGGTCGCGCGCAATTCCTTGTAGGCCGCAGTCTCGCGGAAGGTGACGCCGTTGGAGGCCACGGACGCCAAGCGCCCGCCGCGCCGGAGGAACTTCATGGCATGCAGGATATGCGCGCACTCCTGACTCTTGGAAAACGGCGGATTCATGACCACGGCATCCACAGGGAATGGGCTCACGCCCAAGAAGTCACAGCACCGCACATCGCAACCAGCCGGCAGCTTGAGTGCCCGAGCTGCATCTATCTCGATGCAAATCACTCCTTGGTCGCCAGCGATCTTGAGCGCCTCGGTGGCGATACGACCATGGCCGGCGCTGGGCTCAAGAACAAGGTCGTCGGGTCGAACGGCCCAGGCCACCATACGCTGGGCCAGCTCGGGCGGCGTCTGGAAAAAGTCTCCAGCGAACTTGGTCTTGTATTCGCCGGTGAGCAGCAGCGCTTCGATATCCTCGCTTGGGTCCGCGGCGAAAACGTGGCCGCGGATCTTGGGATTCTTGTTCCACTTCCCGCCGAGGGCCTCCACTGCCTCGTTAAAGGCTACGTAGACGCCGCGATCGAGCTGCCCGTCCGTGATGCGGGCCACCCATCCCACCGGCTCGTGTACTAGCACGAGACGACTGATGACCCCCATCACCTGCGGGGTCAGTTTCTTTACTGCCTTGGCCATCTGGTATCTCCCGCTCGAAAATTAAAACCTAGCAACTAACCAGACATACGTGCATTATCCGAACGGGTCAAGCTAGAAAACACGAAAACGATCGGCATATAAAAAGGGCCGCGCCAACTCCCACGCCGGCGCGGCCCTTCACCTTCGGACGAAAATGAGCCTATCACCCGCCGATGTAAAAAAACAGATCACCGATCCACGGAAATTCGTGGAGTCGCTCGGCTACTCGGGTGACATCGTGACCGAGGGGAGAGGCATCAAGGTTAGGTGCCCCTGGCACGATGATCAGGGCCGCCCGAACCTGCAGATTTCGCTCCGGTCCGATGGGACGCTCAGCGTTCACTGCTTCGTCTGTGGGGACGGGGTCGGCGGCGACATCTACCACTATGCGGTGCAGGTGCTCGGGGTCGACTGGAAAGAGGCGCACGCGCGCCTGCAGAAGATCGCCGGCGATGAGCCAGTGGCCCCGCGTGACAAGGACGACTACCCGCCGCCCGACGAGGTCTGCCGATTCTGGGACCACGCGCACGAGCTCGAGCGCGACCCCGAGCTCTGCGCCCAGCTGCGCGCCCGCGGGATCGAGCCGGGGAAAATCGGCGATCTGTGCCGAGCGGTGCCCGAGGTTGGGTGGAACCCGAAGTGGGCCTGGGCCAAGGGGGAGACAGGACCCGTGCGCTGGCCGGCGGCCGGCTACCGGCTGCTCGTCGCCATGTATACCGAGCGCGGACAGCTCGTCACGGTCCACGCGCGGCGCTTCCAGCTGGACGATCCGATCAAGGGCCGTTTCCCGTCCAAATGCCTGGCCAAGGGCGCGATGATGCTCAACCCCACGGCGCTCCGGTCGGAGACGTGGGAAAATTTCATCATCGTCGAGGGGGTGCCTAATTGGCTCGTTTTGGCGTCCGAGTATCCCGAGCGGCCCGTCATCGGGCTTGTGGCCGGGTCGCTGCACGGCGTCAAATTCGAGCGCATCCCGCGCGGTGCGACCGGAATCCTGTGGACCGACACCGATCAGGATAAAAAAGCCGACGGGTCGCCGCGGCACACGGCGGGCCAGCACTACCGCTCGACCGCGCTTGCGCTGCTCCAGGGCCGGCGCGTGCGGGTCGTTGACCTGCCAGTTCCATCCGGCGCGAAAAAGGCCCCAGACGCCAATGACGTTTTTTTGCGGGGCGACCTGGCGCAGGTGCTGGAGGGTGCCACGGCCCTCACTGCGCCGGCCTCCAGCGCTGCGGCGCGGCTGTGGGAACTCTCGCCAGGGCTTTGCGGCTGGTCGCACCCCTTTCTCGATGTCGGCCGGCTAGACGATATGGACCTTGTCCGGCTTCACGACGGAAAGCCCATCGCCGCCCGCTATAACGAGTTCGGCGAGTTTTCAGAAAACGGGTGGCACGCGGACGCTCTCGGGCTGCACTGGCTGCGCACCGGAGAGGCCCCGGCCGCCGGGGTGCTCTGCACTGACACGATCGAAAATTTCATGGCGCTCGCAGCCTATTTTGAGGCGGGGCGCGTCGAAAACGACGATCCCACCGCGCCCGCGCTCATCGCCGGGCCGCCGCCGGCCTCCTGCGAGAAGCTGACACTGTGGCCCGCGCAGCCGTGCGGCTACGACCACGACCGGATCTTGGCGAGCGACCCCTACGGCGCGGCCGAGAAAGGCGCGCACGCCATCGCCTCGGCGCTTAGCTCCGCCCAGGCAGTTCGCGCCGAGAAGCCCATCCCGCCACCTGATGACAAGCCCCCGCGCGAGTTCGCCCCGACCGACACTGGCAACGCCGAGCGCTTGGCGTATGTGTTCGGGCAAGACATTCGCTATGTCGGCGACTGGAATCAGTTTCTGATCTGGGATGGGCAGCGCTGGGCGCGCGATCGGACCTTTGAGATCCAGCGTCGGGCCACCTACACAGCGCGAATGATGACCGGAAAGTGGGCGCTCGAGTCCGAGAGCGCCGGCAAGCAAAACGCTATGTGCTCGATGGTGCGAAGTCAACCGGGCATCCCGATCCTTCCTGAGTCGATGGATGCAGACAAGTTCGCACTCAACATCAAAAACGGGACGGTGGATCTCCGCACAGGGCGGCTTTTGCCGCACGACCGGCGCCAACTCATCACCAAGCTCGCGCCGGTGCGCTTTTCGTCCGGGGCGAAGTGTCCACGGTGGCTTGCGTTTTTGCACCGCATCTTCGGTGGGAACGAAAACATCATCTCGTTTGTGCAGCGGGCCGCCGGCTACTCGCTCACCGGCGAGGTCAGTGAGCATGTGCTGTTCCTGCTTTTTGGCACCGGCCGCAACGGGAAAAGTACGTTTATTTCGGTGATGCAATCGCTGCTCGGAGACTACGCCAAGCAGGCGAGCCCCGACATGCTCATGGGCAACGGCGACAAGCTCGACGCTGGACAGCTCTCGGGCATCGCTTCGCTGCACGGCGCGCGGTTTGTCGCCGCGGCGGAAACGGAAGAGGGCGGCAAGCTCGGCGAGGCGGCCTGCAAGCGAATCACCAAGGGCGACCTCATTCCGGCCAAGTACATGGGAAAAGATATGTTCTACTTTTTCCCGACGCATAAGACTTGGCTGGCGACGAATCATAAGCCCAGAACACGCTCTTCAGACCGGGGCCTCTGGTCCATGCTCATCCCGATTCCGTTCGAGGTGACGATCCCAGACGGAGAGATTGACCGCACGCTGCCGGCGCGGCTGCACGCGGAGCTGTCCGGAATCCTCAATTGGGCGATCGAGGGGGCGCTCCAGTGGCAGAAGATCGGCCTGGATAGACCCCCTGAGATCGACGACGCGGTGAGCAAGTACAAGGCCGAGATGGACCAGCTCGCGCCGTTCCTTGACGAGTGCTGCATCATGTCTGGAACCGTGGCGGTGGCCGCGATAAACACCGCCTACGAGATGTGGTGCGCCGACACCGGCCGCGAGCTCATGCGCGGCTACAAGCACGTCATGAACGAGCGCTTTAAGGCGGGGTCGGATGGGAAGCGGCGCTGGCGGGAAGGCGTGACGCTGAAAGCCGAGTGGCAGGGCCGGGTGGAAGCTAGGGAGCGGGAGCGGTACTAGCTCCGCCCTTCGACCTTCCCTACGTTTGACTCGACGAGTTTCCCATCTATCACCGCGGCCTTCCCCTGTTCGATGGCTTTCTTTTCAGAGTTTGAGAGCGGGGGCGTGGACCCGGTGGGGCGCGCTCCGCTGCCGGAGCGATCGGCAGCAGAACTGACGCCGCCGGCCCCTGCCTTGGTTCCTCCGGCCTCCGGCCGCGTTACTTTCCGATCGTCCATGGCAGCACCTCCGCGCGCAGGTACGCCGTATCCGGCACCCGCACGACCATCATCATCTCTTTGCCGGTGAAGCCGGGGTAGATGCGGAAATACACATCGCCGAGCGCATCGCGCGCGGCCTGCACCTCCTCATCGGGGCCGCCATCGAGCAGGGCGAACCGCAGCGGCTGCCAGCGATCGAGCGGCATCGGCACCGGGATGCGCCAGGCCGTGGGATCGGTGAGCAGGTGCTTGACCCCGGCCTCGATCTGCTTGAGCAGCTCGGCCGGCACCTGGGGAAGCTCGGCGCGAGGTGGCTCGGGCGCGGGCTGGGACTCGTATTTGTCGGAGGGCAGGGTGGTGGGAGGCACCTGAGCCTGAGCGGGCACCTGAGCCGGCACCTGAGCCTGAGCCAAGGGAGTCACCTGGGCCGATGAAGGGTCGTTTTTTTCGTTTTTGGCCATGTCAATCTCTTTCTGAGTGTCTTCTTGAATTATGTCCTGCCTCGCCACAGACGGAGCAAACTTTCTTTCGGGCGCAGGCGGAGAGTCGTTTTTTTTCCGCATGGTCATGGTCCTTGGCTCTGCACTTGGCACAGCGGGATAGGGTAATTTCTTCGCCGCCGCGGATGAGCACGACAGCGGGCTGGCTACACTGGCGGCAGCAGCCGGCCGACCTGTTTCGCTCTTCTCGGGCGGCGATCCAGGGCCGGGTCATGAGACCAGACCCAGCATGGAGTGCAAGGCGGCGAGCAGCTTCATCGCCTCGGCCTGATCGGCTCCATAGGACGCCTCGAGCTTGCTCTGCTGCTCAGCGCACGCCCTCTGCACAGCGGCGATGTCCAGGCCCAAGGCCCGGAAAGTCGCGCCGCTGTTGAGAAGGTGCGTGATCGCCGGCATGCACTTATCGAGCACGCGCACAAACCGCGCCTCGGGGTCGACCATCGATTCGTAGCGCCGGATGAGCCGCGGCAGCCACAGGCCGGCGAAGTCTGCTTCCAGCTTCTGCACGGCCGCCTCTTCGCGCTCGGCCTTGCTCGCTGCCGCCGCACGGTCGATGCCGAGGGTGACCGTGTCGCCGGCGTGGACCTCGGGAAAGTCATGCACCACGCAGAACTGCACGATGAGCCCCCGGTCCAGGTGCGGCGCGACCAGCTCGGCCACCGTGCAGGCGACCACGGACAGCATGAGGCTGTGGTCGGTGTCGGTCTCCGGCCGGTGACCATCTTCATGGTAGGTGGCCCGCGTCACCCGGCCGAGTTGTAGGCACAGGCGGCCGAGCTCGATGATTTTGGGCAGGGGGAGAGCACCAGCGGAAGCGGCGGGCATGCCCGAGGTGGCCACAGCGCGCTCAGAGGCCATGGCCATGGCCATTTCTTTCTCGATGCGCTGCCGCAAACGCCGCCAGCTCGGCCTTCGCCGCACTGTCCAGGCCCCAGGCGAAGCGCAGCTTGCCGCCCGCTGCGCTCCCGAGCGCTACCGCGCCGGCCGCCAGGTAAATCGCCCCATCGTGCCCCACGGCCGGATCGGCGTGCGTGACAAGCAGGCGCGGGCGGGCGCGCAAGTTTTCGCCCTTGCGCGCCACCCACTCGGTCGCCAGGTCCCGCAGCGGACCTCGGTTTCTCTCCCCGCGGATGACGCGGCGCAGGACCTCCGGGGTTAGGTTCGGGGCCACCTCCGGCCCGAGGTCGTCCGCTCGCCACATGCGCACGAGCTGCACCACCTCGCACTGGTGTAGGCCGAGCGCCTGCGCCGCCAGGTACTGCCCAGGCAGCATCGCCACGGTCACGAGCGCGCAGGTCCCATCGCAGCCGCGCAGCGCCCCGAGGTAGGTCATCATGAGGGTGCGCGGTGGCACTGGCCAGCGGCCCAGGTAATGCCGGCGCCGGATGATGTCGGCCGCGGTCGCGCGGTCCGCTGCGGTCTCCGCCACCCGCAGCTGCAGTGCGTGCCGGGTCCAGGCTTGCGTCCCAGGGCGCGCAGACAGCGGGAGCTGGTGCAGGTAGGCCACCTTGCGCAAGGTCGTGTCCCGGCGGCTCCCGGTGCGTCCTGGGGCCTGCTGGAGCGCCACGCCGTAGAAGGCCGCCAGCTCGGCCTGGGTGTGAAGCCCGCTCATGGCAGGCACATCGAGAAAAGGTTTTTGAGGGCTCTCATGAAACCGCACCCTATAACGACACCACATAAATCGCAACATCGTTTATTTTATGTAAGCTAACCCTATAAATTACAAAAAATACCCGTCAGCTTACAGGGCACTTACAACCGTCCGGAAGCCGTTGTATTCGACTCAGAGCTATAAACATTACATATTCAACCTCGCCATGCCCAAGCGGGCGACCTACATTTGCATACCTCCAAGCCCGCTAGGATTCGGAAATCGTTGTCAGTCTTGTAAAAGTTTGCAGCTTGCCGTCGGTTACAAAAGCAAAAGAGCGGGCTGTAATTGGGAAAACCCTGACAGTCAGCGCGTGCGGAAAAACTTGACACGGACCCTGAGAAAGTTTGTAAATCTGCGCATGAACCAGAAGGCATGGCGGGCCCGGTACATGCACGTTCCGCGCGACTTCGCCCGTCGCGTGAGGGTGCTGCAGGAGACCTGGGACTTGAACGCGGTCGACTTTGGATGGCGGCTGGGTTTGAATTTCTCGTATGTACACAGGTTCCGACAGGGAACCGCCATGCCATCGCTTGCACTTGTGAGCCGCATGGAGCACGCCGCGGGCATCCAAACGGTGAACTACCTCATGGCCTGCCCGGCGAGCCGGTGCCCCAAGGAGCCCAAAGAGAACACGGGGGTTAAGGGGCCGGGACGGTTCGAGCGGATGTGGCTGAAGAGAAAAAAGAAGCAACGACTGGTGATGCTGCCGAGTGGCGTGCTGGGGTATGAGCCGTGAGCCAGAAACTGACTCTGCGACTGGTGCGACAGTTCCGCGGGACGATGCGTCGGGAGATCATGCCACGCCGCGAATTTGACCTCGACGGGGTGCCGATAAGCGAAGATGAGGGCGATCGGCTCAGAGCCCAGGCTGTGAGCGTGGAAGTGGGCCGCGATTTTGAGACCTATGAACTGCCGTCCGCGTCCAGGCCCGATACGCAGCCGTGCCGCGAACCATTCAAGGGATGCAGATTATGAGCGACATCATCCGCAGCGCCATCGCCGCGCAGCTGACCGAGTTCCCCCTGTCGTGGCGCAAGGAGGCGCCGGATCATTGGGTCGCCAAAGTAGGAGATCTGACGTGCTCAGTGTGGCCTTCGTATGGCCGGGGCGGATGGGGGTGGGAGCTAACCGGGCGCGGCAACTCGGAAGTGGCGAATGGTCAATCAGACGATCGCCGAGGTGCCATGAACGCCGCGGAAGCAGCCGCCAAGAAGCATCTACCGACTCAGACCGATGTCCAGATCGTGACCGGATGGCTGGCGCGCCGCAGCGAGGTGCCCGATGAGGTCTTGGCCGCGGCGCTGAGGCTGGCTGAGCGGGATAAGGCAGAGCGCAAGGCTGCCGCCAAACAGGAGAAAACATGCTCGGCTACGACGCATCCTACGCAGAGCTAAAAGAGGCGCTAGCAAAAGTCCAGACGCTTATTTTAAGGCGAGAAACAGAGCTTTGCGCCCTCAGGGATCGCATTACCAGCATCTCCTTGCTGATTGATAAAGATCGGCTTTATCAGGCGCACATTGAGGCCCTTATCAACGATCACCGCGAGAGATATCACAGGGAACTCGCGGTCCCTAAGCGAGTCAAGGCAACTCCGCGCTGCGCTGGTTCGTGTCAAAAAATGCGATTCGACAGTCGAGACGCAGCCAGTAAATTTTGTGCGAAACGGAAGGGTCCGCGGATGCGAAGTTATTGGGATTCTGCGTGCAAATGCTGGCACACCACCACGTTGCGCGGTGGTCGCTAGCGCCGGATCGCAAAAACAGGAATCAGCACCCCCGCAAACTGCAGATCGAGAATGCCCGCCCGCGATGGGTGCGGGTCGTGCTCTGGAGTGAGAACCCGCTGCCGCATCCGGTAGACCATCGCATGCAGCAGCTCGGGCTCCCTGGGCGACTTGCCACCCACCACAAGAAGCATGTTTTCAGGAAGGCTGACCTGGAGCAGCCCAACGGGGTCGCGGTGCAGGCGCCAGTCGATGTAGGACCAGCCGAGTGGGCGTAGCTTCTCCAGTGCCAGGGAATGGCAGCAGCTCTCTTGGGTCGCGTTTGCGCAGCTGAAGTCGACAAGCTGCAGTGGGACATTGAGGATGGAGGCAAAACAGGCTGCGAGGCAGTTTCCTTGCTTGCCGAAGCGGGTCTGGTCGACGGGGGTCATTTCTCCCTCACCTTATCAAGCACCCTGCCGAGCATCTCCCGCGGCCCATCCCCAGACCGGAATCGCACGGGCCGCAGCCACCATTTATGGCGCGCGCCAGGATGCACCCCGTAGACCCCTTTCTCGGTGACCCCGATGGGAGAAACCTCCCACGCCTGCCATAGCTCTCCCGCAACGAGCGTCACCGGCCCCGCCGTCATTCCCTCTACGACCGGAGGCTGCCAATCCTCGGCCGGCGTGGGCTTGCCGCAGAGCCAGCGGTAGACCTGAGCCCGGCGCCAGGTGAGCTGCGTATCTGAGAAGCACAACCGAGCGATGGGTGCGACCCAGGGTGCGACGATTCCTCGCCTCCCTGGTCGCCAGGGGATGAGTCCCGAGTCGTGCTGGTATGCCTCGGAAATAACCTCAGCCTGCGCCAGCACCTCGGCCGGCGGGTCGCGCCAAGGAAGCAGGACCGATGCGGCAATCGACTCCAGGTCCTCGTCCCCGATGTCGAACGGTCCCTCGTAGAAGTCGCGGCAGGCGATGCTGACCATGGTGTCGAGCGGGGATTCGGGGGTGGGCCAGAGGTGGTATTCGGTGTGGGGGTAGAGGTTTTGGAAGATGGGACGGCGGTGGGCGATCTGGATCATCGCGGAACCTGTTTGCCGTCGCCATTTTCCCAGACCTGAACCAGGGTATAGGAGCCTGATCGATAGGCGGCTATCCCGGCCGTCAGGATGCGGACGGAATTAAAAAGAGTGGCATTTTCATCGGCCCGGCGGCCCTCTGCTTCTGCAAGATCGGCAAGGCATTGCAGTAGCTGACAGCTATCAGGGCAGGCTGCGGCAACTTCTCGCGCCTGGGCGATTAATGCGTTTTTATCCGTCCCAATCATCGCCCTTCTCCCTTCGCTGTCTTCATGACTTCACTTCCTCGCATACCCCATTACGGAAGCGGCTGCGGCACCCGCCTCGGGCAGAATAGGTGGGGCAGGATGCTCCCCCAAGCGTTTTGGTGCAAGTACAGCGCAGACACATAGAACACGCACAGGGGAACCGGCCGCCATCGGTTGGATCGGTCACTGGCTTTGGCTGATGTCCTTTCAGACGATCGAGTTCGGCGCGCGCCGCCGTCAGCTCATCATCTCCGGCGAGTCCATGCGGGTGGACGGCGCTTCGCACTCGGCGTTGGGCGCGTGGTGCTCGTTGCAGCCGGGGCAACGAGGCGATGCCAATATTGATTTGTCGACAGGCTTTTGGCCGCGCATGCGCTCGGAGTTCACGCACAGCGTGAGCGCATCTACGAGGTCCGCCGGCCGCCAATATAGGTCGA
>JACCDY010136322.1_pt1 | contig 16655 bp, 18 predicted proteins | sample 7446391 | NCBI WGS metagenome assembly JACCDY01 (sample SAMN15323451, study PRJNA562643) | freshwater metagenome | isolation source: river surface water | place: USA:Blue River Watershed | collected 2017-08-18
TCGGTAAGACTTTGCTTATTAATTTTCGCACTTACAGATCTGCTCTTGGCTTAATCCGGCGAGCGCTGAATCGATATGTTCTCCGCAACCCGACCAGGTGAACTTGCCACAACTTCCACAGGTAACTCTGCTACACATTGACTTGCTCCTTTTTACTATTTGCTTCATCGAGTTTTAGTTTTGCAGGTGAATTACTCCAAAGGTGATAGCCGCCATCTAAATTGACCGCTTCATAACCAAGTCCTCTCAACAACATTGTTGCGGTATGAGCGCGTTGCCCTACTTGGCATGAAACTAAGACTTTTTTGTTGCTAATCTCCTGATATCGAGCGCGAAGTTCATCTACTGGAATATTGATAAAACCCGGAATCATGCCACGAGCACATTCACCAGGAGTTCTTACATCTAACAATGTAAATCCGGATTCACGATAATGATCGATTTCATGCCATTGAGCGGTGCTTGTTAAACCGGAAACAATATTTTCTGAGATGTAACCAAGCATATTGACGGGATCCTTGGCACTTCCGAAAGGTGGCGCGTATGCCAACTCGAGATCTGCTAATTCTGGAGCCGTGATGCCTCCTCTAATGGCAGTTGCAATCACATCAATTCGCTTATCAATTCCATCTTTACCAACGCCTTGCGCGCCAAAGATCTCACCGTTATCTGGATTAATTAAGAGTTTCAAAGAGAGAGTTTCTGCGCCAGGGTAATAACCTGCATGTGAACCGGGATGCGTGTGAATGGCTACATGTTTAATTCCGGCTGCACTTAGCCGTTTTTCGTTCCAGCCCGTAACAGCAACTGCCTGATCGAACACTTTTACTATTGCAGTACCAATTGTATTTACATGTCGAGTCTTTCGATTATTTATGTGATCGGCAATTACTCGACCATGACGATTAGCGATGTTGGCTAGAGGTACCAAAGTTGCGCTTTCATCTAGTTCGTCTTTCTTTTCTGCCGCGTCCCCGAGAGCATAGATATCTGAGTTGCTTGTTAAATTATTTTCGTCAACCGCTATTCCGCCTCGTGTGCCGATTTTTAGTCCGGCAGCTTTTGCCAATGATGTGTCTGGACGAACTCCGATTGCAAGAATTATCAACTGAGCCGGGAGAACTTCACCATTTGCTAGCGTGACATTTTCTGCTCCGACAGAAACTGCAGAGGTTCCTAAATGAAGTTGAACACCGTTTTTGGTCATATCATTTGCAACCAAGAGCGCCATCTCTGGATCAAGAGGTGCCAAGACTTGTTCGCTAGCTTCAACTAGTGATGTCTGAATGCCACGATGAATCAGGTTTTCCGCCATCTCGACTCCGATGAATCCACCGCCGATTACAACCGCGCTCTTTGGTTTTGCCGCAACAGCGTTAAAGATTCGCTTTGTATCTTCGACCGTGCGCAATGTCATCGCACGTGAAATACCATCTATGGGAGGAACTATGGGGGTCGCCCCAGGGCTGAGAATCAATTTGTCGTAAGGCACTTCAAAGAGCTCACCGCTGGAGAGATTCTTTACTTTAACTAATTTCTTAGTCGGATTGATTTCAGTTACTTCACTATTAACACGGACATCAAGATTAAATCTTTTATTTAAACTCTCTGGAGTCTGAAGGAGTAAATTTTCCTCCTTTTCAATTACGCCACCAATGTAATATGGCAAACCACAATTGGCATAAGAGACAAATCCACTTTTCTCAATAACAATAATTTGAGCTTCGTTGTCTAGCCGACGCAATCTGGTAGCAGCAGACATACCTCCTGCTACCCCACCGACAATTACATATTTCTTCACTCTGTTATTGCTCCTGCAGCCGCAAGTTGATCAAAGCCGCCGGCATTAAAGTTGATAATGTTCGTAAATCCAGCTTCTGCCATTCTCTCAGCGGCCAGTGTTGAACGTCGACCGCTTCTGCAATACAGAGCATATGTAGCAGTCTTATCTAGATTTGCAATACCAGAATCGAATGCTCCAGATTCAACATCAATGTTTAGTGCGCCCTTTAAGTGGCCACTTGCAAACTCACCATAAGTTCTAACATCAATGACTTGTACATTTTCTGATTGAGCTTTCGCTAGAAACGCAGTCGCGTCTACATTAGTAATTGCTGAACTCCCGCCACTTGAACATGAGATTAAGAACAGAGATGAGAGTAGCAGTGTCAAAACTCCAATAATTGTCTTAGTTTTCATAGTTATGCCAGGCTCAAAAAGAGCTTCTGTAACCTTTCTCGTTGTTCTGGATTATTACTCTTCTTATCAAGAATGCACTCTTGGAGGCTCGAAGCAATTAAAGTAATTGCTGCCGTATTCATCGCTTTACCAACCGCCGCCATTTGATGAACTACCTCTTCGCAACTGCGGCTCTCTTCTAACATCCGAATTACGCCTGCGATCTGACCTTCTGCGCGTTTAACTCTCTTCAAAACTTCCTCGAGTTGTTCTTGATTCTTCAGCGCAGGTGCATCAACTTTACGTGGCATTTCGACCTCCTTGGCTAGACATTAGCATACCCCCAGGGGTATGCTCAAGGAAAGAAATGAGGTTCTCATGTGTTCTCAGGTTCGTTGCAGAAAGTGCGGAAAAGTAACTTGGTCTGGTTGTGGCCAACATGTTTCACAAGTGATGCGCGGAATTCCAAAAGCTCAGCAATGCCAAGGACATGCAAATGATCCAAAAGAGCCAGGCTTTTTCGCAAAACTCTTTAAACGAGGTTAACTCACTGGTTGAATGACCCGATGCGCATAGTCGTAATCGGAGCCGGAGTAATCGGTTCTTCTATTGCACTACAACTTTCGCGAAGCGGCAATGATGTAATTGTCATTGAACGTAATTCTGCGGCAGGAATGGGATCTACTAGCGCTTCTAGTGCCGTTGTGCGATTTAACTATTCAACTTTTGATGCCGTAGCTCTTGCCTGGGAATCATATTTCCTCTGGAAAGAGTGGAAATCACTAATTGATGGCGGAAAGCCTAATTCACAGTCTCATTACGCTCATTTAGAAGATCGCGGATATGTAATGCTTGATGTACCCGTTCTTTCTAATGAACGGACTATGAAATTATTTGATCAAGCAAAGATTCCTTATGAAATTTGGGATTCAAATACTTTAAAGGCTCGGATGCCGGGTATTGATGCTGGTCGCTATTGGCCCAACAAGCCAGTCAAGTCAGATGCGTTTTGGGATGAAGCAACTGAAGAGTTGGGTGGAATTTTTAGTCCAGTTGGTGGATATGTAAGCGACCCGTTATTGGCGGCGCAGAATTTGGCACAAGCTGCAAAAGAATCTGGTGCAAAGTTTTATTATCGAAAAGCTGTAACTTCAATCAGTAAGAATCAATCTGGTCGTGTTAATTCGGTATCGATTGCAGATTTTGATTCCGAAACGAAAAAAACTTTAGCAACTGGTTTAGAAAATGTTGATTGTGACGTTGTGGTCAATGTTGCCGGCCCATGGTCAACCATGATTAATCGAATGGTCGGAGCCGGAAGCGATTTCACTGTAGAAATAAAACCGATGCGACAAGAAGTACATCAAATTTCCTCACCTAAAGATTTGCTACCTGGTCCAATAATGGGTGACCTAGATTTAGGAACCTATGTCCGCTCTGGCCCAGGCGGAATTACTTTGGTCGGTGGCACAGAGCCAGAATGCGATCCTTGGCATTGGGTTGAGCCCGACAAAGTAGATGAAGTAAATATGACAAGAACCGTAGAGGTATTTGAGTCACAAACTTATCGCTTTGCCCGCCGATTCCCTGCGGCGCAGATTCCTTCTACCCCAGTAGGCGTTGTCGGAGTTTATGACGTTTCCTCGGATTGGACTCCTGTTTATGACAAGACTGATGTACCTGGTTACTACGTAGCGATCGGAACAAGCGGAAATCAATTTAAGAATGCGCCAGGCGTCGGATTCATTATGGCTCATTTAATTAAAGAAGTAGAAGCTGGACAGAACCATGATTCCAATCCCGTAATTTACAAATGTGAAAAATCTGGACATCAAATTAATCTTGGAACTTTCTCTCGAAAGCGCGACCGAAATGCCACAAGTGGCACAGTTATGGGCTAAAGCCTTACTTCCTCACGCTTTGCGGCAATCGAATTCAAAAAGTCTTCGTCAATTGTAACTCCAATTCCAGGTCCCGTAGGAACTTCCAGTTGACCATCCTTCATAACAAAAGGTTCGGTTAAATCTCGTTTGTAATAACGATTTGATGCGGATGTATCTCCAGGTAAAGTGAAACCGTCTAGCGCAGCAAGCGCAACATTTGCGGCACGGCCAATTCCAGTTTCCAACATCCCGCCGCACCAGACATCAATGTTGTTTGCGAAGCAATAATCATGAATTGCTTTACCTTCTAGATAGCCACCGACTCGGCCCGGTTTTATATTGATAACAGTTGTTGCTTTCATTTCGATTGCATCTTGGGCAGTCTGTAACGAGATTATTGATTCATCAAGGCAAACTGGTGTCTTTGCGCGGGCAGCAAGTTTGGCATGGCCCAAAATGTCATGTTCATGCAACGGTTGTTCATTCAAAAGCAAATCAAATTGGTCTAATTGAAGTAAATGTTCGATATCCCCTCTTGTATAAGCTTGATTAGCATCTACTTGCATTAAGGTATTTGGATAAAGCTCCCTAATTCTTCCAACTGGCTTTACATCCCAACCTGGCTGGATTTTTAATTTGATTCGTTTGTAGCCTTGTTCTACATAACTTGCAACTTCTTCCTCAAGTTTTTCAATACTTGGCGAAATACCAACCGATACACCGCAATCAACTTTAGTTTTTGTTGCGCCAAAGAACTGCGCAAACGAGCGATTTTCGCTCCTTAATTGCGCATCCAAACAGGCAGTCTCTAGGGCCGCTTTAGCCATCGGATGGCCCAAGAATGGCTCCAAGATCTTAGAAATCTGAGAAACCTCAAAGTCCCCGGCGTTCTTAAGAGTTGGCAAGAAAAAGGATTTAATTACATCAACGCAGGCTGATAGATATTCGCTGGAATATAAAGGTTCGGCCATCGCGACACATTCTGACCAGCCAATACCAACGTTGGTGTGCGCCTTTACAACAATTAGATGTCTTACTGTTTGAGTACTAAATGAAGTCTGAAATGGTCTTACTAGTGGAATATCAGCATAAATGAATTCAACGCGTTCTAGCTTCATTTTTCCTCACTTAGTACGTATTTGTAATCTTTGGTGAAATCGACAATAGACCATCCGGCGTCAAGTTTTGGCTTAAGCGCTTCTCGTACTTTTTTTCGCCAATTACGTGCACTTTCTATATCAGTTTTTCTAATTTCGACTATATCTTTCGGAATTTCCACAAAAATTTGATTAGCAGATGGAGTCGTAATTTTTTCATTTAGTAAATCCCACTCCACAAGTATTCTGTCGGATGCATCTCCGGCATTTATAGCATCGGCCATCGGACCATAAAAATCTACGTAATATTTAACGGCCCTGGTTTTCAGCCTGGCTATATTGAACCAAGCATTTCTGGCGACTAATGGATCAAATGTCCACTTAATTTTTTTGTAACCTTCGCTAATTGCCCATTCTTTTTGATGAAGTTTCAAACCGAGTCCAATACCTTGATCATGATGCGATGGCAATACCGCTGCCATATGTGAGTGAATATAGAAAGTGCCATCGTCATCTTTTGCTGGAAATCCAAATGCTGCTCCAACTATTTCACCATCTATGAAAGCGCCCGAAAGATATGCTCCACTATGCATCAAGGCTTGCAAGAAATTTGGGGCAATCTGCGTACCTTCTTCGGGCGCTGGCCAAACTTCATCAAATAGGTATCGACCAAGCTTCTGGTCTGCTAGAGATTCCAAGAATCGATACTCAACCATTGGGACATCTTGCCAATTCTCTGTAGATTTCGAAGATGAAACCTGGCGAATGGCCCTCTCCCCTAAGCGCAGAAATCGTAGCTAAGGCTGGAATTTCAGTCTCTTGGCCGCAATTCGTTGGGACAGATATTTGGTGGGTTGAATCGCGTCCAGCTGAAGCGGGTCGACGTGTGATTGTGAGTTTAAAGCACGGAGATTTACTTAAAGCGCCCTTTAGCGCCAGTCACGCAGTCCATGAGATGGGCGGGCGAAGTTATTTAGGAATTAAAGATGGAAACAGCTACAAAATTTATTTTACAAATAAGAGTGATCAAAGAGTTTACTTACAGATTGGTGCAGATCAGCCAAAACCCTTAACTCCAGATACAGAAAGATCCGACCGTTATGCCGAATTCATCAAGGTAGAAAATGGAATTTGGTGCGTCCGAGAACAAGTCTCTGGTCATAATTGCAAACGCCAGTTAATCGAGATCAGCGATAGCGGAGAAATACAGGTCTTAATCGACGGTCATCAATTCTTTGCACATCCCAGAATTTCGCCAGATAAAACGAAAATAGTTTGGATCTCCTGGGATCATCCTTTGATGCCTTGGGATGGGACAACGTTATTTTTGGCGGATATTTCGGATGGAAAACTTCAAAACAAACGAGCACTTGCTGGCAGCGCAACTAATCCAGTTCTATCTCCTGAATGGATAGATGATGAGAATATTCTGTATCTGGATGAAAGTTCTGGTTGGTGGAATCCGTGGCGAGTAAATACTGCCGGCGAAAAGTTACAAATAGTTAGCGAAGAGAGTGAATGGGGTTTTCCGGCTTGGCAACTTGGTTACCAGGGCGTTCTTTCACTATCTGATAATTCTTTTGTCGGAATTCATGGTCCAGTCGATAACCGTAAATTGGCCAAAGTAGATCTAAAGACGGGATTAGTTTCAGAGTATGAATCCAAATTCACTTATTTCGAACCGACATTCGCGACCGACGGCACAAGTGTTATTGCATTCGCCGCTAGTAATTCAACATTTTCCACTCTATTAAAGTTCGATAACGTAAATGAGCAGCAAGTAATAAGAGAAAATCCGCTGCCAATTCCCGCAAGCTACGCCCCAGAAATCAAAGAAATATCGATTCCTGGTAATAATCGGCAAGTTAAAGTTATTCTGCACAGTGCCCATAATCCGGAATATCAACTCGATGTTCCAGGCCCAGTGATGATCCGAGTACATGGCGGTCCTACAGCTCATAAGTTTGCAACTGCAGAGATTGATTATCTCTATTGGACTACCCGAGGTTTCACGATTGCCGATGTTAACTACGGCGGATCTAGTGGATACGGTGCCGAATATCGACATTTGCTTTACGGCAAATGGGGAATCATTGATTATGAAGATGTCTTAAGCACCGTCGATTACTTAATCAAAAATGGTACGGCCAGTCCCAAGCAAATATTTATCAGCGGAGGCAGCGCAGGTGGATTCACTGTGCTAAATGCCTTAGTTCATAGCAATGTATTCGCCGCTGGTGCAGATTATTACGGTGTTGCCGAATTAACCGCACTTGCCGAAGATACACACGATTTTGAATCAAGATACTTGGATTCAATGATTGGACCATATCCAGAGAAAGCCGATCTTTATAAAGAACGATCACCACTTACACACGCTGATAAATTATCTGCACCGCTCATTATTTTTCAAGGAACCGAAGACAAGATTGTTCCACCATCACAATCAGAGATGTTCAGAGATGTTTGCATCAAAAAAGGTATAACGTATAAATACTTTGCCTTTGCCGGCGAAGGTCATGGTTTCTATGGATCTGACGCGATTATTACCTCTCTGGAAGAAGAACTAAAGTTCTTTGGCCAGGCAGGTGGCTTTACCCCGGTGCCGTAGAGTTGACTCATGAGTTACGACGTAAATCGAATCCGAAATGATTTTCCATCGCTAGAAACTGGGATTGCATTTTTTGATGGTCCTGGCGGAAGTCAAGTACCAAGAGTTGTTGGCGATGCGATAGCAAAAGCAGTAACTCAAGCTAGCTCTAATCGTGGCACCGTTACTCTCTCTGAGCAGAATGCTGAAAAATGCGTAGTTGACTATCGAAATGCGGTTGCAGATCTTTTAAATTGTGATGCAAAAGGTGTTATTTATGGGCGAAGTTGGACACAGTTAACTTATGACTTATCGCGAAACCTTGCCAAACAATGGAGTTCTGGCGATGAAATCATCGTTTCTAGATTGGATCATGACTCAAATATCAGACCATGGATACAAGCCGCAGAATCTAAAGGCGTAGCGGTTAAGTGGGCTGAGTTTGACCGAAAGACTGGCGAACTGCCTCTATCCGCTGTAACAGATCTATTAACTTCCAAGACTAAATTCGTTGCGGTAACTGGCGCTGCCAATACTTTGGGCACGCGGCCGGATATTAAGGCAATTGGAAGCGCCGTTAAAGATAATGGTTCACTTTTTCTTGTCGACGGAGTGCATTTAACTCCTCATACTTTAATAGATATTAAATCTCTGCCGATAGATTTCTTCGGCTTCTCTTCATACAAACTTCTTGGCCCACATTGTGCTTCGCTTGTGGCTAATCCAGAATTATTGGAAACATTGACCAACGATAAGTTGAGACCGTCGACTATGAATGTTCCGGAACGTTTTGAATTTGGCACTTTACCGTACGAAATAATGGCTGGCGTCACCGCATCAATTGATTACGTGGCAGGGCTGGATTCATCGGCTACCGGATCACGACGAGAGCGCATCGCAAAATCAATGAAATCGCTGGAAGCATACGAAGACGAATTATTTGAGTATCTAGAGAAAGAATTGGCGGAACTGCCAGGAATTACGCTGTATGGCCATGCTCAAAAGCGCACACCAACTCTTTATTTCAATTTTGCCAATATAAAAGGAATTGATGTGTACAAGTATCTAGCTACCAAGAAAATTAATGCACCGGCACATAATTTCTATGCGTATGAAGTCTCTCTTGCTCTTGGTCTTGGTGACGAAGGGGCGGTTCGCGCCGGTCTAGCGCCTTATTCAACGAGGGACGACGTCGAGCGGTTAGTTCAAGCGCTACGTGAATTTCTAAAGTAAGGGAGAAAAAATGGCACGAACTTATGTAATAACTGGAACAGGGTCTGGAATTGGTCTTGCTACAAAAAATAAGCTTGAAGCGCTCGGTAATAAAGTAGTTGGTGTAGATATTAAAAACGCTGAAGTTATTGCAGACTTAAGCACGCCAGAGGGCAGAAAAGAAGCGGCTAATAAGGCAATCGATATGGCTGGCGGTAATGTAGATGCAGTAATTGCGAATGCAGGTTCTGCCCTACCGACTGCCACAACTGTTTCCATTAACTTCTTTGGTGCCACTGAATTTATTTCTGCCATGAATTCATCTCTTGCTAAAAGCAAATCACCTCGTGTTGCAATTACAAGTTCAATGGCATCTTTGATGCCAAACGATAAAGAACTAGTAGATTTAATGCTGGCAGGCGATGAAAGTAAGGCAGTTGCACGCGCTCAAGAACTTGTGAATCAAGGCGGCGGAGTTGAAGGCCTGATATACGGATCCACAAAGCGCGCTCTAAGCCGTTGGCTACGCCGCGAGTGCATTAAAGACTCATGGGCAAAATCTGGAATTCCAATTAATGCAGTTGGCCCGGGAATTGTAAAGACTCCAATGGTTGCAGAGATGATTGCGACCCAAGAAGGCAGAGATGGCCTAGCAAAGGTAGTTCCAATGCCGCTAAATGGCTACCTCGAACCAGAGAATGTCGCAGACTTATTAATTTGGCTAACCAGCGAAGCTAATTCGCACGTTACCGGTCAGACAATTTACATAGACGGCGGTTCCGATGCCGTAATTCGCGGTGATGACATTTGGAAATAGCTAATAATCTAGAGAAATCTAGATATGAAATCTTCATTGAAGGCAAGCTGGCAGGTTTCGCTGATTACAAGATCTTAGGTGAAACCGTTAAATTCCCGCATACTGAAGTTGATCCAGCATTCGGCGGCAGGGGTGTTGGTAGTTCCTTAGTTGAATTCGCTCTCGATGATGTTAAAAAACAACACAAGCTTGTTGCACCTATCTGTCCCTTTGTTGCTAAAGCAATCTCGAAAAAACCTGACCAATATTTGGAATTAGTTCCTGAAACAGAGCGCGCCAAGTACGGAATTGCTTAAGCAGATACCGCAGAACGACCTGCTTCTAAGCGAGCGACGGGTACTCGGAAAGGCGAACAGGAAACATAATCCAGTCCAACTTCGTCAAAGAAATGAATAGATTCTGGATCTCCCCCATGCTCTCCACAAACCCCAAGATGCAACTTTGGATTTACGCTCTTTCCCCGCTCGACCGCAATCTTTACGAGTTCACCAACTCCAAATTGATCTATCGTTTCAAATGGCGAAATCGTAAAGACACCGAGTTCAAAGTATTTTGAGAAAAATTCGGCTTCAACGTCATCTCTCGAATAACCCCAGGTAGTTTGCGTTAAATCATTGGTTCCAAAGCTAAAGAAATCTGCAACTGCACCGATTCGATTCGCGGTAAGTGCCGCGCGTGGCAATTCAATCATTGTGCCAATCTCAATTGGCAATTCAACCTTTCGTTCTATTTCGATTTTTCTAATAACTTCCTCAGCGGCAGTTCTTGTTAACTTTAACTCCATATGCGAACCAACCAGCGGAATCATGATTTCTACTTTTGGATTAGCTCCTGCTGCAATACGGTCTGCCATTGCCTCCGCGATCGCACGCACCTGTAGCTCGTATAAACCAGGCGACATAAGACCAAGGCGAACTCCGCGCAGCCCCAGCATCGGATTTGATTCATGCATCTTCATAACAGCTTGGAGCAGCTCTTCATTTTCTAAATCAACTTTATTTCTCTCATGGCCTAACGCTGACTTCACCTTTAACTCACCTAGATCAGGTAGGAATTCGTGTAAAGGAGGGTCCAAGAGTCGAATTGTTGTTACGTGACCATCCATTACAGTTAAAATCTTTGTGAAATCCTCTCGCTGCAACGGCAATAGCGCATCAAGAGCCTTCTCGCGATCTGTTTTGTCTTTCGCAAGAATTACCCGCTCGATTAATACTCTGCGCTCTCCCAAGAACATGTGCTCGGTACGGCATAAGCCAATGCCTTCTGCGCCAAATTTCCGTGCAGAAGTCGCATCCTGTTCATTATCGGCATTAGCTCGTACCTTTAAACGACGTCGACGATCAGCGTGACGCAAAATTCGATCTACTGACTTTATTAGATCGCGTTCCCCATCTTCTTTGCCATCTGTTGCCTTTGTTATTCCTTCAAATAGATACTTAACAACAGCCGAAGGCGCAACAGGGATCTCTGCTTTAAAGACTTCACCAGTAGTTCCGTCAATCGATACAAAATCACCTTCATTAATCCGCTCGCCATTAATAACTGCGTAGTTATCTTCTTCATTTACTTCTATCTCTTCAGCGCCACATACTGCGGTTTTTCCCATACCGCGAGCAACGACAGCTGCGTGCGAAGACTTTCCGCCACGGCTAGTTAGACTTCCAATCGCTGCACCCATTCCACCAAGATCATCCGGATTAGTTTCACGCCTGATCAAAATAACTTTTTCACCACGATCTGCCCATTCTTGTGCAACTTTAGAATGGAAAACTGCTTTGCCAACCGCAGCTCCGGGAGATGCTGCCATTCCAACTGTTAAAGGTTTTGGACTCTTGGTCTTATCAAATTGTGGGAACATTAATTGCGCTAATTGCGCTCCGTTTACCCGTAGCAGCGCCTCATCCATCGTAATAATCTGCTCATCCACCATTTGAATTGCGATACGAAATGCCGCTGAAGGAGTGCGTTTTCCTACGCGGGTCTGCAATATCCATAACTTGCCGCGTTCCACCGTAAATTCGATATCGCATAAATCTCGATAATGAGTTTCTAATTTATACATAATCGCTCGCAGCTCTTCATAGAGATGAGGAGCTAATTTGCCAAAATCTTCCAACGAGAGCGTGTTTCTGATTCCAGATACAACATCTTCTCCCTGTGCATTTTGTAGGTAATCACCGTAAGCACCTGGTGCACCAGTTGCAGGATTTCTAGTGAAGCAAACTCCAGTACCTGAATCCTCGCCCATATTTCCAAAGACCATCGTTCCAATATTTACAGCCGTACCAAGATCGTCGGGAATTCTTTCTCGTCTTCTATATAACTTGGCGCGCTCAGTATTCCAAGAATTAAAGACTGCGCTAACTGAGTTATCTAGTTGCTCTCTGGGGTCTTGCGGAAACTCGTTTCCAGATTCAGCTTTAATAATCTCTTTAAATTTACCTACTAGAACTTGCAGAGCAGAAACCGGAATTTCAAAGTCATTCTTCACTCCGGCAGCGTGTTTGGCTCCATCTAACTCCTTTGAAAATTTACTTCCTTCAATTCCCAAAACAGTCTTTCCATACATTTGAATCAAGCGGCGATAAGCATCCCAAGCAAATCTTGGATTATTAGTCTGGTTGATCAAACCTTCAATAGATTGATCATTTAATCCAACATTGAGAATTGTCTCCATCATTCCCGGCATCGAAAACTTTGCGCCGGACCGCACCGAAACTAGAAGCGGGTCCTCTCGATCGCCAAGGCGTTTTTGCATCTCATCTTCAAGATTGCGAAGAGCTTTGGTTACCTGAACTTCCAACTCAATTGGCGCACTGCCCTTTGCTAAATACTCTTTACAGGCTTCAGTTGTAATAGTGAATCCGGGAGGCACCGGTAAACCAATTCGAACCATCTCTGCAAGATTTGCCCCTTTTCCACCAAGCAAATCTTTTAAATCTTTATTGCCTTCATGGAAGGCATAAATCAGCTTCGTCGCCATTGACTACCTCTCGCTATAAGTTAATGCTATCCCTTCCTACTGCTTGTAACCAGAAGCGTGCCGATAGCTGCTAATACCATTCCAAAGAGCCCAATTAAGGTAAAGCGCTCATCAAAAAGAATGAAGGCTTGAACAGCTGTGAGAGGTGGCACCAGATAATAAAGACTTGATACCGAGCTAGCGCTATCGTGTTTTAAAAGGTAGAAAAGTAGAAAAATTGAGCCAATCGAGAGAGCCAGAACTATCCAGCTAAGTGCCAAAATAAATTCAAGATTTACTTTAATAGTCCAATCTTCAAAAAATATTCCAGCAAGTGCAAATAGAAGAGTCGCTGTAGCAAATTGCACTGCTGTTCCGGGCAAGAAAGGAATCTCGCTCCCGCCCCTCTTTTGCAACAAGTATCCAGTTGTAGTTCCAATTAGAGCTAAGACACTAGATAAAATCCCGACTTTAGGAAATTCGAGATTGAAATTGCCTTGAAATATTTTTGGTAGAAGTAAGAAAAGCACGCCAACTAGACCCAGTAGCAAGCCAGAAATCTTTCTAAAACTAAGCCCTTCGTTTAGAATCTTGAAAGCGAGAACTGAAACCAATACGGGCTGGAGGCTAACAATCACGGCAGTTACTCCGGCGGGCAGACCAAGAGATACAGCGTAAAAAACTCCTCCGATATAGATAACCTGCAAGAAAACTCCAACCAGAACAGATTGCTGTATTTGATCTCTGGTAATTATCAATGGTTCACGCAGCGCCTTGGCGATCAAAACCAAAATGATTGCAGCAGATGCGTATCTAATTGTCAGAAATACAAAGGGCTCGGCGTACGGCAATATGTACTTCGCCCCAACAAAACCTGTGCTCCAGAGTAGAACAAATACCACTGGTGCGCTTTTCTCTAATGCCTTCACTTCGAAAGCCTACCCAAATAAGTTTTAGTTGAAATTTCAACTACTTTTGATATGCTCCTCCTATGGCCACTTCGGAACTATTACCTGCCAATACGATGATGGGCGCCGTAACGCTCTGGGTCGCAGATCTTGATTTGATGATTCGTTACTACCGAGACGGTGTCGGCCTTGATCTAATTTCAATGGAAAGCGATCGTGCGGTTCTTGGCTTTAAGAATCTAGAGATAGTTATTCTCGAACATAAACCTGTAATGAAGCATGCCTCTCCTCATGAGGCTGGCTTATTTCATACTGCAATTCTTTTTCCTACTGAAGCGGCCCTCGCAAAAGCGGTTTACTCTGTTGCGCAAAATTTTCCTGGTCGATTTACTGGAAGTGCTGATCACTTAGTTAGCAAGGCTTTTTACTTTGATGATCCAGAAGGTAATGGCGTTGAGCTTTACTGGGATCGTGATCGTTCTGAGTGGAGTTGGGTTCATGGCTCAATCGAAATGGACACAATCATGCTAGATCCAAATCAATATTTAAAAGAACATTTGACTAATGAACCAGTGCTCGAAGAGAAGAGAGTTGGACATGTTCATTTATCTGTTGGATCGATTCCCGCAGCCGAAGAGTTTTATATCAAGATGCTTGGTTTTGAAAAAACCCTTAATTGGGGTAGCCAGGCTCTATTCGTTTCCGCCGGTGGTTATCACCACCATATGGCAATGAACACTTGGCGAAGCAAAGGTGCTGGAAAACGTCAGCTTGCACTTGGACTGGGCAACATTGAAATTAAGCTAGAAAACAAGGATCAACTTGCCGAAACTAAAGATCGCCTCGAATTTCATTCACTTGAAACCAGAATCAATCAAGATTCCGTTCAGGTTAGAGACCCTTGGGGAAATCTAATAACTCTAGAATCAAATTAGTAAACGCTGGCCATGGCTTAATGCTGATGGCGGCAAGCCCTTTAAGACATGGACTTTTGCTTCTCCAAATACTTCAAAATCTGAATCATTAGAACGTTTTACCAAAGCTGTCAGCTCATCAATTCCTAAAAGAACTGAACCTTCAGGAACATCAAGAAGAATCTTTGCCGAACTCTCCGGAATCCACTTAAAGAACTTATTAAAGTGCGGAATCACGCGAATCCCTTCGATGACGTTTAATCCCACCGTCGGTTCACTTCTTGAAAGTCGAAAATTTGGAACGTGTGAACTCATAACCATGGCGCCTGCGCTACAGCCTGCAAGGGAGCCACCATTCTGCCAATTCTCGATAATTGCATCCCCTGCTGGCGTATCCCGCAAAGAATTGGCCAGATGATGAGGATCTCCCCCGGACATATAAATCAATGCACCATCCTTAATTTGCGAAACATAATAATGATTATGTGCATCCTCGCGATCAAAAATTGGAATAAAGCGAACCGGTACATTCATAGCTTTTGCTTGAGCTTCGCCTAGTTCTTGCCAATATCTAATTCGATCTCGACTTTCGCGACCTGCCGCTGTGGGAATTTGAACATAAATCGGCTCTTTACCTTTGCTTAAACCGTCTTCAAATAGAGATTTTTCTAAATCAAGCATCGCAGGCAAATACTCGCCTGAGCCAACCAGCGCTAAAGAGCCAATCATTCTTGTGTGTCTCTCTTCCAGCCCTTATAAATCCTTAAGAGAATGAAGATAATTAGCAACATTCCCAAACCTTGTAGGCCGGGCGAGTCATCAAATTCGCCAAAAATAATCGCAATTATTCCAATCAAGACTCCAAGTATTGCTGCCATGATTCTCACTTCACAATTCTAATGAGAAAAAGCTTGGTTAGAATATATCCATGAATGAATACGAAAATGAAGTAAAAGAGCGCTGGGGCGATACATTGGCCTATAAGCAATCAAAAGAGCGTACTTCAAAGTATTCTGAGCAAGATTTTGCTAATGCGAAAGCAGATCAAGAGGCAGCTACTCAATCCTTCCTTAATTGTTTCGAAAGTAGGATGGCGATTAACTCTCAAGAAGTGCAGCGGGCCGTGATTGCTCATCGAGAAGCGATCACTAAATGGTTTTATGACTGCACCCCGGAGATGCAGAAAAATTTAGCGCTGATGTATGTGGCCGATGAGAGATTTAAGAGGTTTTACGATGACCGCGCGCTTGGATTAGCGCAATACGTTCATGACGCCATTATGGCGCAATAATTTTACAAAGTAGCGTCGCCCTATAAGTCGGAACGAAGAATTTTCTCCATTGGTCTGCCCTTCGCAAGTTCATCAACCAATTTATCCATATAGCGAATCTTCCTCATCAGCGGGTCTTCAATTTCTTCAATTTTAACGCCACATATCGATCCAGAAATTAACTTCGCCTTTGGATGAATCTTGGCAGCCTTAAAAAAATCTCTAAAAGTTGTCTGCTTTTTCAAATGGCTCTTGAGCGTCTTTGAATCAAAACCTGTAAGCCATGAAATTACTTTGATGAGTTCTGCTTCGTTGCGACCTTTACGTTCTACCTTATTTACATAGTGAACATAGACATCAACTACAGGCATTTCAAAGATTTTATGCACTCTAGAAGTCTAAATCAGAAAAGAAGAGTCGCCCTATAAGCCGGATCCTGTCTTGCTATTTCTAGCGAGATCACCATCCATCTAGGTTCGTAATTACTTACGAACTCAAGCAACCTACCCACCAGCACGAACGAGCAATTCTTAACGCTGGCCTACGTGGTCTTGCTCCAAGTGGGGTTTGCATAGCTACTGATATTGCTATCAGTACTGGTGGTCTCTTACACCACCGTTTCACCCTTACCAATATTGCTATTGGCGGTCTGCTTTCTGTTGCACTAATCCCGCGGATTACTCCGGGTGGGAATTACCCACAACTTTGCCCATTGGAGTCCGGACTTTCCTCGGTACCAGTCGAAATAAATCCACTGATAACGCGGTGATCCGGGCGACTCTTCTTGAACTGAAGGATAGAACAGGCAATTGCTTAGAGGCAAA
>JACCDY010720603.1_pt1 | contig 16639 bp, 15 predicted proteins | sample 7446391 | NCBI WGS metagenome assembly JACCDY01 (sample SAMN15323451, study PRJNA562643) | freshwater metagenome | isolation source: river surface water | place: USA:Blue River Watershed | collected 2017-08-18
AAGGCACACTGGTGATCGGGCGCGGCGCTACGTTGCAGAATGAAGTGAATAGCGCATTTGACGCCCGGCAGAACTGGAATTTCGGCAGCCTGAAGTCGGTCGCCCGCTATGTCGGCTCTCAGAGCGGGTCGGGCATTAATCGCGCTGACCGGCTGCTGCGCTACACGTCGCCCGCGTTCAATGGCCTGACGATTGACGCTGCAGTCTCTCTGGGCGATTCGCCGGATTACCAGCAAAAGGGCAGCAATTACTACCTCGGCGGACGTTATAAAAATGGCGCTCTGGAGCTGGGGTACAACCATATCGATGCCAGATTGTCGAACTCGACCGAGGTGAACAACCGGGTCGATTTCTTCGCTGCGAAATATGCGATCGATAAAGTCACGCTTAACGCAGGTTATGTGATGACGCGCAATCCCTCGTCTGCGGTCGGCGGCAGTTTTTCATCCAGTTCGGCGGGCGGCAAGGTGGACGCAGATACCTTCTTTGCCGGCGCAGTCTATCGTTTCCTGCCTGCCGTGAGCTGGAACGCCGGGCTGTATCAGGTGCATGACAAATCATCGAGCAAAGGGAAGAACGACCTGCGCCTGATCGCGACCGGACTGACCTGGTCGCCGTACAAAGAATGGGATTTTTTCATCGATTACGCCACCGTGTCCCGGGAAAGGGATGCCACGGCGGCCTTCACGATCTATGACAAATGGATTCCGGAGACCTCGACGAACGGCACGGGCTACTCCGAGAGCAAAAAATCGCAGTCAGGCGTGAGCGTGGGGGCCTTGTTCAGATTCTGATACTGGAGGTGAGAGATGAAGAGAGTGTTGTTGGCGTTGCTGTGTCTGCTGGTGTCGGCATCGAGCTGGGCCGCTGAAGTCAAAGTGGCTGTGGCGGCGAATTTTGCCGCGCCGATGAAAGAGATCGCTGCGGTATTCGAGGCCCAGACCGGGCACAAGCTGGTGATTACGCCGGGGGCCAGCGGCAAGTTTTATGCGCAGATCACCAATGGCGCGCCGTTTGATGTGTTTCTCTCTGCGGATGACGAAACGCCGGAACGACTGCAAAAGGTCGGCAAGGTCGTACCGGGATCTCGCTTCACGTATGCGATTGGTCGGCTGATCTTGTGGTCGCCTAAAGAAAACGCGGTGACTGATGGCATCGATACGCTGAAAAAAGCCAATTTCCGCTTTCTGGCAATCGCGAATTCGAGAGTGGCTCCCTACGGAATGGCTGCGGTGCAAACGATGCAGAAAATCGGCGTGCTGACTCGGCTGGAGTCCAAGGTTGTGCAGGGCGAGAACATCGCTCAGACCCATCAGTTCGTCACTTCGGGTAATGCCGATCTGGGGTTCGTCGCGCTGTCACAGGTATGGCAGAACGGCAAACTCAGCTCCGGCTCGGGCTGGATCGTGCCGGAGTCCTATCATGATCAGCTGCGTCAGGATGCGGTGCTGCTGGAGGCCGGCCAGAACTCAGACGCTGCGAAGGCCTTGATGAGTTTTTTGAAGTCGGACAAGGCCAAGGAGATCATGGTGTCTTATGGCTACAAGCACTGACTTTGCGTGATTTTCTTCCCGTAAACGTCTGTAATTCGACGCTTGACAAAGTAATGTATAACATTACAATCGGCTGATGATCGTTTCATTCTGTCACAAGGGACTCGAACTGTTCTTCACGAAGAGTAGTTACAAGGGCATGCCAGCGCAGTTTTCCGCCAGGATCGAGCGAATTTTGGACCGGCTGGATGCCTCGAAGGAACCCGAGGACATGAATGTGCCAGGGTACAAGTTTCATGCTCTGAAGGGTCAGCGCAAAGGTCAATATGCTGTCTCTGTATCAGGCAATTGGCGGATTACCTTTGAGTTTGATGGACAGGATGCTATCAACATCAATTTGGAGGATTATCACTGATGGGCGCTTCAATGAGGAACCCCAGCCGCAGGCCCACTCATCCGGGTGCCATACTGCGAGAGGATGTGATGCCTGAGTTGGGTATTACGCAGGCCGTGTTAGCCAGTCATCTGGGCGTCAGTCGATTGACCGTATCTGAACTTCTGCATGAGAAGCGTGCGCTGACCGCAGAAATGGCAGTGAGGATATCCATGGTAGTAGGCGGGTCGCCTGAAAGCTGGCTGCGAATGCAGGAAGCTTTGGATATCTGGCAGGCAGAGATGAAATTCAAAGAGCATCCATCGTTGGCTCCTACCGCTCTGGCCTGAACAGTCCGGGGTCTGAGTGAACGTCAGGACTCCCGCAACTGCACCGCCAGTGCCGACAGCTTGTCGGCCAGCGCCGTGCGTGCTTCGGCATCCAGCACGGTCGGGTCAAGGTCGATCGATACGCCGGCCGGGTGATCGAAGCTGAATGCTGACGCTGCAGTTTCTGCGCGACGGCCAGTGACCGCGTAGGTCTGCACATCGCGCGCGATGCCTTTCATGCGGATCGCGCCGCGCTTCTCGGCGGCGACCATGTCCTCCACATGCACGAAGGTCTCATAGCTCATCAGGATGCCGCCGACATCGGCATTCGCCTCCAGTCGCTGCGCCAGATTCACCTCGCCGCCGATGATGGTGTAAGAGAGCCTCTGATCACTGCCAAAATTGCCGACATTGCAGTAACCGGTGTTGATGCCGATACGAATCTCGAATGGATTCTCGAAGCCGCGGGCGCGCCAGCGCTTGTGCAGTGATTTAAGACGCTCCAGCATCGACAGCGCCATCTCCACGCAGGCACGCGCGTCCTCGCGCACGCCGCGTGATTCGGGATCGCCGAAAAACACCATCATCGCATCGCCCATATATTTGTCGATGGTCGCGCCATGATCGAGCGCGATCTGGGTCATCTCGGAGAAGTACTCGTTCAGGTATTCCGTCAGGGCTTCCGGCTGCAGACTCTCGGAGGTCTGGGTGAAATTCTTGATGTCGGAAAAAAAGACCGTCAGCTTCTTGCGCTGAGTGGTAATGCGGGTGTCATGCTTGCCCTCGAACAGCGCCTGATGAATCTGCGGCGGCAGGTATTTGGCCAGCTGGTGCGACAGGTTCTCCAGCTCGGTCTTGCGCTGATCGAGTTCGCGTGTCTGGGTCTTCAGGTTCTGGTTCAGCTTGACCAGCCGCTGTTCCTGCCGGTCGGAGTGGCGGGTCAGATCTTCATTCTCGCGCACGACCTTGCCGAAGCGCTCGAACAGGCGTTCGGCGAAGGCACGCAATTCGGCTTCATCATCGCTCTTGAGCAGCTCCGGCCCTTCGGCCAGCAGCCGCTTCTCGCGATCATAGAGATCGAACAGCGGGTCATCGCCACCGGTACTCACGCGGCCTTGACCTCGATCGGCAGCTCGGGGAAACGATCTTTGAAGTCTTCGCCCAGCTCTTGCATGATGTCGTCATCTTCCTGATGATGCCAGGTGATCGTGAGCGATTGACCGTTCTTGCGGATCGCTTCGAGGCCTTCGAATATCCGGAACATGGCCTTGATGCTGGAGCTGTTGATATACACCATCGCGACATCGACCGTCAGAGGCTTCGATAGCTTGCCTGCCAGCTGATCGACAGCGACGATCACCTGACCATAGAACGCCGACACATCTTCCGGAAAGGATTCGCCCTTCATACTGAAAACACCATCGTTGGCCGACAGCTGAATCTCCGGCGTGCGCTCGGTTGCTGCGATATTCAATTCACTCATGGGAAGCTCTCCTCAAATCCTCGCCGCCAGAAAAAAATCCACATGCTCTGCATCCACGTCCATGAAAGCAAATGAGATCGGGTGCGATGCGCGCCGCGCGATCTCAAGCAAGCCCAGTCCTGCGCCGGGGCCTTCGTGTTCGTTGGATTTCGACATGCCCTCGCGGTACAGCTGGCGTATGGTGTCCTTGTCTGCATGCTGCAGCTGCTCCAGTGTTTCATTGAGCTTCACCGAGTCGTCGCGACGGATGCGGTTGCCGCAGACGATAGTGATCTCGTCCTCCTGCTGGGAGATGCAGACCATGCCCGATGCCCCGTGATCGGTGCGTCCGTGCCAGATCAGGTTCTGCATGCCTTCCATGAAGACGGAGAACACCGTGCGCGAACGTTTGGCATCGTCCATGGCTTCCATGCGTGATTTCAGGATGTCGGCCAGCGTGACCATCAGCTCATCCGAGACGGCGCCGTTGTAGGCCATGATCACGCCCGAGGCGCGCATGGCTGTACGGATGTCGATTGCCTTGGAAATGTCCATCACAGTCCTCTGGGGATCGTTCAAGAAAAGGGGAATCGCTCGCTCGGACAAGCGGCGGCGGCAGAACAGCAGGCGGGCAGCATGATCGTCTCTGATTATTTTGTTGTTGGACTTGTTTATTGTTGGTGTGGCTGCCGGGTCATCTTATTACACAACTTCCGAACGCGACAATGGCGAGATGCATGCAGGTTTTCAAGTTGAAAATTCGCCGGGTAACGACACGAAACATGTCGACACTTTTATTTTTAATTTGAAAACAGCCGCCAAATGACATTCCTGTCATGCGGGCACGTCGGTTTCGCCGACGATTTATAATCTCTGGCACTGTCCTGACAATAACCAAATCCAACCACAGGCAAGCATGAGCACCACCCTTCAAGATGACATCCGGTTCGGCATGGACATGCAGCGCTTCAAGGCGCTGGGCATCATCGATCCGCGCTCGAAACACGCGATCGAGGTGTTCGATCATCATGAGTTTTCCAGCGCGGAGCGGTTGTTCTTCAAACTCTGGGGCAGTGATCTGAATTCCGGTGTCTTCCAGCCCGGGCAGAAGATCGCCGAGCGTGGCGAGCATGCGGTGTTTGCGCATGTGATCATCTCCGGCACCGTCGAGACCACGGATGCGCAGGGCAAGAAGCTCTCGTTTGGTCCCGGCAGCGTGTTCGGCATGGCCGAGGGGCTCTCCGATGTGGTGTATGCGTGGGACGCGGTGGCAAAGACGGTGGTCACGACCAAGCTGATTCCGCTCGATCGCGCGCTGCGCGATGTGCGTCGGTTCAACGCAGGTCTGAAGGGCATTTGCCGTTTCACGACGATGCGCATCCTCCAGCTCAAGGCGCCGCCGGCGACACTCTCATGAGCGGATTCAAGCCCGTCAATTACGCGGATGGACAAGTGCTGTTCGAGCCCGGCGACGCCGCGCACAGCTTTTATGTGATTCAGAGCGGGCAGGTCGCCATCATCGACCGCCAGAGTCAGCGTCAGTTGGCCGTGCTGGCCACCGGCGAATCCTTCGGCGAGCAGGCGCTGCTGGCCGGCGGTGTGCGCAGCGCAGCAGCGCAGGCCGTCGGGGCAACCGTGTGTCTGGAGATTACGGCGCAGGGATTGCGCGATCTGCTGGCCAAAGAGGGTGGCATCGCCACTCAGGTGCTGGAAGCCTTGCTGCTCCAGCTCTACATGCACAACGCCATCAAGAGCTGAACTGCAGGGTGTCGCCCGGCACGGGCAGACGCAGGTCTGTGCCGCTTAGCCCGGCAGTCAGTTCGGCGGCAATCGCCGCTTCCAGCCCGGGCTTGCGATGAATGACCACGGAGCTCACGTGGTCAGGCAATGCGCGCAGTCTCGGCAGCAGTGTGCTGGTATCGAGGTGCATCGACAGCAGCGCCATGTCTTTCATCGCGGCCGGATAGGAACACTCGACGACCACGGCCCTGAGCGCCTGATCCTCTTTCACCGCCGCCCAGAAGGCCGGGCAGTCTGCCGTATCCCCCGAAAACGCCACCGACACCCCTTGACGCTCCACTCGCAGCCCGCAGGCGGGGATGCCGTGCTCTGCGGGCAGGGCGCTGATGCGCATGCCGGCCACGATCAGCATCTCGGGCAGTGCGTTGAGCTGCAGGAAGGGCTGGTCGGGGGTGGGTATCCGGGTGAAGTCCGGCCAGATCTTGTCATTGAAGAGGTGCTCGGCGAGGATCGCCGTCACGTCGGGCAGCGCCCACACCTGTATTGGCGAGGTCCGTTGCGCGGCGACCGAGTCCACCAGCAGCGGCAGGCAGGCGATGTGATCCAGGTGGGCATGGGTCAGCACGACATGGTCGATGCGCTGCATCTCGTCCAAGGGCAAGCTGCCCAGCCCGGTCCCGGCATCGATCAGCACCCGCTCGCCCAGCAGATAGCAGGTCGACTGACGCGTCGCGCCGCCTATACCGCCATTGCAGCCCAGCAGTCGGATGGATATCAAGCGGGTTCTCCCAGTTCAGGTCACGGTGGAGTCATGCTCTGCGCGAATGATATCGCAGCCGGACGGCAGGGCCATTTCCGGCGTGCCTGCAGCCTCCTAACGCTCGCATGTGACACGCCCATGACAACGTGCTGGCAAGCTGTTGTGTTTAGTTCACAAGAACGGGTATCGCTCCGACCGTTGTGATTTGTCACACATCTGAAAAATTTGAAACGAATAATCGCGGCCAGTAATTAAGAAAGCAAGGCGCAACGAGCACCGCGTTTCGCAGCCCTTGATTGCATTCGCCTCACTCTCAACGGAGAAAAACTAATGTCGAACTCGAAAATGATCGCCGCCAAGCGTGTCGCCGTGGCTGTTGCTGCTGTGTGCGCTTCCCTGTCTGCTCCTGCCTTTGCAGGTACTGATGATGTTAAAGCCATGATGGATCTGCTGCTGAAGAAAGGCGTGATCACTCAGGCGGAATACAACGAGCATATCAAGGCGGCGCAGGAAGCTGCGGAGAACCGCGAATTCAAGGAAAAGCGCATCGATCAGGATGTTGCGAAGGCCAATGCCTATATTCTGAAGAATGCAGAGGCCGGTCAGGTGATGAAGAACGGTATCGGTATCCAGTCAGCTGACGGTCGTAACTCGATCCAGCTGATGGGCCGCGTTCATATGGATTACCGTGGCTACAGCGACGGTGGCGTCGCCGCCGCTTCCGATCCGTTCACGGACCAGCTCGACATCCGCCGTGCACGACTGGGTGTACGGGGTCAGGTCGACAAGGACTGGAAGTACGAGATTCAGGGCACGTATGGCATGACCAGCAACGGCATGAGCGAGAGCTCGACCATCGTGGACATCGCCTTCATCGACTACGCCGCCAACCCGGCTGCGATGGTCCGCTTCGGTAAGTTCAAGATGCCGTTCAGCCTGGAACAGCTGACCAGCTCGAACAACATCGATTTCATGGAGCGCAGCTTCGCGAACCAGAACGAAGGCGAGTACGTGCCCGCCAAAGAAACCGGTGTGATGCTGCATGGTAGCCCGATGGAAGGCACCAGCTATGGTCTGGCCCTCTCGCGTGGTCGCGGCAACAAGAACTCGCAGTATGACGGCAGCGACTTCATTGGCCGTGGCACGGTCAACGTCGCCAAGCTGATGGGTCGCAGTGACCTCGTCACTCACCTCGGTCTGGGCTACAGCTCGGGCACCGTCACCTCCGGCACTTCGTATGCCAGTGCGCGTGACGAGAGCCGTGGCGTGAATGGCTTCTTCAGCGGCACCGAGACCGTCAGCGCCGGCTCCAGCCGCAATCGCACGGGCCTCGAGTACGCGGTTGCCTACGGCCCGTACAAGGTGCAGGGTGAGTACTTCGGCATCAAGTACGACAATACCAGCGCGGGCTCGAAAGAAGTCAAGCTGAACTACAACGAGATTCTGTGGAACATCACCGGCGAGTCCCACAACTACAGCAACAGCAATGGCACCTTTGGCTGGGTCAAGCCGGCGAAGAAGTTCAGCCTGGATGGCGGTGGTCTGGGTGCATGGCAGCTCGGTGTCCGCGTCAGCGAACTCGACGGCTCGGACTTCACGGCTGCCACGGGCCGTACCGAGAAGGCGACCGGCATTACCTACGGCCTGAACTGGATCGTCAACGATAACGTCCGCTTCATGCTGAACTATGTCGAGACCAAGTTCGATACGCCGGTGCTGGTGAGCACCAGTGGCGCTGCCGGTTCGTCGGGCGCATCGATCGACAAGGTCAAGGCCATCATGCTGCGCAGCCAGATCTGGTTCTGATACCGATAGCCACGTTTCAAATAATCTCCAATCTTTCGACGCCCTCCTTGTGAGGGCGTTTTTTTATTTTTGCCCCAATAAAAAAGGCCCGCTGTGCAGCAGGCCTCGAGCGTGATGTCAGGTAAAAATCAGCGGGTATCGCTCAATAGCTGTGCTGGTAATGCACGCGCCAGCCGGAGCGTTCTTCTTCGTAGTCATCCGCGGTCGATTTTGCGTAGCGCAGACCCAGCGTGTTGTGCTTGTCCAGATCGTACAGCAGCATGCCGTGAATACGGGTGCTTTCATAGGTGTAGCCGTCTTTGTCGAAGGCTTTCTGGAACTTTGCATTATCCAGCGCATTACGGTAACGCACGCCGGTATCAAACGCCAGGTTATCCATCAGTTTGATTTTCACGCCACCATCCACGGCATAGTGCGTGAAGTGATTGCCGTTGCTGCGAATTTTTTCGCCCAGGCGCAAGGCCACGTAAGGGCTGATGGTATCGGTCAACGCGTAGGATTTCTTGACCTTGAACTCGATATTGTTGCTGACTGTCTGAGTGCCTTCTTTGTCCTTCTGGCTCAAACCCGTCTTGATCGAGTATTCCATCTTGTTCGGGCCTTTCACGCCCACGGTGACGTTGGCACCGATGTACTCACGCGCGATATCGCTGCTGTCCTTTTTGTCCTTTTCGGTAGCGACGTCGAACATGACGAAGGGCTTGTAGTCGCCTTCAGCGTGCGCTGCGAAGGCCGTCATCGCGACAGCCGCTGCAATCAGATGTTTTTTCATGGTGATTCCCCTGCGTTGGGTGACAAGTGACGGGGCGAGTATAGGGGAATACTTACTCTATTGAAACTTTTGCCCGTCTGTTAAAAGTGCAAAGGCAGGCAATCCGGCGGCACAACGGGGCAGTCGGGCACCCTAAATGCCTTATTGGCAATGAATTGGGTCATGAATCCGGCGATGAACCACGACCCGAGGAGGGTATGTCCGGTTTCGCCAACGGGTTTACGTGGGCTTCTTTGTCCAGTAAGCGACGTTCGCCGCCAGCACTTCTGCGGCGGTGACCACGCGGGTGGGAGGAATGACATTCGGCGTCACGCGCTCGCCGGGCGGTTTGGTCAGCACGCTCTTGACGATTCTCACCGGCGAGCCGTAACTCTTCTTTTCGGCGACGATGGTGCTCTGGAAAAAACGCTCCGTGCTGACCGAGGTCGGTTTCGGCAGATCGGCCGGTCTGGGCGAGCGCGTCACTTGCTGCAGCGCGTTCACCGCATTCAAAGGCGTGGGTGTAGCACCGGTTTTAAAAGCGCTCATGCCGGCAAACACGGACAGATCGTCATAGCCCATCGCCACCAGCTTCTTTGCGGCCAGCGCTTGTGCCGCGAGTCCCTTTGCGGTCATCCCCATCGGCAGCTCGTTGAGCTGAGCGATCGAGTCCGGCAACTTGGTCAGCAGCGCCATGCCGTTCAGTGACGAGATGTTCGGGTCTTTGAACAGCGACTTGTCGACGCCCACCATGGTCAGCATCAGGTCGGCCTTGGGCTCCAGCAGATTTTTCGCGTCGATAGCGGTGCTGGCGCGCGGGAAGTTCTGCAGCGAGGTGATGCCCAGACTGGTAAGTGCGGCGTAGGCATCCTTGTACTCGGCATAGCGCGCAGTGGAGACCTTGCCGGGGTTCTCCGGGTCTTCGATCAGCTTGAAGGCCTGGTAGGCCGTCGTCCCTGTCGGAAAAGCCGACAGATCATAGACCCCCCCTTTGGCCAGCGCCGACGACAGCACGCCGTTCGATTTGTTCATGAATAACTGATCCAGCGCGCCTTGCACGGTGGTGCCACGCGGATAGCGTGCCAGACTGGTGACGCCCAGCTCGGCGAGTGTTTTGGTGCCGGCCAGTGCTTTTTTCAGCATCTCGGGCGACAAGACCAGATTACCCGGCGTTGCGGGATGGTTGTCCTCCACGCGTCTGGTCACCATCTTGTATGCGTCGGTCCAGTTGACGTCGGCGGGGAAGCCTTTCGGTGTAGAGTCTGTCGACTTCGCATCGGTGACACCGGCGGCGATCAGTGCGGCAGTCAGCTCGGCGCGAATTTGCGCAATGGGCGGCGTTGCGCCGACAGCCTTTGTCGAAGTGGTACTGGTAACGCTGGTGACCATGGTATTTTTCGTCCAGTGACGGACGCCGCACAGAGTTGCACTGCGGTTCGCAATATCCGTACCAGACACGAAACCAGGTCATTTCGGTGTGGAAGCGGCAAGGTCTCGCCCCGGATGCGGCAATTATTTGCCGCATCCGGGCGAAGTCCGATGTGTGTCCGATGCGCGTTTGCGCGTTCCGTCACCCTCCCTCAGCCAACGATGAGCACACACATGAGCAGACATGAACACACCGGGTTGCGCATCGGCGCACTGATACTGGCTGCGGGCGAGGGCGCGCGCATGGGGCGCATGCCCAAGTGTCTGATCCGTGTCGAGGGGCAGACCCTGCTGCGCCGCTTGCGTGACGCCATGGCAGCAATGGGCGTGGCGCGCGTGGTGGCCGTCACCGGTTATCACGCAGAGCCCATCGAGGCCGAGCTTGCGGGCATGCCCTCGATGCCGCCACTGCAGGTGGTGCGCAATCCATCGCCGGAAGTCGGGCAGCAGTCGTCGGTGCGCACCGGTCTGCAGGCGCTGGGGGCTGAGTTCGATCTGATTGTTGTGGCGCTGGCTGATCAGCCCGGCGTGGGCAGCGAAGAATTATCCGAGCTGATCTCGGCATTCCGTCATCGTGCTGCAGGAACGAGTGTGGTGGTGCCGATGGTGGATGGTCAGCGCGGCAACCCGGTGGCGTTTTCCGGTGCGCTGATCGCGGAATGGATGACGGGCGGTCTGAACGGTGGCTTGCGTGCCTACATTGATGCGCACCCTGAGCTGGTTCATCGTTTCGTCACCGGCAATCCGAATTTCACACTGGATCTCGACACCCGGGAGGATGTCGAGCAATTGTCACGCAGCCGGGGCCTGCAGATCCAGTGGCCAGCACCGGCTTTCGGCACCCCCGGCTGATATCAGCCTTCGCTGATGCGCTTCTGAAGATGCTCCAGCGCTTCTTCGACCTGATCGACCAGCACCAGACACTGGTCGCCCGGTTTCAGCATGGCCAGTCCGCGATCAATGGCGATGAACTCGCCGCGCAGCTCTTCCACATGGGTCGCCCGCTGCGCGCCCTGCAGACCTTCGCGTAACAGCGCAATCACTTCGCCGTCAGCACGACCGCGCTGGCAGGCATCTTCGAACAGCACGATATTGTCGAACGCATCGCCCAGCACGCGGGTCAGGTTGCGCAGATCTTCATCGCGGCGGTCGCCGGCGCCGCTGATCACCACGGTACGTCGCGTTGATTCTGTCGACGGCAGCGAATCGAAGGCCGACACCAGCGCACGCATCGCATGCGGATTGTGGCCATAGTCGGCAACGATGATGGAGTCGCGGTAGTGCATCAGGTTGAAGCGGCCCGGCGCATTCTTGGCGTCGTTGTTGAAGCTGCAGACGCCTTCGACAATCGTGGCCCAGGGCATGCCCAGTGCCCAGCAGCCGCCGGCTGCGGCGAGCGTGTTCTCCACCTGAAAGCCGAGCAGGCCACCGCGCGTAAGCGGCACATCGGATAGCGGCAGTCGCTGCTGCTGTGCGCCCTCGGCAGCGACAATGTGCCCATTCTCGACGAACAGCACGCGATGGCCGCGCGCGCGGTGCGCAACCACCAGCGGATGTTGCGCGCTCTGTGCAAAGAAAATCACCTTGCCTGCGCAATGCGGCGCCATCGCGGCGACCAGCGGGTCGGCGGCGTTCAGCACCGCATAGCCGTTGGGCGCGACGTTCTGCACGATGATCTGCTTGATGCGTGCGACGTCTTCGGGCGTGTGCATATGGTTCAGGCCGAGATGATCGCCTTCGCCGATATTGGTCACGACGGCGACCGCGCATTTGTCAAAGCCCAGTCCTTCGCGCAGCACGCCGCCGCGCGCGGTTTCCAGCACCGCTGCCTCGACATGCGGATGAGCCAACACATTACGCGCGCTCTTGGGGCCGCTGCAGTCGCCGCGATCGGTTTCACGGCCGCCGACATAGACGCCATCGGTATTGGTCATGCCCACGCACAGGCCGCTCTCGGTCAGCACATGCGCGATCAGGCGCGTGGTGGTGGTCTTGCCGTTCACGCCGGAGACGGCGATCACGGGAATACGGCCATCATCGCCCGGCTCGAACATCAGGTCCATCACTGCGGCGCCGATGTTGCGGCCCTTGCCGTAGGAAGGGTTCAGGTGCATGCGCAGTCCGGGCGCAGCGTTGACCTCCACGATGCCGCCGTTCTGTTCTTCCAGCGGCCGCATGATGTTCTCGCAGACGATATCGACGCCGCAGACATGCAGTCCGATCATGCCGGCGGCATCGATCGCGCGCGCTGCGACTTCAGGATGCACATCATCGGTCACGTCCGTGGCCGTGCCACCGGTGCTGAGATTGGCGTTGTTGCGCAGGATGACGCGCCGGCCTTTCTCCGGCACGGAGTCGGGCGTAAGGTTCTGCCCGGCGAGGCAGGCAATGGCGATGTCATCGAAACGGATCTTGGTCAGCGCAGTCGCATGGCCATCGCCTCGACGCGGGTCTGCATTCACGCTGTCGACCAGCGCGCGCACACTGTGCTCGCCATCGCCGATCACTTGCGGCGGGTCGCGACGCGCAGCGGCGACCAGCTTGTCACCGACCACCAGCAAGCGGTAATCGCTGCCGGGGAAAAATTTTTCGACCAGCACCGCGCCTTTGCCTGTCGCACTGGGGAAGGCCTTTTCCAGTTCTTCACGCGTCTGAATGTTGACCGTCACGCCCTTGCCCTGGCTGCCGTTCTGCGGCTTGACCACCACCGGGAAGCCGATGCGCTGCGCGACTTCCCAGGCCGCTTCCACCGTCTGCACCGGTGCGCCCATGGGCACGGGAGCGCCGGCGGCATGCAGCAGGTGCTTGGTGAGGTCTTTGTCTTGTGCGATGGATTCGGCCACGGCGCTGGTGGAATCCACTTCAGCGGCCTGGATGCGCCGCTGGCGCACGCCCCAGCCCAGCTGAACGAGGCTGCCCTGGGTCAGCCGGCGAAAGGGAATGCCGCGTGCGACGGCAGCGGCGACGATGGAGCCCGTGCTGGGCCCCAGCCGCAGGTCTTCATCCATCTCGCGCAGCTCGGCCAGCAGGGCGGCGACATCAGGAGCGTCTGCCGAGCCGGCCAGCTGGCCGTTAACGGATTGCCAGACGTGCGAGACGATCTGCTGCGCCATCCTCAGCGCGAGATGGCCGACATCTTCTTCGCTGTATTCGACGACGACCTGGAACACGCCGTCTTCCGGGGTCGCGCTGGTGCAGCTGAAACTGATGGGGCAGCCGGCCTGTGCCTGCAGCGCCAGCAAGGTCGCTTCGAGTGCATGCGCGAGCGTCAGCGGTCCCTGATAGCCGGGCGCGCCGAGATTGCCGATATCCGGGCACAGGCTGCGAAGCTTTTCCATGAAGCCGTTGACGGTGTCGAGCGCGCATTCCTGCGGGCTGCACTGGACTTCGATTTCCAGGGCGGTGTGACGGCTCCAGAGATTGGGGCCGCGCAGGGCCCGGGTCTTGATCAGTTCCATGGTTCTATTGCAAAGATGTGCAGTGGTGTGTTCAGGCGGTGACGCGGCGCTCAGCGGCGGCCGTCTCGAACGTGTTGAGCCCGGTGGCAATGGTGTCGATGTTCATGCCCAGCGATATCGCAGCGCCGACGGCGGCGAGCAGTACCTCAGCCGGCAGCGCCCGTACCTGCGCGGGCAGATCGTTGAGGTCCACCAGATCGGCACTGCGGTGGCCATCGGCCTGCACGAGCGCGTCGCCTTGCAGGAAGAGCGCGCGCTTGCCGGCCTCACGGTGTCGCTGGATGGCCTCGTGCTGCGCATCGGCGGCGTACAGCAGCACATCGCCGTCGCACAGCTCGGCCATCTCGAGCACGGTCGGATCCGTGGCGTTGAGCACTGCCGTGCCGGAGGGGAGCACCACATCCACCTGGGTACGCAAGATCTTGAAGCGGTGTTCGGGCTCCGTCATCAACTGTTCATCAAGCCCGGGCACGGGCAGGCTGTCGGTGACGATGCCGATCTGGCAGCGATCGTAGGCCAGCCCTTCGGTCAGCAGCGACATCGGGCCGTTCTCGAAGACGGCGGCCTCGACATTGCGGTTGATCAGCAAGCGTCGGCCCGGCTCCCACTGGGCGGCGTCCTGTTTGTCGAGCTGACGCGCGCCGACGAACAGGCCGTCGCGGCAGGCGACGCCGGCCTGATAGCCATCGAGCTGCAACAGCCAGGCAACCAGTCTCGCGATCTCGGTCGTGTGGCGGCTGCCGGCAACACCCACGATGGGAATGCGCCCGTCCTCCGTCTCGGGGAACAAGTGCCCCACGATGGCGTCGCCCACGGGCTGGGGCTTGCCTTGTGCCGGCTTCAGGTGCATCAGCAGGCCGGGGCCGGCATTGACCTCGATGACCGCGCCGCGCTGGTGTTCGAGTGGCTGGCCGATATCGCGGCAGACGAGATCGATGCCGGCGATGTCGAGTCCGATCACGCGCGCGGCCAGTGTGCAGGCATGCGCGACTTCCGGATGGATATGGTCGGTGCAGTCGATCGAATGATTGCCATTGCCGACAATGAGCACTCGCCGGCCTTGTTCGGGCACCGACTCCACGCTCAGGCGCTGTCGCTGCAGGTTGGCGAGGATGACGCTGTTCTGGCGCGGGATCAGTGTCTCCAGCGGGTGGATGTCGGCATTGCCGCGCCGCGGATCGCTGTTGACCTGAAGCTCGATCAGCTGCTCGACGCTGGACTGGCCATCGCCGATAACCCAGACGCTCTCGCCGCGCGAGACGGCGATGACTTTGCCGCCGACCACCAGCACCCGGTGCTCGTTGCCTTCGATGTAGCGCTCAACAATCACATCGATATCTTCGGCGCGCGCGACCTGATAGGCCGCGACGACTTCCTCCTGGTTCTGCAGGTTCAGCATCACGCCGCGACCGCGGTTGCCGTCGCGCGGCTTGACCACGACCGGCAGGCCGATGTCCTGCGCCTCTGCCCAGGCTTCCTCCGGGCTGTGCACGACCACGCCCGAGGGCGTGGGAATACCGCAGCTGGCCAGCAGGCGCTTGGTCATGTCCTTGTTTCCGGCAATGCCTTCGGCGATCGCGCTGGTGAGGTCGGTCTCGGCCGTCCAGATGCGGTTCTGTCGCGCGCCGTAGCCGAGTTGCACCAGACTGCCTTTATTGAGACGTATGTGAGGAATCTTGCGCTTGGTGGCGCTGGCGACGATGTGGGCCGTGCTCGGCCCGAGATAGAACTCGTCGATCGCCTTGCGGATCTTCGCCAGCCAGGACTCGAGGTCGTAGGACGTCTCGTTCAGCACCGCATGCATCAGCTCGTGGCCAGCCGCCAGTGCCGTGCGCCCGACCATCTCGTCAGGCACCCGGAACACCATCCGGTACACGCCGGAACGCGTGGTCTCGCGGGTCTGGCCGAAACCGGCCTCCATGCCGGCCAGCTCCAGCAGCTCGATGATCACGTGCTCCATCACGTGGCCCATCCAGGTGCCTTCGCGCAGCCGCTTGAGGAAACCGTAGTCGGTGCCGACGCCGCAGCGATGCGCGGCGACTTGTGGCAATACTGCTAACAGACGGTCGACAAAGCCGGGCAGTGTGTTGCTGGGCCATTCTTCGAGCACGCCCAGATCCAGCCAGGTCTCGATCACCTCGCGGTAGGTCCACATGTTCGGGCCCCGCAGGTAGGTGGTTTTGAGGAGGCGTATCTCCAGCGGGCTGGGGGGATTGGTCGCTACGAGGGTAGGGGCAGTCATAAGGGTGCGGCAGACACAGGGTAGGAGAGAGGGCTTGTTGGACGGGCGCGCCGACTTCGGCGACAATCCGCGCTGCTGAGTGAGTTCAGTGGAGGCGTCAGCGACCTGTTCATTGATATTTTCGCTTCATTACCGGCTCTGACTCCACCGCTACATAAGATTTATTACACATGCCGCCAAGCGTCACCTCCCTGCAGGCTACCCGAGCTTCGACCGAAGCCACGGACACGGTTTCTGTACAGCCTGCCCTCAGACCGGGAGAGACTCTGCTGGCGTCGATGGAGCCGGATCTCGATGACGCGATGCAGTTCTCCGTCAGCAGGATACTGCTGACAACGGAGCGAATGATAAGCGATTCGGGTGGCAACGGGTGGTCCAGCTGGCCGCTCCACGCGGGCTTGTCACTTCATCATGGCGATCATGCCGGCGTAGCCACGCTGTCCCTGCACGATGACGAGCGCTGCCTGGTACGCTGGCGCTTCACGCTCGAGCAGGAGGTCGGCGCGATGCGCATGATGCAGGCGTTCGAGCGCATCCAGGCCAGCCGCGCCGGTCAGCCGATCGCCTCCGATGACGGCACCGCGCGCTGCCCGAGCTGCCAGTCGCCGCTGCCGGAAGAAAGCGAGGAATGCCCGGTCTGTCACCGCGAGCTGCTTGAGCCCGTCTCGACCTGGGTGCTGTTCCGGCTGTGGCGCTTTGCCCGGCCGTACAAGATGCAGCTGCTGCTGGGCTTCTTCCTGCCACTTGCTTCCACGTCTGCTTTGATGGTGCCGCCTTACCTGTCGATGCCGCTGATG
>JACCDY010750132.1_pt1 | contig 16625 bp, 26 predicted proteins | sample 7446391 | NCBI WGS metagenome assembly JACCDY01 (sample SAMN15323451, study PRJNA562643) | freshwater metagenome | isolation source: river surface water | place: USA:Blue River Watershed | collected 2017-08-18
TATATAAAATACCAAAATATATTGACAGATTAAGGAACTTTCTTGATAAAGAGGAGATTCTTAAGAATCAACTATCTGAAGAGGATTAAATTTCGGAAAGAACATGGATCCGATCGATCTATGGTATTCTAGTTAGAAATAGAGAGATTGTACCGGGTTTAATAAGTAAGTATCTAGACCTAATATACGGAGATATAATATCCGATGAGAATAAAAAAAAAGATAATCTACATAGACACTGATTGGATATTTACCACCGAGGAAATCAATATAGATGTTCCACTTCCGATAGAATCTTATGATATACCAGCCTTCTATATCGAGGACAAAAAGAAGTATATTTTCTACAATGGTATAAAAATCTCACATAAGGGTTTTCATAGAAGGGAAGAAGATTTGAGGATAATATCTAGTGATATAATTGATTTGATGAGAATTGAAAAAATTGAAAAAATTGGAATTTAATTTCTTGAAAATGAGAATGCCTGAAGAACATAGAAAAAGGTTAACTGAGGAGATGTCTAAAATTGATACCACCAAGAATTTTTCTGGATTCCAATCTTGGACATCACCAAGCTATCGAGATGTGAGGTTTGACAATTCTGGTATTTTTCTAAGGAACATAAAATTATATAAATTTATTGACATGACTCCTAGAATAATACTAGTGATAAATGATGAGGGAATTTATACTATACCCAATGAAGTTTCAAATACTATTAAAGAATTTCTAGAAAATAGTCAGGAATTGAAGACAACATCCCCCAAAAAATATATGGAAGAAAAGAAAAGGATGGAAAGATCATGCGCAAAAGCATTGGAGGATAAACACTCACCATTATCTGAATTAAGATCAATATATTCAAAGATGATTTTTGATGAACTAATTTATGAAAATATGGAGAATATGGTAGTAGTTGATTACCCACGTTTAGTCTCAAAGACAATTATATCTAAAATTAATTGTCCAATTCCAATTGAGGTAGTTGATGTTCCTGTTTTTTACCTTGGTGGATTTAGAAAATGGATATGGTATGACGGGGATAAGATAGACCATTACGGAGGATTTGGACAGGATAATTTCCAGAGAATCTCATCCGAAATAAAATCAATTATTAGAAAGGATAAAATTGAAAAAATTGGGATTTAATTTCTATATTTGACACATGACTTGGTCTGAAGAAAAAATATATGCGAATTGTGTTTTATATCTGGACAAAGTTCTTGGCGAATTGACATCATCCGATGATTTTGAGGAACTTGATTTAACTCAGGAAGAGTTGTCAGATTTCACCAGAATATTTGAAATCTTTGAGAAGATAAAATGGAACTATGATAGGATTTCAAGGGAAACTGGATGTGATCCAATTAAACCCCATCTCAGGAAAAACAAAATTGAGAACATACTAAAATGAAGTGTAAAAGAGTCCACCACAAAAAAGAGGACTATGATATCCTTATTTGTAGACCAAGTAAATGGGGGAATCCATTCTCTTCAAAACAAAACTCAACGGCTAAGTATAAGACATCAACAAGAGGGGAGTCAATAGAGAGGTATAGAGAGTGGATCTTAAGGGGAGAGGGGAAATACCTGTTGGATGATATTCACGAGCTTGAGGGGAAAATTTTGGGGTGCTGGTGTGATAATAATCAACCATGTCATGGGGACGTTTTAGTGGAGTTAGTCAATCAATTAAAAACAGGAATTAAATTTTAACAAATGAATATCAAGTATCATATTAATTTAGAGAAGGTTGAGTATATATCAATTACTCCCGAACGTGAATATTGGGCTTATAGATGGGTAGAATCAAAACCGCCCAGAATTAAGAGATTTTTAGGAATTCCAATATGCAAGACTAAGGGAACCCCCGAGGGATGGTATGATCCATCATATGGATACCTCAAAGACCCATATCCTTGGATGAAGTTGGACAAAGAGTCCAATAAAATTTTTATTAAAGCAAGTGTTGAAATAACATTTGGGTACAAAGATTCAATTTCTTTTTCTTTTGATTCAAATTCTGAAGCATATTCTTGGTTAGATGATCTGACCAAGGGATCAGAAATAAAATTTAAAATCATAAACTATGAGCCATTTCAATGAAATGATCCAAAAGTACTTTGGATCTACTGGAGAAAAACTCCAACAAATGTCTGAGTACGTAGAAAATCACTCAAAAATTGAAGCGAAGGGGTCGCTCCATAGAATCCTTGATAAGGACGATAAATTCAGTACCACCCTACCATTATCACTCTGGATCCTAAATGGATTGGACTTCTCGGATAGGTCTTTCTTAGTATTGGATGATCCATCCAATTTACCAACAAGAGAATTTAGGATAAAAGTTGATTCGGGAATATTTGACCTACCACCAAATATAGATATGGAATCTATATTAGAGTCCACTATTAAAGATTTCATGATTAATACTATAATGCGCGAGATTCAATCGGGAAGTGGGATTGAATTTGGTACCTTGGTATCAAGATACCATATTGATAGATCAAGTCAAAGTTTAGTAGTACAATCAAGATTCAAAATTTTAAATTAATGGGTTACAGAACATATATTGGATATCTCCCAAAAGAAAAATATCAAGAAATTAAAGATTTACCAAAAACTGAACTTCTATCCAAATTTGGAGAAGATGAAGATGGGTATGTTGGCCCCTACGAAATTGGTAAGGAACTTTATGAATTTGGAAAATACACCAATTTCAATCCACCAGATGGATCTATGGTTCCATTTTTCTCAAATAGAGAACTTCAAGAATTTTATTCAGAAGATAATGAACTATGGGTGGTCAATAAAGATTTCCTAAAATATATTATTGAAACATATAAAGAGAAGATAATGGGATATCTTGGTGATATGGTAAAGCCGTTTCTAGATGAAGATGGATATCGGGGAGATTTTCTAAAGTCGGTAAAAACAAATTATGGAATAAGGGATGATAAGTACGAATTTGATGGATCTGCTCTAAACAAGGATCAACAAAACTCAATAGTAAATATTCTGAACCACATCATATCAATAAACTCTGAGTGGAATATGCTAGTCCCATTTAATTTAGATGATGGGAAGGATGAAGTAACATCAAGTTGGAAATATGAGTATTCAATATTTGAACTGGTCAGGATATACAAATCATTTGACTGGGAAAATAATGTTATGATACACTATGGATATTAATTCTGAAAAAACCATTGAGAAGATAGGGGAATTAGATTTCCTAGATACTAAGGTGCCTATTTTCTACGACCCAAACGGGGGAGATAGGGCATTAATATCTTGGGGAATTAGAAACCCAAGTAGTGAATATAAGGGAATTATTTACTATAACCCCTATACTGGTAAGCATAAACTGCCAGATGGTGTTGAGATACCAAAGCAAACCGAGAAAGATAGGGAAAATCTACCAAAGTTCATAATTATTGGAAGAAATGATATGGACAATTTCCACCAAAATAATAGGAAATATTTGGATTCTCTAATACTATATTTAGAGTCAGGATATAGGACTAGCAATCCAAAGCTATGGAGGGAATATCAAATAGATAGAATTTTTTCTATTTGATATGATCTGTAAAGCGAAACTAATCTTGGGAATGTATTTTCTAGAAAATCCCGCATTTGTGGGGATTCAAAACTAAATTTCCCACCATACTCACTAACCAAATCTTTAATATCCCAGATATCCAAATTAATTAAAATATATTGTTTAATTCCTGGGTCAACATCACTTGCATTTGATGTGTTGTTTTTACCATATCCCCAACCAAGACCCCTAATTATATCATCATCTGGTATATCAATAAAATTGCTAGAATGGCCGAATAACCTAAAACCATTTTTATGAACTCTAGACTTTTGATAAATATCAAATTCTATTTTACCCACACTACCATTTATAAAGCTATGGTCTTGATGAACTCCAAAAATGAAAATATTCATAAAACAAATATAGAAAAATTCCTATACTGAGAGAATGGACACCATTAGAAAAATAAAAATAGATATAATAGAGGGTAGATATAAGGCGATATCTGCCTATAAAATACCAAAGGATCCAGATAATTGGTATAATTGTCCTAATTGCAATCTCAAGCCTCTAGTTTGGGAATTTGACAATGGTAGATCAACTGCATGTGGTTGTGGTGAAAATTTATACCACCATTTTTCAATAAAAGCTGATTCTATAATGGATATATTTAGGAGGGATTGGGATTTTTCCAAATATGATTCAGACCAGTTGAGAGGAAATTGGAATAATTGGGTAGGATTGGAAATCGATAGACAAGTTAAGTGTGGTGAAATCTTAGTTAGTTCAGAATAAATGTTTAGTAGAAAATACCTTTCAGATACTCCAAACCGATGGATTGAGTTTCACAATGGATTTGAAATTGGAGCAACTTTGAATAAATGTTCATATTTTGATGAAAGACCACTAATAGGAATAACTATAACTCAGATATTATCAATTTTTCTATCTTTTGTTAGTCCATACTTTCTTCCATTTATATTCGGTGGTTGGGGAAAGCTTTATATAAAACTCCCCATAAAAAAAGGACGACAAGAAGCTGAGTCACCTTGTTGGGGATATTGGTTTTCTTCAGAAGGAATATTTTGGATCTATATAGGTGGTAATTCGTATGGTAGAAAATCAATTTCAATTAGAATGCCATGGTTCTTAGAGTGGTATAGAACTTCCGTTTTAATGAGTGACGGATCATGGGCACATGAAACAGAGGGTGATAGAAAAGATTTTTGGAACAATGATTGGCAGGACAGGAGATGGAAAATGGAGGTTAATCATAAAAATTCAAAAATAATGGGTATAGCAACTGTAACTGAAAGGGAGTGGAGAAGAAGATGGATATTCAATTTTCCAATATTTAATCTAGTCTATAGAAAAATAGAGATAGATTTTTCCGATAAACGAAACAGTAGAGATCTAAAGGGATCATATGAAATAGGAAAAAGTGAAGACTATTTTGGGGAATTGGAAAAGTTTGGATTCACTTCAAAGGATATAATCAGATCTAAAAAAATTAACCAAATTCTAGGTAATTAGTGTATGGTATACTAATACATTATGTTGCATGTTTTTGGAAACTTTTTTTCAGTTATCCATAAAATTTAAATGGACGATGAAATTCAGGACTTAAATAAAATACCTTTGGATGTTGAGGAAAAGATGATTCAATTGATAAGCGAAGAATTAGCAAAGGAGATTGATAAAGATATACTCAATGGAATATTTGATGATGTTTATCAGGATGAATTAGAAAGGTATAATAAAAACGAAAATAGAAAAAAGAAAATATCTGACATAATTGGAGAGGAATATGTTCCAAGCAAGCCACCAGAAAAAGGAAAATTCAATGGAACTCATTAATGTATGGAGGAACTCAAAAGATTTCAATTGGGAATCAACTGGACTACTTAAAGGACTAGAAAAGGAATCCCATCGGACAATCACAGCTCTATTTGATTGGGCAATGATGAATTGTCCTAATGATTACCAACTTATACTACCGATAATTAGAAGAATATTTTCAAGTATAAGTAATGAAATTACAAGTAGATTAAAATCGGAACCAATATATCTAGAATCAAAGTATGACTTTATTATTAGACATGGTGAAATTCACAATCTATCTTCAAAAATAATATTTCATCTAATTAACCTAGAAAAACTAGTTAGGGATTTTAATAATTCTATTGATATAATTAAGACCCTAGAAAACAACTTCCCCAATTTGGACGCAGAGATGGAATTCTGTAAAATATTTTCAGAAAATCAATCTGCGCCGATTTTAGAAAAATTACAACTTGGAATAGAACCATTAATTAAAGAAGTCGTCAGAGTAGAAAAAATTAATCAAATAACAAATGGACTGGAATGAAATTTTCAAAAGTACTCCTAAGATTGGAAATAAAGTTAACTTATCCCTTTTTAAATCTGTCTTCGGTTCGGATAGATCAAAGGAAATTTTTGATGCACTAAAAAACTCAAATATTTGGACACAACCTTCAATAAATTTTGGTGGAAATTTAATCCCAATTCCTAGATTGAACGCTTGGTTTGGAGATTCTGGTAAATCATATACCTACTCAGGAATAAGACTAAATCCGATGCCTTGGGGAGATATCATGTCGGAAGTTAAATCCAAAGTTGAATATATTACAGGAAATGAATTTAATAGTGCTCTTCTTAATTTATATAGAGATGGCAACGATAGTGTATCGTGGCATCAAGATGATGAGCCTGAATTGGGAGACGATCCAATAATAGCATCCCTTAGCCTCGGAGACACTAGAACATTTAAATTAAAAAATGTAAAAACAGGTGAGGTCAAAAAATTTGAATTAGAAAATGACAGCCTGCTCCTGATGGGATCTGGGATCCAAAAAGATTGGGTTCACTCAATACCTAAGACTAAAAAGATGGTTAGTCCAAGAATAAATATTACATTTAGAAATATAGTAATCTAATGGACTGGGAAAGGGTTTATATACCAAGATGGGGATGTACTATACATAAAAAGTATGATACTGAAAATTTATATGAAATTGAGGAGGGAGACTTTGGATCCATACTATGTATTTATAAGATAGATTCAGATTCAAAAAAATTGGAGTATAAATTTGATTCGTTGGATGAAGCAAAAAAATTTTCAGAAAGACTATTAAAAATCAATAAATTAATAAATCATGGGAGCTGCTAGAGAAAACAAAAGCATTTGGGTTGATTTTAAAAACAAAAGATGGTCAAATGGGATCAATAAATTGAAAATATTGATATCACCAAAATCCCATTGGGACAAGAAATTAATATGGATGGATAGTTTTAAACAACCATTCTCCAAGGCGATCGGTTGTAAAATTTGGGGACACAATTGGTATGAAGATAAGTGGCCAGAAGGAACGGAATACTTTTGTAAGAATTGTTATAAGTGGGAGAACCATCAAACAAGAAAGATAAACCAAAGACTAGAGAAGATAGATAAGATACTATAAACTACTACTTTGAGTTGAATACTGATAGTCTATATAGAATAAGTTGCCTGATGGGTATGAATAGTCAGGATGATCTTCTACTTTCATTTCTTCAATTTTTTCACCAGTAACTATACTATCAATTCTTCTATTTCTGTTTTCTTTCTTAACTTCTCTCTTTATTTCTTCTAACTTCTCATTTGAGATACCTGGTGAAGATAACGGCTGAACTGGAACTAAGTCCCTACCTATTGTTGTTGCTGCGATTTTCATAGCGATGGGTAATAGATTTTCACCAAATCCAAATTCACCAACCTCTCCAACTTCTTTTGAATAATATTCATCAAGTATTTTTTGAATCTTATCTTCCATTTTTTTCCTTTTTTTTATTATATATACTTTTATGAGAAGGATCTTACTTTTTGAGAAATTTGGTCTCGTTAATGAGAATGTTATTATACCACAAGAATACTTAGAATTCTTGGATATGTTAAAGGAAATGGGAGTACCGACCGATTTATACGGCACAGGTAAATACAAGACAGTTGGACATCTATGGCAGGAGATTAAAGAAGGAGAGACTAAATTAGAAATTGAAGATGGTAATTTGGTCAGAAGGGTAGAATTTGTTGGAGCTAGAATTCTATATAAAAAGGGGGAACAGTGGATAAGATTGTATGAAGATAGACAAGTTTTTAAAGATGGTAGAATCAGGAAAAGAACAAATATGCCATATTCGGCAGCTGAAAAATTTAAATCTGGAGAAGATCCAAAGATGGTGATAGTAAGAGGAGTTGAAGAAGAGCTTGGTATTAAGCTTTCAGAAAATCAATTCGTTTTCTATAACAAAAACGAAATTGAGAATAACGATGATTACCCAGGGATAAAATCAATACACACAGGACATGAATTTTTAGTTATACTAAATAATGAACAGTATAAAGAAGAAGGATATACCGAATCACAGAAAGATAAGGACGTTTATTTTGTTTGGAGACCTATTGGTATAGTGAAAGAATCTATTTTGTATTCCATACTATTGAATCTATAAAATTTTCATATATTTGGATTATGAAAGCTAGATTCTTCTTTAAGGAAACTGTGTGGAGAGAGGTTGTTGTTGAATTGACTGATCCCCAGAAAAATGAAGTCTTTGAAATGATATCATCTAATAAAATTCAAAGTTGTGATGACCTATATGACTATTTTTATGATCAAAGTATTGATCCAATTGAAAATAGATTTGACTATAATACATCGGAGCCAATTTCCAAGTCAGAAAATGGTGATCAACCAACCATTGAGGTCTACACAAAGAATTTAAGTATTGAACCCGATCTAACGAATTAATAGAATATAAGAACTTTCCACCACCATTTCCACCAAGTAAATTTTAGGGATATTAATTTCAACGCCCCTTTACTATCACTTGCTGATGTCTTAAAGAATATAATTGTCGGTATTAGGGGTTTATGAGTCTCAATTATCCATTTATTTGATTTTTCTGTACTAATTTTCATAAAATATTATATTCAATATACTATGAAAGTTAAAAATTCAGATGAATGGAGCACATAGACCATCGCCAGCAAATATCATTCTATCAGGTGACCTAACAGCAGCCCATGCAGCAACCCCAACTGGCTTTCCACCTTTGAACAATGGGTGGAAGACTGATACATTTAAGAATTGCTGTTCAAATGCGGCATTTGGCTCGGAGACAGACCCCACAGATAATGACGCTCCCTTATCTAAGTGATAATTTAGAGTTGTTTGACCTCTGGCGTTCAATCCATTTGATACCACTGGTAAGAACCCACCAAAACTAGTTATATGGTCTCCATAGAACCCCTTCACCCAAATAACACCGCCGTCATCCCCCAATTGGAACATAGATTGATACCCAGCCACAACTGGGGTTGATCCAGGCTTTCTGGTTGATACCCAACAAGAATTTGATATAAAGTTGCACGTATTAAATCCACTACTAATATTTGATATATTTCTATTATCCCATATAGTCAAACCAGGAGATGTTTGATTCGATCTGACACTTCCTCTTAAGTTTCCTGAGCTAGCTGTATCTTTGGCTAGCATTAATATACTTTGACCTATTGGTTTTGTCCCATGAGAATCTCTTCTTATATATAAATCACTCAATAATATGAATGACGGAGCCACTCCCCTTTCTGTTCTTGGCTTAAGACCTGAGTAGTTATACAATACTGAGTTCGTTAGAGACGATGGGTCTCTAGGCCCAAATGTGATATAACTATTTATAGACTGTTCCCCAACTCTGGATGGGTACTCCCAGGCAAGCATGGTAAATTGTTTACCGTTTGAATCTACAAGAGTCTTGATAGAGTTGGCAATTGTTGTTGACACATCATGTGATGTGCCAGCATTTAACGAGACGATATTTGATGTTGGTATTGACCAAGCCGCAGCATATGATAATGCCCATCCTTTTGATCTAGAATCAGCACTATTCCAAACAACCAATACATCATTTGGATCTATCCCTGAAGTCTGCTGAACACATGGTATGAATTCCTCTTCTGAAGGCTTTGGCGTTGAACAAACGCTACCAACTGGTAGGCATGTGCATGTTCTAGTCCTTTTTATCTTTCCATCTATACACTGACCATCTACCCAGTCTGTGCATACCCAAGAGCCAGTCGGGGTTGGTGGATTTGTTGATAATGTTTCCTCTTCGACTACATCATCTGGTTTTGGTGTAGTTGGGGTACAATTTGGAACACTTGATATATATGAAGTCTTTCTTGTTCTTTTATATTCACTCCATTCACCTGGAGATCCCAATATCCACTCACATGAGGTCTGTTGTGATTTCACTAAAATAACTGATTTATTTGGAGATAACTTATATGTACCAGTGTGTGTTGTCATATTAGTATCCTTCCATGATCCAGCTGGTAGTTGTATATCTTTGTCGGATTGTGTCTCATTATAGAAAAATAGAACATCGTTCATACTGAGTGTTGGATCTACTGGTGATTGGAAGGAATTGGTATCTGATCCAAATAATTTTGACCAAGATGACATATTGTGATACCTCATGTTTAGTGCTGGTAAGTGGGACTCTATCCAAATTATTACATCATTCCAAAGATTCCAATATTTATTGTTACCGAACTGACCAAAATTAACACCATTGAACCATCTGTTTATATGATACATGCAATATTGATCTTTACTTAGTGAGAAAAGGATATTTCCTGCGGATATATCATCGTATGATGACACTGCATATGGAGCAACAGCTCCAACACTATTGTAATTTGAATAGTCAGAGAACCCAATTTGACATAGAGTATTGTTGTATAGAGTATTGTTAATTATTTTATTACCCGATGATACCATTGTGTGATCTACCCAGATACCAGATCCGTTACAATTAGCTACGGTGTTTCCTTCTACTATTGTATTTTTTATTGATATATTACCAAAGTAAATACCATTCCCCTTTGGTTTTAGACCTTCGGCAAAGTTCAATGCGCAACTTTCGGTATTACCAAGGGAATTTAATATTATATTATTCCTAATAATTGAACCATCACAATTATCAAATGCCACCCCTGACCCATCAGTTAATAGTTGACAACAATCTTTTATGAAATTCTCTTCAAGGACTGTCCTACCAGATAGCCCCATTCCGATATACCCCATGTTGGTTAATTTATTCCTTCTGGCAATTGTTCCATTTCCTGTTATGGATATACCAAAATATCCCCAACTATTGGCCCCTAGACCTGGCTCTAAACAACAGTTGGATAATTCATTATCAACAATATTATTATTATCTCCACCAGTTTGGTGTATACCTGTGTCATAGATTCCTGAGAATTTACAATTCTTCATAGTATTGTTGTTTCCAAATATAGTAACTCCTTTATATGAGTTTGTTATATTACACCCATCAATTGTGACATTTGATGCGCTTATGACCAATGCTCTCTCTGTGCAATTTTTCATATCAATGTTTGATACATTCACCCATTGAATATTGGAAGATATCCTAAATACTGATGGTGATGTAGCCACTTCTATGTTTGATGTATTTGGATTGGTGTTATTTCTACACCAAACATAAATTGTGTTTGTAGATGAATCCCAAGCCCACTCACCAGCTTGGTTAAGTTCACTCAATTTGTTAGTCAAAAAATATCCCCAAGACCTATTAGAAAGGTTGTGTTTTATACTGGGGAATGTCAACTTACCTTTGACATATGAGGTCACTGTGACTTTGTGATAGCTCCATATAGAAGATCTTATTATGATCTCAGCTCCGTTCCAATATCCATCTGGTTGGGTTAAACTTGGATCATTTATTTCTGTCGCTGATCCACTTGAATTTCTAAGCCATCCCATGTTTGGATATCTAGCACATTGCATTAGGATATCATTTTGAAACACATATAGTGGCTTTGTAGACAAGGTCGCCTTCCATATATTTCCCTGATGAAGAGTCCAGCCCAAATTCTGTGACCCTAAGAATTGTGGGTTTTTGCCCGATCCGTAGGCGCCAACAGATATTGGTGACGTTTGTGTTCCTGATCTTGATATCGCTAGTGTTCCTCTAAAAATACCACCCCTCTCAAATAGGATTTGATCCCCGGCCTTTATTGATGATATAGAAGAATTTACTTTAGTTATAGTCCTCCACGGAGTTGTTGGGGAAGTCCCGTTATTAGAATCATTCCCATTTGGTGATATGTAAAATGTTGGCAATTTTTTTGTATTTTTTTTTGTTTATGTCTCTATATATAAAATACATCAAGCCCATCTAAAAAAAATCCACGATAATGAAAAATGATATTGACAATAATATATAATTACACGAAAAAAATAAAAAATCCAATGATTAAGAGAATCATATTTATCCTTCTAACCTTGATGATATCAATCTCATCAAATTCAATTCCACCACCAACTCCATCAACAAATGCTTCCTTACTTGTTCAGGCAACTGCACTGACAAATTCGATTACATTAAGCTGGACTAGCTATACATCCGCAACTGGATATACAATACATAGGAAATTAAAATCTTCAACATCATGGGGGAATTCAATTGCATCACTTTCTGGATCATCTACACAATGGATAGATAACAGCGCCACATCAAATACATATTATGAATATAGAATAACTAGATCATCATCTTCTGGTACCGCCTATGGGTATGTATCATCTTCAATTCAGTTGGGACCAATTGAATATAGAGGTAGGATGATATTAGTGGTTGATAATACTTTTACCACTTCCCTATCAACACAAATATCCAATCTGCAGGATGATTTGAAAAAAGATGGATGGAATGTTACTAGAATAGATGTCTCAAGAACAGCCACACCATCTTCTATAAGATCCCAGATACAAACTATCTATAATAGCGATCCTACTAATGTTAAATCTGTACTCCTTTTAGGACACGTACCCGTTTATAGATCTGGAAATATTGCCCCTGATGGGCACTCTGCAATACCATGGGCATGTGATGCTTATTATGGTGAGATGAATAACACTTGGTCAACACCACCAACTTCACTTCCTTCAGATGTTGAATTGGAAGTTGGTAGAATTGATCTTTTTAATCTCCCATCATTTGTCGTTACTGAGCAACAACTTCTTTCCAATTACTTAACAAAACTACATAACTTTAAAGTAAGACAGATAATACCACAGAATAGAATGTTGATACAAGATAATTTAACTTGGGTATCAAATCCATTGGCCGAGACTGCATATAGAACAGCTGGTCCGCTTGTTGGGGCTTCAAATATAACTGACATACCAGCTTATAACTTCCCTAACTATGTATCAAGAATGCCAGATAGTTGGCTATGGGGATATTATTCAGGTGGTGGTTCATACAACTCAGCTGATGGAATCGGAAATACTACAAACTTTGTTAGTACCCAAAATAATGTTATTTTCAATATGTGTATGGGTAGTTATTTCGGTAATTGGGACTGCAATAGCGGGGTCCCTAATTGGAATAACAATACGGATAACCTAATGAGAGCAACTATCGCAAGTGGTCAAGCCTTGACAAATGTATACGCTGGTCAACCAAACTGGTTTTTCCACCATATGGGATTGGGTGATAATATTGGGTATTCAACAAGAATCTCAATGAATAATAGGACATCAAACTCAACATATTTACCACAAAATGGTGGTTGGTCTGGACAAGGATATACGACAATTCATCTTGGGTTAATGGGAGACCCATCACTTAGGATGAATTATGTATCTCCTCCAACAAATTTGGTAATTTCTCAAAGTGGATCTAATCTAACTTTTACATGGAGTCCATCATCCCAGACTGTAGATGGTTATTATCTATACAAGATAGTTTCAGGAGTACCAACAAGAGCACACCCAAACTTGATCACTGCAAATACAATAACTGGAAATTTTGATAATACTGTTGGAACTGAGTATATGGTCAGGGCAGTCAAATTGGAAAATAACACAAGTGGTACATATTTTAATTTATCTCTAGGTACCACATCTACTGTATCTCAGCAAGCACCAATATCAATATCTATCAAGATATTTCTACAGGGTGCTTATAACGGGGTAAATATGAATGATAATCTAAGATCGGTTGGGTTAATACCACTTTTAGACCCATATCCATCTATCGGATATCAACATGTTGGTGGATCAGGGACATCTACAACAAACTCAGTTCTATCAACAAGTGGAAATAATGCTATAGTTGATTGGGTAGTTGTTGAAATTAGAAACCCATCAACACCAAGTCAGAGAGTATATACAACTTCGGCTTTAATACAAAGGGATGGTGATGTTGTTTCAACAGATGGAGTTTCACCATTGATCCTACCCATACCATCAGGACAATACCATGTTGCTATAAAACATAGAAACCATCTTGGAGCAATGACTGAGTTACCAATAAATATAACAAATGGAACTACACTTGATTTCTCATTAATAAATACCTGGGGATCCCAAGGGATGTTTACAATAGGTGGCGTCAAGGCTCTTTGGGCAGGAGATGTAAATTTTGATGGTACTTTAAAATATACAGGACAAGATAATGATAGGGATTTAATTTTATCAAGAATTGGTGGAACAACCCCAACTGACGTGGTAATTGGATATTTCCCAGAAGATATCAATATGTCTTCAGTTACTAAATATACAGGACAAGATAATGATAGAGATATTATACTTCTGAATATCGGTGGGACAGTTCCGACCAGTACTCGGTCCAGTCAAATTCCTTAAAAATAACTAAAGGTATGTTAGGACTAAATTGGTTTATTTCGGATCCAATAGATTTTGAACATAAGAATTATCTACTACTTTCATATGTGGGGGAAGTGGAAGATTCCTATTCAAAAATGAAGTTATCTCCATATCTATTATGGACAGAGAAATTAGTTAATGAATTGAAATTATTTAGATCAAATTTGGAAAATTTTGAAAGTTCAATCAAAAAAGATTTAATTGGATTTTCAAAATCTGGATTAATTTATTCCGAGGTTAAAAAGCCAGAAAAGCTGGATGAGATAGTTGAGATAGTTGAGTATTCTAAACCCATACTTGAGTGTAAATTGGAAGTTGGATATAAACTTTTCAAGAAATATCCACAAGTTTTACACCTCTAATTTTTCTACCTTGTTTATCCTATTTAGAGATGTGAATTCCCCTAATGACAGATCACACATTTTTAATATGGATGTTATGGGGTAAAGAAATTTTGAATTATCGGGTTGTATTAGTATAACTTTATCCCAATAGTATAGAAGACCTCTCATATCTTCACACTTATAACTAGATTGTGATTTTACATCCTCATCCCTCTCATATAAACCACATCTATATAGATTAAAATTGCCCCAAAAATGGGAACCGTCCTGAAATTGAATATAGAGTTTTTTCATTTAATTCTATTATAGATTCGATATATATCGTAATAGTGCTTTTGGACATCACTATTATTTTTATAAGATGAGTTTTTGTAAGCCTTGGATTTAATATCAAGAATTGATATTGGATTATGAATCTTTATGCCAGACCAGACTATCCAATCACATGGGTAGGTGAAAATATCAATTTTATAATCAATACTATTGTTAAAAATTCCCCTTCGGTGTTTTCTATAAGTTGATCCTCTATAATTATCAGGTTCTTCTGGGTAACTGATTTTTATTAATTCCCCCCACTTTTTTTGATTGGTTGTTATGATGTCAATATCCTTAATTTCTCTCTCTAAATTGAAAAATAGGTCAACAGCTATTGATCCAGTTAGAATGTCTTCGTCTGACATAATACTCTTCAGAAATTTGAGGGGTATCGTTGGTTCAAATTTTGGTTCTATATCACCTTCTAGAGCACCTATTTTTATGACTCGCATCATAGACTCAATACTTAATTCATGCCTTTCGTGTGGGTACTCTGGATACGCGTCGTATATCATTCTAGCTTTTTTAAAAGGATTTTCTAATTGAATTGGATTAGATAAAGTGAACATAAAATTATACAAAAATGGGGGAGATTTGTTCTCCCCCATTTTGATTAGATCTCAATTGATTTTACCAATTGTCTGATTTTGAATTTGTTGAAAATGGATTTTGAATATAGTTTATTATGGACATCATTTGTTCTCTAATGTATCGCTTGAACGACATAGCTCCCTCCTCGGAATTCTTTCTGAATAATCCTTTTTTGTCAGCATACATGCTAGACACATGATAAGATCTCGCTTGAGTTGCTGGTATTCTGAGGTTGCCTGAATAGGATGCTGGAATAAACACATTTCCATCATCATAAAAAAGAAATCTAGCTTTGTTATCTTTTACCTGAACAACCAACCTAACATACCAATCCCTTGTGTACTTCATACCTAGTCCTTTGTGATAAATGACGTTTGGTGAAATAAAATTAAATACCAGTTGGTCCACAGTCTCACTAACGGTAACGGCTTCCGAGTTAACAAAATTAACTCCTGCCCAATTTTTAATTCTTTTGATAATTTCTATGGAGGATATTGAATCAAATTGCTCAATTCGGGATTCTATTAGAAATGATTCTTTATCAACATAAAAAGAATCAATCGGTATTTGACAAAATGATTTTGAAATTGTGAGAAATAGAAATATAACTGTTAATAATTTTTTCATGTTTTCAATTTTATTAAATTATATCCCTTCCTCCCCCGAAGTTTGATACTTTGGTAAAAAATGTTAAAAATTGATAAAAAATGTATTTGGAATTTGATATATAGAATATGAAAGCAAAAGAAGTGATGAAAAAATACAATATAACCAGAGTGACTTTGAGTCATTGGGTAAAAAGAGGGTGGATAAAAGTTGATATACTACCATCAGGTAGGTATAATTATATTGAAATAAAAGAAATTAGACATGAAATTTGAAGAAGTTCTGAAAATTGATAACATAAGAATAAAGGTTAGTAAATTGAAATCAAGGGAATTTTTAGAATTACTAAAAGAATTAACTAAATTTTTACCAGAAGATGCGAATATAGGGGAAAGAGTTTATTGTCTTGATAATAATATCAATGAAAGACACAAATGTTCTTGTGGAAACCAGACTAA
>JACCDY010915938.1_pt1 | contig 16625 bp, 15 predicted proteins | sample 7446391 | NCBI WGS metagenome assembly JACCDY01 (sample SAMN15323451, study PRJNA562643) | freshwater metagenome | isolation source: river surface water | place: USA:Blue River Watershed | collected 2017-08-18
CAGAATGATCGGGACGGTGGTGCCCAAAATTGCCCCAGCACATTCAGCTCCCGCCATGTAGATGAGTGATTTATACAGAATATTGCCAGCCTGCAGGTCAGGGGCCAGTAATAAATCGGGATCACCGGATACGGCAGAATCAATTCCTTTGGTTTTTGCTGAGGCCGCAGACAATGCATTGTCAAAACCAAACGGCCCCTCGACCAATGCCCCCGGAAAGAAGGGTTCAGTGCGTTGTAGATCTACTAATGTCTTTGCATCTGTGGTTGCCTGCATCGCTGGATTGACTACTTCTGTTGCGGCAATAATGGCCACCTTTGCCTGATGTATTCCTAGCTTAGCAAGCGCATCTAGACTATTGAGCAGGATATGTTTTTTATGCTCAACGGTTGGCGCAATGTTCACAACACAGTCGCTGATTCCAATCAGCTTGTGGTAGCTACTGAGTTCAAACAAAAAAATATGGCTCGTTCTGCGCGCCGTTCTCAAGCCTTCCTTGCCTACTACTGGCCCCATTAAGTCTTCAGTATGAAGAGAGCCTTTCATAAGGGCGGCAAGCTTTCCTGCCTTTGACATTTCTACCGCAATCTTGGCAGCCTCAACGGGATTGTTAGGGGTATCAATAATTTCTATGCCATCAATATCAAAAGAGTATTGCTTTGCAAGAAGCACAATATTTTCTCGCGGCCCAATCAAAATGGGCGTGCAGAGAGAATGTTTGCGAAGCTCAACAACGGTTTCTAAGGATGGCTCGCTCAGTGGAAAGACAACCCCCAAGGGTTTAGTGCCCTTGGCGTTATTGATGAGATCTTGCAGAAGGGGGAATGGATGGGTCATGCTGCTCAGTTCAGGGTGTTAGATATTCGCTCTGCTGCTGCACGTAATTGGGGTATGTATTCCATAGCCTGGTTAATTGGTAAGCGCGCTGTCGCAGCGTGAATCGCAATCGCTGCGACAGCATCACCATGCTTATCTTTGACAGGTACTGCAACGCAGGAAACTCCAAGGACATACTCTTCATTATCAACCGCATAATCAGTGCTAATAATGCGGTCTAGCTCTGATTCAAGGAGGTCGCGGTCGGTAATGGTTCGATGTGTAAATTGTTCCAGCGGAAGATTATCTAGTAGTTTTGAGCGTTCTTCCGGTGGCTTAAATGCTAGCAGGAGTTTGCCGCTTGCACTGCAATGAGGAGGAAGAACTGTTCCAGGCGGGAGGTGCAAACGTAAGGCCCAGTTAGCCTCTACGCGATCAAGGTAAAACAGCTCTCCACGACGAAGAACGGCCAGATTACAGGTTTCCTTCAGATCTGAAACGAGTTTTCGTAAGATTGAATGACGCACACTAGAAACGCTGTCATGGCAAAGTGTTTCAATAGCAAGACTAGCAAGTCGCTGACCAGGTGTGTAAGCTTTTCCACCTGGCTCACGCATAACAAGGCCAGCCTCTTCAAATATGGCTAAAGTACGATGCAGGGAGGCTTTAGGCATCCCGGTAATCTGCATAAGCTGTGCCAGGGAAGCTGGTTGTCGAAGGTTCGCAAGTGCTTCAAGAATTACCACGCCTTTCAGCATGGAAGAGTTCTCGTTCAAGACATCTTTCTTTGTAACATCCAGATTTTCAATCATTTCAAGCTCAGACATTGAATTAATCTCATAAAATTACATATTTTGTTCATTTTAATAGAACATGTGTACTTTATAGCATAAATTTATTAGTGTTATTACTTATACGAAACAACTTGTTCAGTAGAACTGAATAGAGTATGGTAACTTCTGAAGCAGCAATGAATAACCTTTAGAGGAGTTTGTATGCGGACGAATAAGTTCTTCAAGTTGGTGCTTGGCGCAGCTCTGTGCCTGTCCAGCGTATTGGTAGTGAATGGTGTCTATGCCCAGTCTTGGCCAACTAAGCCAATTAAGTTTATTGTTCCTTACCCACCGGGTGGAGGTACGGATGTTATTGCTCGGATAGTGCAAGAGCCTCTGGCCAAGGAATTGGGTCAACAAGTCATTATTGATAATCGCGGCGGTGCTGGCGGCTCAATTGGATCTGCTTTGGCAGCCCAGTCTCCATCCGATGGATATACAGTGCTATTTACGCTCTCATCTCACACCATCAACCCTGCTTTTTACCCACGACTGCCATTTGATACAGAGAAAGATTTCTCTCCAGTTGTGACCATTGCATCTTTGCCTCAAATCTTGGTTGCCAACCCAAGTTTCCCTGCTAAGAATGTCAAAGAAGTAATTGAGATGGCAAAAGCAAAACCAGGGTCTATCTCCTATGCCTCTGTTGGCAATGGATCCCCAGGCCATCTGGCTGGTGCGATGATGGCAACAGATGCAGGTGTAGATATGGTTCACATCCCTTATCGTGGCGGTGGCCCAGCTATTACCGATGTAATGGCAGGTCAGGTTCCCTTGCTATGGGTTTCGATTCCAGCAGCAGCGCAGTTTGTAAAGAGCGGTAAATTAAAAGCATTAGCCGTTTCAACCGTGAAGCGCTCCGCAGTATTTCCTGATGTTCCAACGATGGCGGAATCAGGATTTAAAGATTTTGAGGTTGACTCTTGGTACGCCATGTTTGTTCCTGCTAATACACCAAAGCCAATCATTGAGCGCTTAAATAAAGCAGCACTTAAAGTGCTTGCACAGCCTGAAGTAAAAGAAAAGTTACTCAGTCAAGGTGCTGAAGCAGTTGGCGATTCACCATCTCAGTTGTCTGCTGTAGTGAAAAAAGAGATCGTCAAATGGAAGCAAGTTGTAAAGGCAGCCAATATTAAGGTTGACTAAGCGTATTGAATTCATTTTTAAACATTTAGCAAAGAATATATGTCAGAAGTAGAAAACATCATCAAGCGTGCTCGTATTGCGCAAAAAGACTATGAGTTGTATGCGCAGGAGCAGGTTGATTTAGTAGTCTCCTCAGTTGCATGGGCTATTTTGGAGCCAGGCAGAAATAGGGAGCTTGCTGAGCTGGCCGTTCGTGATACGGGGCTTGGTGATGTAGATGACAAGTTTAAAAAGAATTTCCGTAAAACCTTAGGCTTGGTACGTGACCTCCAAAAGGCTAAAACAGTTGGAATGATCGCCCACGATCCGCTGACGGGTATTACTGAGTACGCAAGGCCGGTGGGGGTTGTAGCTGCAATTACGCCATCCACCAATCCAGGCGCCACCCCGATTAATAAAATACTCAATGCCTTAAAGTGCCGTAATGCAGTTGTCATAGCACCATCGCCAAAGGGACTCACTACTTGTGCACGCTTGTTGCAGTTTGTTCATGCGCAATTGGATTTGGTTAAGGCGCCAAGAGATTTGGTGCAGATGTTGCCAGACCCGATTACGAAAGACGCTACTCATGAATTGATGAGATTGGCTGATTTAGTGGTTGCAACTGGCTCCCAGGCAAATATTCGGGCTGCCTACACTTGCGGTACCCCCGCTTTTGGAGTGGGCGCTGGTAATGTGCTCGTCATGATTGATGAGCATGCCAACCTAGATGGTGCAGCTCAAAAAATTGCTCAATCAAAAACATTTGATAATGCTACTAGCTGCTCAAGTGAAAATGGCGCAGTATTGCTCGATCCAATCTATGATGCCGCTATTGCTGCTCTAGAGCGGGCAGGTGGAGTCATGTTAGATGCTGCTGATAAGCAACGCCTTCATGAGGTCATGTTCAGTAACGGTAAGCTGACTTCAACCCTAACAGCGCAATCGCCAGCAGTCATTGCAGAGCGAGTAAAACTGCAGCACTCAAAAGCCAGTGGAGCACGCTTTTTCATGGTTGAAGAAACCGGCTTTGGTCCAGATGCGCCATTTTCAGGTGAGAAATTAAGTCCAGTCCTCACTGTTTGGCGCGCACCTGATTTTCAATCTGCTAAGGAATTAATCGCACATGTCTACTCTTTCCAAGGGGCAGGACATTCAGTTGGTTTGCATACTGCAAGTAGTGGGGCGGTGATGGAGGGTAGGGCCGATGATTTGGCTAGCCATTTACCAGTTGCACGGATCATAGTGAACCAGGCGCATGCTATTGCTACTGGTGGTAGTTTTGAGAATGGACTACCATTTTCTCTTTCAATGGGTTGTGGTACCTGGGGAAAGAATAATTTCTCCGACAACATGAACTATCGTCATTATCTCAACACCACTCGCATCGTAAGGCCCATTGCTGAAAAGGTGCCTGAGGTCGAGGATTTACTGGGAAATTATTTTAGTCAGTTTCCAAAATAATTCGTTTTAGTAGCAACTTAATCTCGCTCAATATAGTGGATACACTCAGTAAAAACAGCGCCAGCATGGCGCAAGTCTTAAGCCATTGGGCTCAAACGCAGCCTGATCATGCTTTGTTATATGCCCCAGAGACTGGTCAAAAATTATCTTATGGTCAGATGGCAATTGAGGCAGAGCATTTTATGGGCTGGCTCCAAGAACATCAGATCAGCGCGTCTGGCCATGTGGGCATATTTATGCACAATGGCCGCCAAACGACAACGGTTTTTATTGCCACTATGGCGTCCGGTCGTGTGGTCACTCCGCTAAATCTATTGGCACCTGTGGATCAATTGGCATGGGTTTTGGATCACAGTGATATTGAGGTTTTGTTTTATGCTCCAGAAAATAAGCAGAGCTTATTTGCGGCACTGAAAAAAACACAACGTTCATTTGAATTGGTTGAGTTAGATCCAGATGCACAAGCCGGACCATTTTTGCAATCAGCTCGTACGGCTCTACCTCAGATCAATACAAACAGCCCAGCATTATTGATGTATACCTCAGGCACTACCGGTACTCCTAAAGGGGTATTGCTAACGCATCGCAACCTACTGCACGCGGCAAAGTCGATTAGCGAATGGCATCAATTGTCACCTGCAGATATCGTATTGAGCTCACTCCCCATTTACCATATCAATGGCCAGGTGATCTCAACAATCACGCCATTCTTTTCTGGCGGATCGATTGTCGCGCCACATAACTTTTCTGTATCAAGCTGGTGGAAGACGGCAATTCAATACAAGTGCACATGGATCAATATGGTTCCCACCATTATTGCCTATCTAATTAATGCTGCTAAAAGTGGTGCCAATAAACCTGACCTAGCCGAGCTAAAGCACATTCGTTTTGGGCGTTCTGCGTCAGCCCCTCTTCCGCCTGAGCATCATCGTGAATTCGAGGAGTTGTTTGGAATGCCGGTCATCGAGGCGATGGGCATGACTGAAACCTGTTCAATTGTATTTTGCAATCCACATGATGAGCGTAGGCGCTTCGGTAGTCCTGGGCTTCCCTGCGGAGTGCAAGCAAAAATCGTTGATGATTCTGGAAAAATAGTCCCTGATCTTATTTCTGGAGAAATTTGCCTCAAAGGTGAGAATGTATTGCATGCCTACTACAAAGGTGAAGCTGAAACAAAGAAAGCATTTGATAATGACGGCTGGATGAGAACGGGAGATCTCGGCATGAGAGATGCCGACGGCTTTTATTTCATTACCGGTAGATTAAAAGAATTGATTATTAAGGGTGGTGAAAATATTGCGCCTCGTGAAATCGATGAGGTGCTTTTAAAACATCCTGCTGTCCTTGATGCTGCATCAGTTGGAATTCCAGACACGAATTATGGGCAGGAAATTATGGTCTGCATCATTTTGAAAGAGGGGCAGTCTTGCTCCGAGATGGAGATGCGCCAATTCTGTATCGATAATTTAGGGAAATTTAGAACCCCTAAAACTATCCTTTTTATGGAAGATCTGCCTAGAGGGCCCTCCGGAAAAGTCCAGCGCTTGAAGTTATTAGATTTAGCTGAGGCGAAATAATCAGAATTACTGTATGGGCTTTTTGGTGCGCTCAAGTATTTTGTGCATTAAGATCGATGTAAAAATTCCGAGCAAAATTGCCCATTCAAGGGCAATCGTCACAGTACCTACTGCTGTGACAATCATCGGAATCCAAGCGCCTTTGCCTAATTCAAACTCATGACGAATTTGCTTCACATCTATTAATTTCCATGCCACTAGTAGCAATAAGGAAGCAATCACGACATAGGGAATATGCTTTGCTAGGGGTGATACAAATGCCAGAATAATGACCAAGAAAAACGCAGCACTAATAGCAGATAGTGGGGTTTTTGCTCCTGCAGCCAAATTAACGCCCGTGCGATTAAATGACCCGCTTGAGGGGTAGGCTGAGAAAAGAGAGCCAGCAACATTGGCCAAACCTTGCCCGATAAATTCTTGATTTGCATTGAATGAATCTCGCGTCTTTAACGCGATTGCACGAGCAATGGCCATGGCTTCAGTTGATGCTAGTAAAGTCATGATTAAGGTGGCGCCAAACAATTGCTGCAAAGTGGCTGGGCTGAGGTCTGGAGAAGAGAGTGGAGGAAAAGCCCCAGGTATATTGCTGACGCGCTTAAACGGGCTTAATTGCGGGAAAGCAAGCTCAATCACGATTGCAGCAATCGCACCAACAATCACAGCAATGAGCATTGCAGGAACGTATTTGTTCAAAGGGCCCCACAAACGAATGGCGCCTAAGGTAATCATCACCAGCACAATTGATTGCCATTGAATATCACCGCTCAGCAAGCGCTTGCCGACCGCTTGAATGGTGTGGATGACATCCGTACCTCGGGGGATATCCATTCCCAGGAGGGTGCCGACCTGGCTATTAATAATGAGTACGGCAGCGCCAGCAGTAAAGCCAACAATCACGGAGTGCGGCACTTTTTCTACCCACTTACCAATGCCGCTAAATCCCAAAATCAATTGGATCACGCCAACGAGGAAGCTCAGCGTTAATACGAGCGCAACATACTGAGTAGACTCCGGCATGGCCATTGGGGCAATCAGGGCCATCGTGGTGAGGGAAATAGCGTTGGCTGGCCCTGTAACCATGAGGCGGCTTGAGCCAAAAAGCGCTGCAATCAAGCAGGGCACCATGGCTGCATAAAGGCCGTAATGCGGCGGCATTCCTGCGAGCAATGCAAATGCAATCCCTTGAGGCAACACCACAATAGCCCCAGTTAGGCCCGCCAGTAAATCGGCACGTATCGTGCCCGGATTGCGATACTCAGGTAACCATTTAAAAAAGGGAAGCTGTCTCATGATGAATGGCAGGTATTTTTATAGTTGTACTACCAAAGCTATCGGTTTACTCAATATCTGCCAGCATTTACGAGTGTTTAGTGCCTTTGCCCAATATTAGGTCTGACGCTCTTTCGGCCAGCATGACTGCCGGCCAGTTAGTGTTGCCAGAAGGCAATGTGGGCATTGCGGAGCAGTCTACAACTCTGAGGCCCGTGACGCCTCTGACTTTTAGGTCGCTATACAATACAGCGAGTGGATTATCGTCAGCACCCATTTGGCATGTACCAGTGGGATGAAAAATAGTAGCGCCACTATTGCGACAGAATTCAAGTATGTCTGCATCGCTCTGTGGATTATTCGGTTTAATTTCTCGCTCGATTAAAGACTTAAGAGGTTCTGTTTGCGCAATCTTTCGTGCAAAATTGACGGCTGCAATGCTAGTCGCACGATCATGCTCTGTGGCGAGGTAGTTTGCAAACATCTTGGGCGGCACTAGTGGATCATTTGATTGAATACGCACATGGCCCCGAGATTCCGGTCTCAGTTGGCATACTGACATCGTAAAGCCAGGGAAGGGGTGTACATTGCCACCCGCCATATCTGCCGATAAGGTGGCTAAATGAAATTGAATATCCGGTGTGGTCGATGATTTCATGACCTTGGTAAATAGACCGCCTTGATTGATGCCAATGGAAAGTGGCCCACCACGAAACAAAAGCCAATCTAAGCCCATCATCGCTTTCCCTAGGAGTGAAGAGAGTTGGACGTTGGTAGAAATGGGTTGATTGAGTTCGTAAATTAAGCGGTACTGCAAATGGTCCTGTAAATTTTCACCAACACCAGGCAAATCATGGATGAGGGGGATATTGAATTCACTAAGAAGTTTTGCAGGACCAATCCCTGATAGTTGCAAAATCTGCGGCGATTGAAGTGCGCCTGCACTCAAAATGATTTCTTTATTTGCTCGAATAACCTGCTTTTCACCGTTGCGGTTCAATTCAATGGCTACTGCGCGACGCCCTTCAAATAGAACGCGCATCACTTGGCTATCCGTCAGAATAGTGAGGTTAGGGCGTCTTTTGGCAGGCTTTAGGTAGGCTACGGCAGTGCTGCACCGTAATCCCTTATTCGTTGTGAGTTGGTAGTATCCAACCCCCTCTTGAGTAAGATTATTAAAGTCATCGGTTTCCGGAACACCTAGCTCTTCAGCGCTTTTAATAAATGCTTCTACGAGAGGGTGTTTTTTTGGAATGGAAGACGCTTTAAGAGGGCCCGTTTGTGAGTGTAGAGGACCATTTAATCGGTCATTCCCCTCTGATTTTTTAAAGTAGGGCAGAACATCATCCCAGCCCCAACCCTTATTACCCAGAGCTTTCCAACCGTCATAGTCTTCTTTTTGACCGCGTATGAAAATTAATCCATTAATTGAGCTAGACCCTCCTAGACATTTTCCGCGTGGCCAATAGATCTTGCGCTGATTCATGCCTGGATCAGGCTCAGTTTCAAATTTCCAATTGAGTTTTGGGTCCCACATGGTTTTACCGTAACCAATGGGTAGATGAATCCATGGGGACTTATCTTTTGGACCTGCCTCGATCAAACAGACTGAGTTTTCAGGATCTTCAGATAGTCGATTGGCGAGTACACACCCGGACGAGCCAGCACCAACAACGATGTAGTCAACTGGATTGATTGGCATACGCATTCATACCTCTAAATACTTTTTTCTGCATTGAGGAAAATCGCTATCTTGAAACAGGTTGATCATGCACAACATCTCATCATCAACCTGATACCAATTTCAATTAATTAACCGATGGCAACCAAGTAGCCAACTGGGGGAAGAGTAATAGTAAAACTACTGCAATGATTTGCAGCACCATAAATTGGGACATACCAGCATAGATATCCGTGATCTTCCAAGATGGTGCAACACCTTTAAGGAAGTAAGCTGACAGAGCTACTGGTGGTGAGAGCCAGGCCGTCTGCAGTGTTACTGCCACTAAGGTGCTGAACCAAATTAAATCAATACCTGCTGCTTTAATGATGGGTAAAAAGATAGGCACGACAATTAATACAATCGGTACCCACTCTAGTGGCCATCCTAATAAGAAAATCAAGAACAAGATCAAGATCAACATCACCATGGGTGGTAATGGTAGGGATGTCAGAAAGCTAGCAATCAAATCCGCGCTACCCAGTCTGGAAAATACCGCCCCAAACAGATTTGAGGTAGTCACTAAAAGCAAAATCATGCTTGAGACACGCAAAGTTTGCATGACGCAGTTTTTGATTTTGACAAAACTCATGCGCCCAGACATGGTAGTGAGTAAGAAGGTTGCTACACAACCAACCGCGCCTGCATCGGTTGGAGTTGCTATGCCTGCCAGTATGACGCCTAGAGTGGCAAATAAAACGACAATCACTGGCGCAATACCAACCATTAAATCAATTAAAACCGGCTTAAGTGACTTTGCTCGCATCTCTACAGGTAGCGCTGGCCCCAAAGCTGGGTTGATCCAGCAGCGAATCATGCACCAGGAAGCAAAGAGGAATGCTAAAAGCAGGCCCGGCAAGACTGCGGCGGCAAATAAATCTGTTGCAGGTATCCCAACCACTGGACCCATGACGATCAACATCACTGATGGTGGTATCAAGATGCCCAATGTGCCGCCAGCAGTAATGGCTCCTGCAGACATGCGTACGTCATAACCACTTTTAATCATGGAAGGTGCGGCCATCACACCCAATAAGACAACGGATGATCCTACTATTCCGGTGGCAGCGGCAAAAATAGTGGCGGTAACAATGACTGCGAGATAGAGTGAGCCCCGAATACCAGCAAACAATTGCTGAATAGCGCCAAACAAGCGTTCCATAATGCCGGACTGCTCTAGCAAGAATCCCATAAAAAGAAAGAAGGGGATTGATGCCAGGACGCTATCTTGCATCACAGATAGTGTTTGTAGGATTGCAAGATCGAATACAACAGGACCGAGGGCAATAAAGCCCATGATGATGCTAAGTGCCCCGAGGGTGAATGCAATCGGAAAGCCAACGAAGATGGCGCAGAGTAAAACGCCTAAACCAACGATACCTAAAATTTGATGATCCATCTTATGCCCCTTCGCTTGTAGTATCTAAGGGCCATTCGTTTGATCGAATCGCAACTACGCATTTGCTTACTTCAGAGAGTCCTTGAATAAAGAGTAGGAAGCCCGTGAGTGGTAATGTCATCTTAAAAGGCCAAGTGATGGCCATCCAAGGACTTGATACAAAGCGCTCGTTACTGGTAAATGCTTTATAAAAATATTCCCATCCCACAATTGTGAAGATCAGTACAAAAGGGTAGAAGAGCAGTAGATAACAAGCAAGATCAACTAGGGCTTGCTTTTTTGGTGACCAATTGTCATAAAACATATCGGTACGAATATGGCCCTTATGTTTCAGGGTATAGCTCGACCCCAGCATAAAAAAGGCGCCGTAAAGCATAAATGTCATGTCATACGCCCAGATAGTTGGGGCGCCAAATGCATATCTCGCCACTACTTCGTAGGCCAGACTGAGAATCATAGGGATCAGCATCCAGCCAACAATATTGCCGGCGATTGAGGTGATGCGATCCAGTTTTTTGGAGAATGCGATTAATTCTTGATTTGTATTTAACACTGTCAATTCCATTTAAAAAAGGGGCGGGAATACCCACCCCTTTGTACGTACTAAGACATCAAATTATTTCTTCTTATTACTATTAACTGCAGTTGCGCCAATGTTGTAGTAGAGGCCATTAATTTGGGTCCAATAAGGAACAACAATTCCAGCAAATTTACGCTGAGACTCCAATACTTCCTTAAAGAAAGGGTTTTTCTCGGATTCACGTGAATAAACAACTGAAGTGGCTTTCTGGAATGCAGTAAAGAACTCTTTTGGTGTGTCATGAACAGTTACGCCATGATCTTTTTTGAGCTTCTCTAAGGCAATTGCATTGCGGTATACGTTAAATGTATAAGTTTCTGCAATAGTTGCGGAGACTGCAGTTTCAACGATCACCTTCAGATCTGCAGGCAATTTATCCCAGTATGTTTTATTGATCAAGAGTTCTGCAACGTCTGTAGACTGATGCAGACCTTGGAGATAGTAGTGCTTGAACACATTCTGGAAGCCCAAAATCATGTCGTCAGCAGGTCCAATCCACTCTGCGGCATCAATCACGCCGCGCTGTGCTGCAGGAACAATTTCAGAGCCTGGCATCGCAACAGTTGTGAGACCCATTTCCTTGAAGATCTCTGCAGTCAATCCTGGAGGCGAGCGGTACTTCATCGGCTTCATGTCAGCAATTGAGTTGATTGGCTTTTTAAACCAACCAAATGGATCAGGACCCATAGGCTGAATCATGAATGGCTTGATATTCGTTTTGAGGACCTCAGTAAAGAGGCGGTCATACAGTTGGTCGCCACCACCATTTTTAAGCCAGGCCATATGTGAGACCTGATCAAGACCAACGCCCGAGCCAGATGCTGGGTTGGAGAAGAGGGCTGCAGCCGAGTTCTTACCAGACCAGTAATGGGTCCATGCAAAACCAGCATCAACTACGCCTTTATCTACTGCATCCAAAATTCCAAAGGCACCGACAACAGCGCCATCAGGCAATACTTCGACTTTCAGGCGACCATTTGACATCTTGTCAACGCGATCCCCAAAGTTTTTCATTAGTTCAAAATAGATACTGGCAGAAGGTACACCGGTCTGCAGTTTCATCTTGATTGGCGCCGACTGCGCAAATGCTGTGCCGCATAGGGCAGCAGATAGGGCGGTAACAGCAGCCACCCGTTTTACTAGTTGAATGATCATTTCAAACTCCTTTTTTGAGTTGGGTACATACCACTGGTTGTATCTCAAAACAGAGTACATCATTCAACATAGCAGAACAAGATGTTTCATCTAAGTGAAAACGCTAGTGTAAATATGAGTGCAAAAAAATTGTTCTATTCAGATGAACAATTACGTTTGATTTTTTCAAAATAGTTGAATGCCTCGCCCTATGGGCAATACTAGGGCTGGTATTGATCTATGTTCAGGTGGGCTGAAACAGATTCCAACCAATTCACAGGGATCTTTTGAGCGATGTTTGCCCTACTATTTTTCTACAAAGGCTCGCTCAAATACATAGTCGCCGAGCTGCCCAAGGCTGGGCGATACCTTGAAGCCTTTGGCATCTAACATCTCCGCAGTTTCTTTCAGCATGGATGGGCTGCCGCAGATCATGGCGCGATCAACTGCTGGGTCCAATGGAGGTAAGCCAATATCTTTAAAGAGTTGACCGGATTCAATGGCGGTTGTTAAGCGGCCAGTGTGGGTAAAAGCTTCGCGAGTAACCGTCGGGTAATAGATGAGTTTTTCGCGAATGATTTCACCAATATATTCATCTTGGGTTAATTCATTTTTAATGTAGTCACCATACGCGAGTTCACTTACTAAACGAACGCCATGGATAAGTACGACCTTTTCAAATTTATCGTAGGTTTCAGGGTCACGAATAATGCTCATGAAGGGCGCTAGGCCTGTACCGGTGCTAAATAGGTAGAGATGTTTTCCAGGATTTAGGTCATCAACGACCAGGGTGCCCACAGATTTCTCGCTGACCAAAATAGGATCGCCGACTTGAATCTTCTGAAGTCGGGAGGTGAGGGGGCCATCCTGAACCTTAATACTCAAAAACTCTAAATGTTCTTCATAGTTTGGGCTAGCAACGCTGTAAGCGCGTACCAAAGGCTTGCCTTCCACCTCAAGACCAATCATTAAAAAATGGCCGCTACGAAAACGTAGCCCTTTATTTCTGGTGGTAGTAAAACTGAAAAGAGTGTCATTCCAGTGATGAACGGTGAGCACGGTTTCGGTGTTGTAGGCTGCCATGGTGACTTTTAATCGGAAAGAATGAAGCTGTAATTATCCTCATTCTTGAGCCTTTTTCTTGTGGATTCAAAATATTTGGTTGATAAAAATCAACAGAGTGGAGCAATATTTTTTCTTTGGCCCTGTTTTGCTTGGTTTTGAGGCTGATTACCCTTAAAAACAGGCTAGACTACCCAATTGTCTGTGTAAGGTTATTGCCATGAATTCCTCCCCCGCTAAATCTATCTTTGAGAGAGGTGCATGGTATGTGGTGATTCAGGCGGCTCTGATTGGCCTCATCCTGTTTGGGCCGCGAGGACTTCCTTTGGTGAGCTCTGAGCCGCTGATCACCATCCTTTACTCCTGCGGTCTTGTCATTGGCTTTCTGGCCTGCTTGATTATGGCAATAGCCGTAATAAATTTGGGTAAAAACCTTACACCTTTGCCTTGCCCAAAAGATGATGCCGTACTCATTCAGAATGGGCTATACCGTTTTGTGCGCCACCCGATCTATTTTGGTGTTCTCTTAGCCGCGCTTGCTTGGTTCCTCATTTTTCCAGGGGCCTATGTATTGGCATACTCAATTGGCTTATTTTTCCTGTTTGATATCAAAGCTAGACGGGAGGAGGTCTGGCTGGTAGTGCGTTTTCCAAGCTACTCGGAATATCAACGGAGAGTTAAAAAGTTGATCCCAGGCTGCTATTAGTATATATTTATATATAATGTAATTAACTTCAAAATTGGAAATAATATGAAAACTGCACATGATTTAGTCGCTCTTGCTAAGAGTGGCATTACAGAGGTTAGCTTGCTTGATGCCCCGCAGGCTATTAAGGATTCCGATCTCTTGCTCGACGTCCGCGAAGCAGACGAATACGCTAACGGCCACATTCCTGGTGCAATTCATATGTCCAGAGGCATGCTGGAATTTAAGTTAAGCAGCAATCCAGCTTTGAGTGCTCGCGATCTAAAAATTGTGTTGTATTGCAAGACAAGTGGGCGTGCTGCATTAGCTTCAAAGGCTTTGCACGAGATGGGCTATCTTAATGTTGAGTCCATTGCAGGCGGTTTTGATGCTTGGGTTGCAGCTGGTAATCCGATTGCTAAGCCAGAATCAGTAGAGTTTGAATAAGCGCTGCTGTTATTAAGACTGTTTAATTTAGGAGTTCCCATGAGTGAATCCCCGTCAGTACGCCTAGTGCAGCAGGCTGATTATCAGTTTGCCATCCATTACAGCGAAGAACGCGATCCAATTTATGGTGATGAGCCGCCGCCTCTGGGGAGATCTCAGGGCGCTACACCATCACAGTTTTTATTGGCAGGTGTGGCCAATTGCCTATCTGATTCTTTGCTATTCGCTTTAAGAAAGTTTAAGCAAAATCCTGAGCCAATAGAAACTAAAGCCAGTTGTGAGATAGGTAGAAACGCCGAAAATAGATTACGTATCTTGGCAATTCAGGTGGAGATTCGGGTTGGGGTTCTGGGCAATACGCTTCAAAACCTAGATCGTGTATTGGCACAGTTTCAGGACTTTTGTACTGTGTCTTCAAGTGTGAGCGCTGGAATTCCAGTAAATGTGACGGTGATTGACTCGAATAATCAGCAGTTATATCCAGTGATATAAGCCTTTCATTTGATTTGGGTCAAAACAGCCTCCTTTTGAAAAGCCTAGAGTGATATTAGGAAATTCAAAAGGAGATAGAGATGGTGTTGTTTAAAGAATTATTTGGCACTTTTGCTGGTCAACTCAGCTTGGCGGTAATACTCTTCATCATTGGCATGGCGGTATTTTTTGTCCGCATGTTCTTAAGGAAGATTGCTGCAGGCGAATAAATCAAGATAAACAAAGTAGTTAAGAAAAAAGCCGCAGAATGTAATCGCTGCGGCTTTTTATTTCTAAGGCATTTAAGCTTTGTTATTCTTCTTCGCGACGCAAATGCGGGAATAAAATTACATCACGAATATTGGGCACATCAGTCAATAGCATGACTAAGCGGTCAATGCCAATGCCGCAACCACCTGTTGGTGGCATACCGTATTCCAGTGCACGAATAAAGTCATGGTCAAAGTACATTGCCTCTTCGTCGCCAGCTTCTTTTTGCTCTACCTGCTTGCGGAAGCGGTTAGCTTGATCTTCGGCATCATTTAACTCGGAGAAACCATTGGCAATCTCGCGACCGGTAATGAATAGTTCAAAGCGCTCAGTAATGCCAGGACGTGTATCAGATTCACGTGCGAGGGGGCTAACTTCGATTGGGTAATCGATGATGTAAGTTGGCTCCCAGAGGTGTGACTCGGCAACCAATTCAAACAAGGCTAGTTGAAGAGCGCCAATGCCTGCATTTTTGAGGGTAGGGCTATCTGGGTTCTCACCACCTTTTTTCAGTTCAGCACGAATAAATGCAGCATCTTCTAATTGGGCTGGCTCATAACTCTTATTGGACTGGCCGCAATACTTCAGAATTGCTTCGGTGATAGTGAGGCGCTGGAATGGTTTGCTGAGGTCAAGTTCACGACCTTGATGGGTGAGAACCGCAGTACCTTGCGCATCCATTGCAGCAGAACGAATCAAGTTTTCCGTAAAATCCATCAGCCAACGGTAATCCGTATAGGCTGCATAAAATTCCATCATCGTGAATTCTGGATTGTGGCGAGGGCTAACACCTTCGTTGCGGAAGTTGCGGTTAATCTCAAAGACACGTTCAAAGCCACCCACTACCAGGCGCTTCAAATACAGTTCTGGCGCAATACGCAAGAACATCTGCATATCTAAAGCATTATGGTGTGTGATGAAAGGCTTTGCAGTAGCGCCACCAGGGATGGGGTGGAGCATGGGAGTTTCGACTTCCATGAAGTCGGCATCCAGCATATGGCGACGTAATGAGGCGATCGTATTGCTACGCGCCCTGAAAGTATTGCGACTTTCTGGATTCACAATCAAATCAACATAGCGCTGACGATACTTAGTCTCTAAATCAGAGAGGCCATGGAATTTGTCTGGCAGAGGGCGCAAAGACTTGCTGAGCAAACGCAGGTTACTACATTCAACGGAGAGCTCACCCTTATTGGTCTTAAATAGATTGCCTTCAGCAGAGATAAAGTCACCCATATCCCAGTGCTTAAATGCACCATGAGTATCAGCACCACTGATTTCATCATTGATGTAGAACTGAATCTGACCACTGCGATCTTGAATAGTCGCAAAACTTGCCTTGCCCATGACGCGCTTGAGCACCATACGACCAGCAACTTTAACGCGTACCTTCTTGGCAGCTAGCTCTTCTTTGGTAAGGCTGTCGTAGTGAGTATGTAGATCTGCAGCTAAGTGGGTAGGTACGAAGTCATTTGGAAACGCTACTCCGCCTTCACGTAATTTGGCTAATTTCTCGCGACGCTCTGCAATGATGTGATTTTCATCAACAGCTTCAGTGGCTGTCGCTTGGTTAGGATTGGAGTTCACTTGATCGTTCATATGCAATATTAATAACTGGAATAGGGAGAATGAATCAAACGCCTTGCTTTAGGCTAGCTTCAATAAAGGCATCAAGATCACCATCCAACACTTTTTGTGTATTGGATATCTCAACGTTTGTACGTAAGTCTTTGATGCGGCTTTGATCCAGTACGTAGGAGCGGATCTGGTGAC
>JACCDY010869378.1_pt1 | contig 16624 bp, 17 predicted proteins | sample 7446391 | NCBI WGS metagenome assembly JACCDY01 (sample SAMN15323451, study PRJNA562643) | freshwater metagenome | isolation source: river surface water | place: USA:Blue River Watershed | collected 2017-08-18
GTTTCCGGCGTGCCGCCCTGATCAACGAATCGCTGCTGCTGCATCTGCCCGCGCATTGCCGTCATCGCCGCGATCTGTCCCTTCAGATCACCCGCCGCCTTCGCCTGCTGGTAGGCGTCGTTGCCCGCCAGCAGTTCGGTTTTGCGCGCAACGTCACCCGCGTGCTGCTGGTCGAAGTATGGCGTCGCGTGGTTCACGTAGCTCGTCGGCTGCGACGGGGGCGTGAAGCCGCCACGGTGCGTACCGTAGTCGATCGTCGTGTTGCCGGGGCCGTCCTGATTCGCGTAGCCGCGCGTCGGGTCGGTGGTGCCAGTCCTGCCGTTGCTCGGCATCGTGCGCGACGCAGCGCGTGCGGTCGGGTTGTATCGTGCCATTGCCATTGTCAGCCCCTTGTCAGTAAGTTTCGCCAGCGCGCTGCCGCGCCTGCCTGCGGTCCTGCCGGTACTGCATCCCCGGGCGCTGCGCGCCGGTCGGCATCTGTCCCGGCTCCGCGAGCCCCGTCTGGTTCAGACCGCCACGCCAGCCCCCGGTTGCAGAGCCGCTGGTGCTAGCGTCGAGGTTCCACCCGCCGCCCATCGACGGGTTGTAGCCGCCGTAGCCGCCGCCGTAGTTCATGCCCTGCATGCCCCACGGCATCGACATTGAGTTGCCGGTGTTGAACCCGCTGTCCCACTGAGACCCGCCGCCCATGCCAATGCCGCCGACGCCGTAGCCGCCCTGCGGACCCTGCCCGAAGCCCGGCGGAAGCTGCCCGAAATACTGCGCCATGCCGTTCATCTGCTGGCCGCCGTAACCGCCGCCCATCATCGCGGGCTCGGGTTGCGCACCACCGCCCTGCGGCTGCGCGGTCGGGTCATACGTGCCAGCATTCTTCGCCTGTCGGCGCTCCTGACGCCAGCCATACCCCGGTCGATCCGCGCCCGTGCTCGGAAACGCCATGTGTTGCGATCGCTGACCCATGTTCTGGTTGAAGCCGTACATGGCGTTCGACGAAGCCAGAGGCGCGCTAGCTCCGAAGTGCTGCCCAAAGCTGGCCGGTCCCTGCGCTGCACCGCCGCCAGCAGCAGAAGATAGATTCTGTGCGCCGCCAGCACCAAGGTTATGCGCGTCAAACCACGCCTGACTTGGAGTTCCCGCAGGACGCGCGTATTGTGTCGGATTGAAGAATGGGTTTGCTGACATGGCTATACTCCCGAAAGCACCGTGCTGTTCACCGCCGTTTTGGGTTGCAAGCTATCGAGCGGCGTCAGTTCGATCATCATGTCGCTCAGCCGAATCGGGGCCGAGTACGCAGTGATGAACGTAGCTCCGGCGCTCTTTGTGTTGGACAAGATCAGCTTGAATTGCCGAGCATCCGAGCGCGGAGTGAACTCACGCACAAACGATGAGGCCTGAACCACGTTCTCGCTTGTGATCTGGTCGCTGGTAGTAGAATCGGAGGCGTCGTACATGGTGGTCAATTCACCAATGGAAACCTCGGGATTCATGTCGCCGTAAATCTGGATTCTGAATACCCGCTTGGCAGACTCAATGTCGGTGTAGTTGTCGTACGGCCCCTCCCCAACCAGCGCCCGCTCGTGCGTTTCGATGCGGGTCATGCGCTTCACGTTCGGAGACCCGAAGTCCATCCACGGTGTTTCCGCGACACACGTGACGGCCACGTCGTGGGCACTATTGGTCGGGTCATTTACGACCACACCACTGCCGTTGTAGGTGGAGAGCGCCGGGTCTTTTCCCTTACTGCGACTGCTCAACACCATGATTGACCCGTCAGTACGCGAAGCGTGCGCGGCAGATGGACGCGTCGCATCGAGGGTCATCATCCCGCCACCGATGGACGCGGGCCTGTCCTCGAACCAGTACGTGTCGTTCTCGTAGTCGTAGACGAACACGCCGTAGTAATTTTGCACAGAAGCGCCGTCGACGGTCGTGTAGTTCGCGCTCGCGGGAGCTGCGTAGGTATTCCAACGCGACGATACATTGGCAGAGAACCAATAGATCCGACCGTTCTGCGAGTCGTGGACGACGTGACGGATTGCATCACGCACCTGCATGAAACGGTTCCATTGCAGCGAGCCTCGGGCGTCTTCCGCAAGTGGGGTCAGGTTCCTGCCGTCAAATGCAAACAGCCCGCGACGCGTCCAGATGAAGTGGCGACCGCGCGCGGCAACAACACGATTGGAGCGGCGGAAGTCGCGAATTCCAAGGTTCTCATTACTTGTACGGAACACGAATGGCGTGTCGCCGGACTGTGTCGCGGTGGCAATCTCCTGCGAGTCGTCGCGGTGGATGACGAGATCATCGCCAAGGATGTCCATCCCGCCGATGCCGTTGCCCTCACCGTCGAACGTCTTGAAGTTCGGTACTGCGGTGAGATCTGCCGTGTTGCCCGAGTGCCAGTTGAGGAAGTCGCCGATCTGCGAGTAGTACAGTGTACGCGACCCATACTGCCCATTCGGGTCTGTCGCGGCGGCAATGAATAGGCGGCTCTTGTAAACCGACGCGTATACCCCGCGAGGGGTAATCCCGTCTGTCGCGGTATCACTTCCAATTGCCGTCGCCGATGCCGCGCCGAGGTTGGTAAGGTAAAACCAGTTGCGTAGAACGTTGCCGACCGCAGTCAGGTCAATCGCCGCCGGAGCCCCTTGGTTGCTGGTAATGATCAGAAAAATATGACCGCTGGTCACGGCCGGATTCGATGGCGACACGTCGGCGGCTGTATGCGTAACAAGCTGCTCGAAAATACAGGCACCGCCGATCACACGAGCCGTGTCGTCGTGCGTCGCGCGTGTGCCCGAAAGATCCTGAGAGATCACGTTCAGGAACGCGACCGACTTGGCCCCGGACGTACCCTCATACGCGCGATCAAGCGTGATCGAGGGAGCGCCGGTAGCAGCGGTGACCCGGTATACCTCCGATGTAGGCTGCGTCCCGACCAACATCAGTTGTCCGGCTATCCGCGTTGTCGTCGGCGTCGCGGTTTTGCTGCCATTCGTAAACGTGACGCTCTCTGTCACGACCGCATTGTAAATCTGGCTGACCTTGTACGCCCCGCCGCTCTCCTCAATCTTGAGTGCGTACCACGGGTTTGCAATGATGGTCAGATCGCGGTTGACGTTGAACATCCACCACCACGGGGTAGAGCCCAACCGTGGCGCCGCACACTCTTCACCCTTACGGCTCCACCACTCGCCGTCGCGCACCTCAAAATTGAAGCCGCCGCGCATAAACGTGCCACCAAGGACGCGGTCCGAGACGCGCTGCCCGTTCAGGCGACGGAAAGGACCGAGCCAAACAGGCTGAGTCCTCATACTTCCCTACCCCAAACGACACCAACGACCTTGATGTCACCAGAGCCAATCGTGATGTCGGTCGTAAGTTTCAGAGTGCCGGAGGATCCGGTCGCAGATCCGCGCCTGCCAGAACCGAGGTTCACAACCACCGGGGTGCCGGTAGCACTCGTACCGGAGTTTCCAGCGGTGAACGCCGTCACGTCGGCGGCTGCCGTCTTGTGAATGGTGGCAACCGGGGCAACGACGGCGTTGCTGTTGCCGCCGTCGGCGAGGTAAATCAGCACCCCGGCGCTCGCCGCGAGTACGTCCGGGCTGACAATGCCAGTTATGGCATAGCCCTTGAGTAGGAACCTTTTCCCAGTCGAGGGAGTCCAAACTGTCAGCGCGGTCGTTGACGTCAAGGAACCGCTGAAGCCGTTATAGACACTGGATTCGCCGTCTGCGTAGATCGCATTGACGTTGATGACTCCGGCGAGAATGCTTTTGATCTGTCCAAGCGTCGCGTTGACGCTACTGATGACCGTCGTAAGGCCACTGGTCGCGGACTGCCCCGACTTCTCGATCGAGCCGGAAACGATGCTGCCGAGGTCATTAAGGGAGCGGGCAAGCTGATCAACAGCTCCCTTGACGATGCTCTGTAGCGGGGCCTCGGTCGGCATCAGGAATAGTCCCCACGGATCCGCCGGTACCACTGCGAGCCGCCGGAGATACCAGGGGTCGGACGACCAGCCACCAGACTCGGCTTCAACGTCAGCGTCGCGGGTGCCTGCACCTTGCGGTCAACGGACACCGCCTTGCCAAGCTCGTCGCGGTACATTCCGAGCCACAACTGCGCGGCCTCGTTCTCGCCGTAGTACAGCAGCCCGCGCGCCGTCGCGCCGACCTCCAGCAGCTTCGTCCAGTACAGCGTGACAAAGTTGCTGTCGCTGCTGGTCAGTTCAGCCGGGTAGGCCCAATACTTGATCCGCAGCGTGTAGGTGGCATCGGGAATGGGCCGAAGCAGGTAGCCCGTGCCGGTGCGCGCCCAGCAGTACGGCAAGCCCTCCTCTGTGGAAAGCTCGCCGAACGCCTCGTACGCGGCGCGCTCGCTGATCTCGTCAAGGAAGCGGTAGTTGGAGGACGAGTCCTTGCGGACCTGAATCCACTCGCAGTCCTTGAAGGTCGATGCACTCGGCCACGTCTTGGCACCCACGCCGTCCGAGGTCGTCTCGGCAGTCGTGGTCGTCTCCATGGCCGACCAGTTGTGATCCGCGCAGATGTCCTCGCGGATCGTCTGGTTGATGATCCGGTCTACGTCCGAATCTTCAGTGCTCGTCACCCCGACGCGTCCGAGGTTCCGTTGCACTGCGGCTCTCATTTGGGCGAGTGTCAACGACCCGATACCCCTTCCGCGCCCAGTCGCGCAGGCTCTCGTGCTCCTGAAGCCTTCGCTCGGTGCGAGGACCGAACGACTTCTTCATGCCGAGAGCTTCGTGGAACTTGCTCACGTAGTGCCGTACCCCGGCTTGACCGGCATCGGGCGCTCGTAAGGCGAGTTACCCGTGCGCGGCGTCGCGATCGGCGACTTGGAGACGATACCGGAGCTCGACCCCGCCATACGCGGAGACGGGGCTCCAGTACCCATCTTGAAGCCGTCGTCGGGATACTTCTTTCCGGCGAACGCACCGGAGCGAGCCTTCGCAAGCCGCTCCAGGTGCGTGTTGCCGGGACGACTTCCGCCGTCGGTCTTCATCAGCTCTCCGTGAAGACGAGCTGCCGGATGTAGCCCAGACCGCTGCGCGGCTTGGCCACGCTCGCGAAGAGGGTCGTCGAGGTGTTGTCGTACGCGGTCGGCGGCTCCTCGAACTCGTAACCGAGGGCACCGCACCACACGACGCCGACGCCGTCCGAGGACGGGTCGAACGCGATCTGCTCGCCGGGGGCGAGAGTCGTGTCCGCCACGCTCCAGACGTTGCACTTGTACATCGTGCCCTCACCGCTCGCGAGAACCGGAACGGTGAACGTGCCGATCGTCACCGCACTGGTGAGCGAATCGGGGCGCGTTGCGCGGTACACGGTGATGACACCGTCGTCCGACACAGCCGTCTTGACCACGCAAGTGATCGCGACGACACGGAACGAACTGAACAGAGGCGTGGTATACGCCTCGGTTCCGTTCGCGAGGTTGATCGTGGCGGTCGCCGAAACCGACCGCAGGTGACCGTAACTCTGCTCTGCCATTTCTTAGGCTCTCCTTAGCTCGTTCCTAATCAGGCCGAGCGAACGCGGATGATGCGGTTGTCGCCAGCGGAAACCGGCCAGACCTTCTGCCAGCCGCCGAGGTAGTACCAAGCCGACGACTGGTCGCGGCCGTGGTCACCGGGCAGACCGTCACGCACCTCTTCCGCAGTGCAGACGCCCTCGATGACGGCGTCCTCCGCGAACACGGTGCACTCGTCCGAGTACGAACCGCTCAGACGACCCGCGATGTGGTTGTCCGCGACCATGCGGCACGAAGCCGACGCGCCGCCGAGACGTCCCTTCTCACCCGAGAAGAGCTTCTCCGGGTCGCCGTAGTAGTTGGCCTTCTCGAACTCCGGGTCGTCGCCGATGCTACGAAGCGCACCGATCGAGCAGACCGCGACGTAGTTCGTGCCGTCCCAAGGCGGGGCGGGAACGTAGGTGTTTGCGGTGGAGCCGTAGATGCCCCACGAGAACGCGTCGCACCAGTTCTTCAGGTCGAACACCTGAACGCGGCGAGTCGCGGTCGTGGACGGCGTGCCGTCCATGTCCCACGTCGCCGTGGGGTTCGCGTCCGTGCCGGTCGGGATGTAGCAGGCGTCGCCGGTGTTCGCGCCCTCGGCGTAGCACCGATAGTCGAGCTGCTTCGCCATGTCGTTGACCAACGACTTGACGATCGACTGCTCCTTGACCTCGATCTCCGACAGCGTGTCGAACAGCTCGGACCACGAAATGGCCTTGCCCGACTCGTAGACGGTGAGCGTACCCTGCGAATACGCGACCGTGCTCTTCGGAATCGGAACGCCTTCCGAGAGGTACGCGCCGTCGAGCGTAGTCGTCAGGTTGCCCTGGCGATTGAACAGGAACTGCTTGCCGTTCTTGCGCCCGTACTCCTGCTGCGGGTCGGAGAACTGCCGATACCGGAACATCGGCTGACCGACCGTGCGGAGCTTCTTACTGAGCTTGTTGTTTGCGGTGTATGCACCCGCCGAATTCGAGTACCAACCCTGCGCCGCCAAGGTGCGCGCCCATTCTCACGGCTCCGCTGTTCAACTTTGGGAGGGCACCACCTCCCGTCCAAAGTTGCCGCGTCAGGCGGCGGTCGCGCGCCTCCGCGCCTTCATCTGCCGGTTGCGCTCCTCGTAATACTCAGGATCGGTCCGCAGGTTCTCGCCACGCACGTTCTGCTTCCAGCGCGCACGCTCGGCGAGCGCCTCTGCGGTGCGCTCGGCCTCGTCCATGTCCATGTTCTCGTCCGCCGCCTGCGGAGCCCCCGCACCACGACCCGGAGCGCCCGCCATCGCACGACGCCCCTGATTCTGCGCGTTCGCAGCCTGCTGCGCTGCCTCCTGCGCCATCTGCACCTTCTGCCGCACGGCGTCGCGGGCATAGTTGGCACGCGCGCTGTAGTCGGCGCTGGGGTCGGTCGCGGAGAACGCCTGCCCGATCTCGGCCTGCCACATCTGCAGGTCGGGGTTGGTCGAGAAGAACTCACCCCAGAAGCGTTCGTTGAACCGCTGGTACTCCATCTCCTGACGGAGGCGCGCTTCGCGCTCGACCATCTTGGCCTCGGCGCGCTGCTCGGCGAAGCCGACGACCTCGGACACGAACCGCTCGGGCTCGTTCACGATGGTGCCCAGAATGCGCTCGCGGATCTCGTTCGCGGGCGGCGGGGCAACGGTCGGCTTCGGCGGCGCGGGCTGCGAGGTCTGCGCGACCGTCTGCGCTAGCCGCGCGATCTGCTGGTTCTGCTGCTGGAGGACGCCTCCGAGCTGCTGCGTGTACTGCTGAAACCACTGCGGAGGCGCGTTGTCCTGCTGCTCCGGCTGCGGGTTCTGATCCTGCTGCACCTACATGACCAGTCTCACGGCTCCGCTTTGCCTTGGGTCGCGGACTGCACTTGCCCGCTTCTCTGTGTCCATCGCCGCGCGCGCCTTGACTCCGGCTTCCTCAGTGCGCTGCAAGAACCGCAGCAACTCGTCCACCTCGGAGCCTAGCGCCTGATTCGCGCGGATGTTCTTCTGCTGCAGGATCTCCGTCTCCGCCTCAGCGCGGAGCATCTGCAGCGTCGGCAGGTACGATTCCCGCCAGCCATCGGGGCAGAGCAGCCCCGCGAGATCGATGTCGTGCTGATGCTGCGCCCTGCGGTCGGGCGCGGCGATCTTCAGCGCGAACTTCTTCTTCTCGCCCTTGAGGTCGTCCGTCAGGCGCTTGGCGATCTCCTCCAGTGCCGCGCACTGGTACGAGATGTCCTTCGCCGCCCACTCCGTCGTGCTCGACAGGCTGAACAGCGGCGACTTCACCTGTGCCGTCCGGTCGTCCACGTAGGCGCGGATGGCCTCTTTCCACGTCTTGGGGAGCGCCGCGGCCACCCGGCGGGTAGCGAAGTCGGCGTTCTCGTAGTCGCGGAGGGAAGTCCTCACTGCTTGCCCTTGAGCGCATCGCGGAGGACAGCCGCCTCGTCCAAGGCGCGCTCCAAGTCCTCGGCAATGGTGGTCGGCTTCGAGTCGCTACGGTACGCCGCGAACAGCGCAACCGCCGCGTCTACGAACACCTTCTCTGGGTCTACTGCCATCCTCGCGCCCCCTATACTCCGATTGCCAAAACGCGCAAGTTTCGACTAGCGATCCTCAACGGTGAGGCGCTTTGGGCACTTCAGAAAAAGGTTAGCGCGCGTGTACGGCTGCGACGGATCGAGCAATCCGAGCTTGCACGACTCCGGGACAGAGCCAAGCCCAAACAGTGCATCAAGGAACTTTGCACGCTCGCGCAACATAGCGAATGCTCGCTGCTCCGCCACCTCGTCTGGAGTCGCCGTGCGCACCGGGGTGGGGGCTGCGTAAGCGACAGACGCAATCAGCAACACGGTAGCAATCATCAGGGTCTTCATGGTTTTCCTCCATTGGTGCCCTCGCGGCGATCCAGTTCGCGCTCGCGAAGTTCCATCTCGTGTTTCGTGCCGTGATCATCAATGCGGGCTAAGATCGCGGCGGTAAGCCGCAGATTGGCACTGGTCTCGGCTTGCTGCTGCGCGATCACCCGCGTCTGCTCCTGCAAATCGCCGATCGACTTCCGCTGGTCGGCGTCCACTTGGGACTGGAAGTAGACAACTCCGACGATCGCGACGGCGAGAATGGTCGGCGAGAGGAGCCCCTTGGCCGCGAGGAAATCGAAGATGTCTTTGAGCATAACACCGTAAATCCTCTATAAGAGGTAGAAGAAGTGCGACCCAAGCTTGGCGACGATCTTGTCCGCCTTCGCCCAGATCGGGAGAACCTTCAAGGAGCCCGGTGCCAGATAATGATTTGCTCCGTTGGTCGGGTCGGGCTCCAGCTTGTACATGGCCTCGGTCGCGGCCCTGAAGCAGTCGTCCCACGACTTCTGCGAGATGCCGGTCCTCTTGGGACTCATCATCTTGGGCACGCGCGACGAGCCGACGTTCCAGCAGGAGAACTGACGACTCTGCAGGCAGACCTCGCCGGGGTTGTCCGGCCAGCGCGGGTCGGCGGCGCGGTTCATCACGACGTACGCCACCGCACGCTTGCCGAGCAGGGACTCCCCCTCGGCCTCGCCGCAGACCGTGGCCGCGAGCGTGATGAGGTCCGCCCACTCAGCGGGCTCCTTCGTCGGGTCGGGGACGGGCGTCCACCAGCGCGTCATCGGGACACCCTCCACGCGACGAAGGAAAGCGTGAACGCGAGCGTGCAACCCCAAAACGCAGCTTCGATCATAGTTGACCCGCGCGAAAGTCGGCGTGACTCCTGACCCCGGCGTGGCTCGCGCCGACGACGATGAGCAGCGACAGCGCCGCGAGGATCGCGGCCGTCAGGGCAATGACGTATCGGGTCATGGAGTCACCTCAGAGGACATTGACCTGTCCGATCTGAATCCAGTCGCCCACGGTGCTGCTGTACATGAGCGTGATCGAGTCGCGCGTTCCGAGCGTGATCGTCGTCGCCGACAGCCGCAGGTTGCTCGACGCGAGCGTGCCCTGATCCTGAATCACGACGTTGTTCGCCGAGCCGTTGAACACGTACAGGATCTGGCCATTGACGCCGTCCGCGATGGTCGGGGCCGCGGTGATCGTCAGCGCACCGCCGGACGTGTTGTTCAACTCGGTGACGGTCTGGCCTGCTGAGATCGTGCTCGACGCCGCCGACATGGTGGACGTTGCGGGCGTATAGACCGTCGTGTCGGCGTTGCGGATGCCGATGTTGGTCGTCGCCGTCGAGAGCGCCGCGATGTCCACGCCGACATTGTTCGTGATCGCGGTCGCGCTGCTCGTGTTCGTTACGTCGGCGAACTTGAGACCGGTCCGATTCGTAACGGCCAAGACTCCAGCCGTCTCGGTATACGTGCCGGTCATGCTCAAGCCGATGTCGTCGGTGACTGTCATCGTAGTGACGCCACCGGTCGCACCGTTCGTGTCGTTCAGCGTGAAGGTCGGGTTGTGCAGCATCCCCGTAACAGCCGTGACAGTCGTGGTCCCACTAGTCGCCGTATTGCTCACCGTCGGCGAGTTCGTAATCGTGATCAGGCTCGTCACAGGCGTCGCGCTTGCCGTGGCCGAAGTGTAAGTGCGGACATGGCGCATGAGGGCCGCCACCGGAAAGTTCGCCGTCGTGGCGGTCGTCGTACCGGCGATGTTGACGCCATAGAACGTCGGCACCTTCGACGACCCAGACTGATTGATCGTCGGCTGAATATCGACTGCAACGATGTTGTTACTCTCGCTCTGTGCACTGGTCGGGTAGAAGCCGTAGCCAGTCAGATTGCCGTTCGGGTTCGGCGTATTGATGGTGTCGTTGATGTCCACCACCTTTGTCGTGGTCGAGCCCGTCGGATCAGCGACTGAGTCGCCCACGTCGAGCGCGCCAGTGATCAGAGTGTCACCCTGCACGTCGAGCTTCTTGCCACTGGTCGGCGCCCCCGTCGCGCCGAAGATCGCCGGACCCGCGTGCCGCATCTCCGTCGTCGTCCCGACCGAACGCACGGACATCGGCGCGGTCACGCCCGCCGTATCCAGATCCTCCACGTCGAGCGCGATGTAGTTCGGCAGCGACAGCGTGCCGCCGATCTCGTTCGGCGCGTGCAGCTTGAACGCCGAGAACGTCGTGTTCGTGAGAGTGCCCCCCGCCGCCACGCCCCACGACGGGTTTATGTCCACACCCGTCGTCTGCCCGATCGTCAAGCTCGCGCCAGCCGCTGCCTTGTAGGTGGGCTTCGAAAGGAAGCTGATCGGCTGGTACGTGTTCTGCGTCGCGGTGTTCGCCACCTGGTTGATGACCGAAGCGTCGAAGAACGCATCCTGAAACAGCGGCCCGTTCGCCGTGGACGACGTGAACTCCGTCGCCATGTGGAAGCCGGTGAACTGGTACAGGCTGTCGCTCGTCCCGGTCCTGTCCAGCGAGCCGTTCACGCTGAAGATCTGCGACAGGGAGATGTTCGGGACCGTCAGGTCGGCGTCCCAGTTCAGCCACTTGAAGCCCGACGCATTGGTCATTGCCAGCGGCGAGGACGTGGTCTGCGTTGCGATAGTGGTCACACTGCCGCCCGGATCAGACAGCGTGCGCCCGGCGAGCGCGAGGTATTGCGTGTGCGGGTCGCCGGTCGTGAGCCCCTGAAGGTCGTTGTGGTCGAGCACCGCCTCAAGCTCGGCCTCTACGCCGGTCGCGTTGAGTTCCGACGCACTGACCGAGTCAGCGCCGAGGTCGTCTGCCGTGAGCGTGCCGTCGGTCACGTCCGCCGACACCACGCTCGCGCACGTCGCGGCACCGCTTGCGTTCAGCGAGCGCGGGAACTGGTTGGTGCAGCTTGTGCCCGTGTAGATCGACTGCACGCCGGTCGTCGTGGTGTTGATGACGATCCCCGTGCCGAGCGCCCCCATGGCCTGCTCGTTGGTCAGCGTCGCGTTTGCCGTCTGCGTGATGTAGGTCGCGCCGATTGGCGCGTACACGGCGGCGATGTCGTCACAGTTGCCCTCGCCGTCGAGGTACGTGGTCGTCCCCGCGCAGATCGTCGCGGCGTTCGTGTTCGTGTCCACGTCCGCCTGACACTCGACGCCCGTCCCGGCGAGCGTGCCGCCGAGCACCTGCCCGTCCGTGCAGGCCGACGCGAGGTTCGTCACCGTGACCGCATCAGTGCCGCCGAGGCTGTGCTCGGTCGCGTGCGTCTCTTCTTCGAGGTCCGCCGTGATGTCGGTGCCAGCGTTCGGCGTGCGCCAGCCGAGCGTTCCCGAGCCGTCGGTGTTGTACAGTAGGTCGTTGGTCGCGCCGTCCGTCGTCGGCAGCGTGAGCGTGTAGTCGCCGGAGAGCGTCGGCGCAGAAAGCTGGACGTAGTTGCTGTCGTCCGTTTCGTGGAAGCGCAGATCGTTTCCGCGCCTGAACTGCGCGTACCCACCCTCAAGGAATACATACTGCTGAGTGGACGAGCTATCCCGCGCGTTGCTCCCGATGACGAACGCGCCAGACCCCGAATTGGCGTCCGTATCCACGTTGGCGTAAATGTCGGTCGGCTCGTTTATGAACGTGCCACCGGAGCCGGTGCGATAGATACCAAAGTAGGGCACGGTCGCGACCGTTGACATAGCATTGCCCAGCATCGTCTGCTTGACGCTGTTGCCGCCAGTGCCGGTGAATACCACCGGCTCGTCGATTTGGATGAATTCGTTACCTGAGATGGTGCAGCCATCGCAGGGCTCCGAGAACCCAATGGCGTCTTGCGTTGAGTTTCCACCAAAGAAGTTGCCCGTGATTGATAGGCCACTTCCGCAAAGCTCAAATTCGGCCACGGTGGGGCCGCTAGGCTGATCCACGACCATATTTGCAGAGAGTTGCAGCCCCTCTGCGCAGATCCCCGCCCCGTGGCAGAAGATACTCGACCGCTCGTCGGCGTAGCCCTGCGGTTGCCACTTGTTGTTCGTCACCTCCCACGCACCACCGGGGTTTAAAACCGAGCACACCTCTGAGCGGTAAAATGCGTTATGACTGAGGCGCACGACGTTGGAATAGTTGCTCGACAACACGCGAGCCTTGAGCGCATATCCACAGCCGGTGAACGACGAACTGTCGATGCTTATGTCGCTCGTGTCGTTCATCGACACCAGCGCGCACGTAGCCGCCCCGGCCTGCGTCGCCGCCGCCATCGAGACACGATCAAGGTGCAGATAGTCGATCCCGTCAGCGTCGAGCAGCGGCCCCGCGAACGATGCACTGGTCGCTCGCAGGAGCACGCCAGCTAGGCGCACGCCAACAAAGTCCTGCGCGTCGATGGCGGTCCCCGTGCCCGAATAGGAAAGCTCATGTGGGTAGGCTACGCCGTATGCCGACCTCTCTGTCCCGTCAGATCCAATGATTGCGAGCCCCGAGCAGAGCGTCAGCGTCGAGCCAAACACACAAGTGTCGGCGGGCACGTAGAGCGTACCGCCGGGACCGAGTGCGCAGGCTGCGGTGATCGCCGCCTGGATGCCAGTCGCCTCGTTCGTCCCGTCACACGCGGCGTAGTCGTAGAGGTTGACGACCTTGTCCAGCGCGACCGTGCCCGTCCGGTTCGGCAGCGTGATCGTGCGGTCGGCAGTCGGGTCCGTAACCGTCAGCGTCGTCTCACTGCTGTCGGCGGTGGAGCCCTCGAAGATCAGCGACGAGTTGTTGCTGCTCGCTGTGAAACAGTCGCCGCTCGCGCAGTCGCCCACAGCCGTCACATCGCCAGAGCCCGCAGGCGTGGCACAGGTGAAGTTCCCGCTGCCGTTGACAGCGGAGAAGAAGTCACCCGGCGTGCAGGTCTTGGAGACTGCACCGGCACCTCCGCCGCCGCCGCCCTGATTCCAGAGCATCGTCGCCCCCGCCGCTGAGGGAGCGGCGAGGACGACTAGCCCTAGAAGAACGCGTACCAGCCCTGACACGCGCTCTCCGATCAAGTCGGCCTGGGAGTCGGAGTCTGACCAGCGGTCTGCGTCGGGATCGGCGTCGGGGTCGCCCGCGCCGGGGTGGGCATGCCACCCGTGTTCTGACGGTAGTACCGCTCAACGGTGCAGTTGACCGGCACCGCGTAGCCGATGCCGTTGCACGACCAATCGCCCGGTGCAGACGTGTCGATGGTGAACCCATCTCCACCCTTCAGCCGAGACGTGAACTTGGAATCGGCGTCGCAAGCGCCAGCCGCCGCCGCACGCGGACAGAGGCCCACGTACTGGCTGGTGTTATAGGACATGTTTTGGCAGTAGATCGAAAGCGCGTTCTCGGTCTGCGCCGAGGTGAGCAACTGCGTGTTGCCCGCCGCCAAGCACGACACCTGAATCTGGTCGATCTGGTTACCCTGCGACTTGCGGGTGTACAGCGGGTTACCCGCCGACCCGCCGCTCTGGGCGTAGGCCACACCCGCGACGCAGACGAGCACCAGCCCCAAGAGAATCCTTCGCATTGCTGTCTCCGCACGCCGGGTGGGGGCTGGTCCACCCGTCGCGGTTAAGAGGCTCAGTAATCCTCTTCGTGGCCCCAGATCGTGCCGACGAGGCGAAGCTCGCCCGTACCGACATCGACCGCGACGCCGGTAGCGGCGACGACGAGCGCGAACTTGATCACGTTGTCCTTCGCCGACGAGCGGTAGAAGGTCTTGACCGGGGGGCCGAGCAGGTTCGACGACTGCGCGCCGGTGGCGACGGCAGGAGCGAACGTGCCGGGGGTCGCGGTCATCTGCGCGCCCGAGTTGAGCAGCGAGCCGCGCATCGGGGTCGGCACGAGGCAGACACCAACCAGCGCGATCGGGGCAGTGGTCACGCTATCGTAGATGATCGCGTAGTCGCCCGCCGCCGCGTTCTGCAGCGTGACACCGACGTAGCACTGCAGATTGTAGCCCGTGATGACGACGCGCTTGCCGCTCGCCGGAGTCCAGACAGCCACACCCGCCGCCGCATCGTGCAGCGCCATGACGCTCTTCGTGATGCTCGGCGATTCGAGGTCGTAGTTGTCTCTGAATGGTGCCCTAGACATGCCTTTTCACCTTCCTGCGGGGTCCAAACTACCCGCTCATCCACGCCAGAAATCCCGCTGGTGGGTCCCGGGGGTTAGGCCTTATCCGGGAGACATTCCCGGACTAGGCGGAATCTGCGAAGCTGGAGGGGGGAGGCCCGGGTGTGCAGGGGAAGCACCCGGCGCGGTGCCGTGTGGCACTCCGGGTGGACCCCCCGGGCCTCCCTGTTGCATCGCCGCCTGCTGCTGCATCTGAATCATCATCATCATCTGCTGCACTTCTTGCGGCGTGGTCGGGAAGTGGATCTGCTCAGGGGTCAGCCCGAGGCCCGTCAGCACGATGAACGGCAAGCTCATCATCGTCTCTGGCGGCAGCGGCATGCCGGTCATCTGCATCGTCTGGATGAACTGCATCACGCGCTCCATCAGCGTGTCGCGGTTCATGATCAGCGAGATGCCACCCACCTTGATGCGGAAGTTCTTGTCTAGGATCGTCAGCCGCTGCAGCGGGTCGTTGAACCACTGCGGACCGCCGTACTCCTGAAGCATCGCCGACAGCTTCGGGTCCGTCGTGTCGGAGCCAAACTGGACGATCGCCTCGTACATGAGCTGCAGCGCGGGCTCGAGGACGTTGCGCTCGAGGTCGCGCGTCATGTTGTGGACGTACGACGTGCCAGCGGCGGTCTTGGTCTTCACCTCCGCAGCGGAGGGACGCCCGCGCGATGTCGGCGTGCCGTCAGCCCACTCCGAGATCTGCGTGCTCTTGCCGCCGATGTCGTTGAGCTGGTTGATCACCGGCCACAGCGCGTTCGCGTTGGTGCCGAACTGCAGCTTCTGCAGCAGGTTCGCATCCTTCGCCTTGTAGACCTTGCCGGGCTCGATCGAGTCGGGCGCGTGCGGCTCGTCGGCAGCACTCGTGTTCCACACGAACGCCGACAGTGCCGAGTACTTCGCGTCGTCGATGATCAGGTTGATCAGGTCGTTGAGAGCACACTGGATGTAGGCGTCCGCGTCTACCAGTGAGCGGCCCCAGACGCGGCCCCGGTGCGGGAGCGGGGTACACCAGATGTACCGGTTCTTCTTCGTCCAGATCGGGTTCGGGTTGCACTGGACGATCGCGCGCTCGTTGATGATCGTGACGTTGAAGTTGCGGGCGACCTCGTAGCCGTCGCGGTCGCAGATGATGCCCGAGTGCTGGATGATGCCGTGCCGCCGACGCGGGCTGCGCTTCACCTGATCCAGTGAGTCGCGCCGCTGCCGGTACTCGCGGATGCCACGCGCACCCTGCGGCTCGCCGATGTCCTCGATCGAGTCGTACGTGCCCGTCTTGACCCGGTCCTCGATATCGCCCTGGTCCGCCTCCGACTCCTCGATGACGTACTTGGCTTCCTCGAAGGTCTCGCAGAGCGGGTCGGGGAACATCGACCACATCGTCTTCATCTTCCAGCGGAAGCGAGAGCGAGCGTCGGGGGTGGCCTCCACGAACGGCTGCGGCTGCGGAGGCGGCATCTGGCCCATCATCTGGGCCTGCATCGCCATTTGCTGCCACTGCATCATCTCCTGCGGAGACGGCTCCTGAATGTGCGGGCGGCGGTCGATGAAGTCCTCTATCGACAGCCCGAGGCACCCCGTGCCGAGCAGCAGGCCCTCTTCCAGCGCACCGAGCACCGAGTCGATGAAGCCCGAGTCTTGCAGGTGGTAATCCAGCAGCCGCTGGATGAACCGCACGACCTCGTCGTCGTACGGCATCCCGAGGTTCACGGCCTTGAAGAACTCCGGCGCGTCGAGCAGACCCGACTGGATCATGGACAGGGCGACTCGGACCTTCGTGCGGATCTCCGGCACGACGATCTGCGACTGCCACTCCTGCTTGGAGTCGTCCCAGACCTTCAGGTTGTAGAGGTCTTCGTAGTAGATCCAGTACGGTTCGAGGACCTTACGAGCGGACGCCGACTCCTCGCGGCAGGCGAGCACCCAGTCGATGACGTCCTTCTCGGTCATGCGTGCCGCGCGCTCGCGGTCGACGATGCCGAGATCCTGCCAGTTGCCCATCTGGACGTAGTCCGCCCACCGAGGCGCAGGGAAGGGGCTGGTGAGCGATGCTTCCGGCGTTGATAGCCCGCCGAAGCCAGAGGGCATCAGCAA
>JACCDY010225301.1_pt1 | contig 16615 bp, 16 predicted proteins | sample 7446391 | NCBI WGS metagenome assembly JACCDY01 (sample SAMN15323451, study PRJNA562643) | freshwater metagenome | isolation source: river surface water | place: USA:Blue River Watershed | collected 2017-08-18
GGTGCCTGAGACACTTTATGTGGTGGAGCGATATGACCGTGCTGTTGTCAAAGGCGAGATCGTTTGTTTGCATCAAATTGATGCATGCCAGCTTTTAGGCGTGGGAGCAGATTGGAAATACGAGAGACAAGGGGGCTTGGTTAGTCTCAAAAAAATCGTGGAGGCATTTCGCAGCTTGAAGCTCTCAGGTAAAGACTTGTTGTCAGTCCAGAAATGGGTCATGTTCAATTACTTAATCGGTAACAGTGATGCGCACGCCAAAAACATTTCGTTGATGGTTAACAGCCAAGGCTATGTGCTTGCTCCTTTTTATGACCTGTTGTGTGTGCAAGCCTATGGGGACAACGAGTTGGCTCTGTTCATCGGCGATGAGACTACCTACGATGCTGTCGGCGCTCATTCTTGGGAGGCTTTTTGTCAAGACTGTGGTTTCAGTTTCAAACCGACGATGAAGCAGTTTAGAAAAATGGCCGAAGACATAGGTAAGTCTTGGGAGAAGACTGTGGCCACGGCTATCAGTCAGCATCAAATTAACGAATCTGAAAAGGCGCTTATTGAGCGCATAGGTGCCGTTATTGATGCAAACAGCAAAGCTGCTCTTTCGATGACCGCAGCCTAAATCAGCACATCTTTTTTCTAAGCCCAGTCAGGCATGCCTGATTGGGCTTTTTCTTTGCCGCGTCGCTCTCAAGACCTAGTCAGCTCAAGGTTTGGCGAATTTAGCGCTATTTTCGCCAAGCAGTCTGATAAATCGGTGGTGCATGAGCTGCCGTTCAAAAGATTGGCGAACTGGTCCTCACTACCTGAAGCTTGGCAAGCGCGTGATACGCAACCCAAACGCAGCACTCGCTGCTGAGTTTTATCCAATTTTTTAAACCTGATGCTGAACGTGCAAGCGGACAGCAGGGAGAGCTTTTGCCATGACAAATCAAATACCCCGAAATTCAAACACCAGTCCGAACTTCGAAACCATGCTCTCGTCTGAGCAGGCGGCGGTCACATTCAATCTGCCGTTTCCCGCTCTGTTGGGCTTCACAACTTCGCAGGTGCCACCCGTTATCACACGGGTGGTTTGGTCGATGGGGAGGTGCCCATCATTGCCCAGCCTGGTGAGGCTGTGTTCACGCCCGGTCAGATGCGTGCATTGGGTGGGGCGCTCTCAACGAAGAACCAACCCCAAGTGCGTGTGGCCGTGAACGTGATCAACAACGCTTCTGGCGTGGATGCACGCGTGCAGTCCTCACAACAGGCAGATGGCTCCATGCGTCTAGACATCATCGTTGAGCAAATTGAAGCCCGCATGTCCCGATCAATTGGTCAAGGTACGGGTATTGCGCCAACGCTTGAGCGTCGCTACCCAACTCTATAGTGACAGCCATAAATTCAAGCATCGAGTTGCTCGCATCTCAAGCTTCTGGTTGAGGTTGCTTCCTTAAATTGGATAGTTGTCACGTTCGATCGTCCTATCTTTGATAGGCAGATTGTGGATGGCGGTTTAAATCCATAAATAACGCTATGCACAATTTTGGTGCAATTTAATAATTGGGCCCCCGCCGCGCATTACCGTACATTTACTTTAACTTACTAAGTAGTCGAAATAGCAAGTTCGTAAATAGTCAACCAATCACCACCATATGCAACGACAAAAGCCGCTAGGTTTCGCAACCTAGCGGCTTTTTGTTATCTAGATGTTTATGTTTTGTAGCGCTTTATGGACCACGTCTTGTGTGAGTTGCATAGTGGCTCTGTGCGTAGCAGTCATGGGGCGGCGTGCTGACCACACGAGCATCAGCTGACTCATTAGTTTGGGTTTTTCAATGCGGTGCGTGCTGAAGTGCTCGGGTTTGGCAAAGTTGCTCAAGGTATACGCAGGCAGCACAGCATAGCCCATACCTTCTTTGACGAGTTCAAGGATGGCGTTGAGTCCGTCAATTTCTAGCACGATGTTGGGCTTGCCATTCACGCGTTGCATTTCTGTATCAATCAATAATCGAAATGCGTTAGGTCGACTTGGGACAATAAGCGGTAATTGAGCTAGATCATTCAACGACACTACCGCTTTCAGTGGGCGGTTGCCTGTGAGGGGCGTTTGACTTTTTTTGCCTGCGATCAGTACCAAGGCGTCTTCGTGCAACACCGTCATATCGAGGTCGGGGGTGGGGGGAGGGTTGTAGAGCACGGCCATGTCCAAGCGGCCTGCCCGCAAGCTTTCCACCATCAACACCGAGAACCCTTCGGTTAAAGAAAGCTGTGCGTGGGGCAGTGTTTTGCGAAATGATTTGGTCAACGGCACGGTCACCAACTTTGATAGGCTGGGCGGTAAACCAATGGAGACGCGTCCGCTGAGGGCGCCACGCACCGATCCAAGTTCTTCCTGAGCCACTGCGACTTGATGCAAGATCCCGCGCCCGTGTTCGAGCATGACTAAACCCGCTTCGCTCACCGTGACGCCTCGGCCATTGCGTATCAACAAATTTTGGTGCAATTCCACTTCTAGCTGGCGTACATGACGGCTCAGTAGAGGTTGCGGAATATTCAAGGCAAGTGCTGCTTTGGTGAAGCTGCCTAGCTCGGCGACGCGCACAAATGATTCGATTTGTTTGAGTTCCATGTAATTGTCGATTTTTAATAACCAATTATCTGTTATTTAAATAAGTTATAGCAGCTAGTTCGACATTTAAGGCTCATTTTTGGGCTGAATATCTAGAATCGTCTGCATGCAAACATCTTCTTCAACTCTTGTGTTACGCGGTATTTCGTCCATGGCCACTAAGGCTTTGTTGGCCGATTTGACGCAGGCGTACGCTGCGAAAACTGGCGTGTCAGTGCAGATTGAATCTGTCGGTGGCGTGGATGCCGCCAAGCGCATACAAGCAGGCGAAGCGTTTGACATGGTGCTCTTGGCCTCTGATGCGATTGAGCGTTTGATCGCCTCGGGTCATGTGCAAACCGGCTCGCGGTGCGATTGGGTGCGTTCGCCCGTGGCCGTGGCCGTGCAAGCGGGTGCTGCGCGACCTGACTTGAGCAACGAGGCCGCGGTGAAAGCTGCAGTGTTGACCAGTCCCACGCTCAGCTACTCGACTGGCCCAAGTGGCGTGTATTTAGAAAAACTGTTCGAGCGCTGGGGCATTGCCGACGAGGTGAAAACCCGCATCGTTGTGCCGCCGCCTGGCACGCCCGTGGGCGCCTTGGTGGCCAGTGGCAAAGCTGCTTTGGGCTTTCAGCAGCTGAGTGAATTGATTGCGTTGCCAGGCATTGATGTGCTGGGCACGCTGCCTGCGGATGTGGCGTTCATCACCACGTTCTCGTCGGGCATTCCTTCTGTCATTGCCAACGATGCAGCACGCATCGAGGCTGTGAAAGCATTTTTGCAGTTCTTGGCTTCAGATGGCGTGGAAGATGTCAAGCGCAAGCAAGGCATGGACTGGCTTTGATTTTTTAAATTTTTAGCAAGGGGTATTTATGTCTCTCATCATCGACGTTCATGGTCACTACACCACAGCGCCTAAGGCCTTGGAAGAATGGCGCAACAAACAAATCGCCGGCATCAAAGACCCCGCGTCTATGCCTAAAGCGTCGGATTTGAAAATTAGCGACGACGAGTTGCGCGAAACCATCGAGACCAACCAACTCGCCAAGATGAAAGAGCGCGGCTCTGACATCACCATCTTCAGCCCCCGCGCGAGCTTCATGGCACACCACATTGGCGACTTCAATGTGTCTTCCACTTGGGCAGCTATTTGCAACGAGCTGTGCTTCCGCGTGTCCGAGCTGTTCCCCAATAACTTCGTGCCTGCGGCCATGTTGCCCCAGTCGCCCGGTGTGGACCCAGCGACTTGCATTCCTGAATTGGTCAAGTGCGTCGAGCAATACGGCAACGTCGGCATCAACCTCAACCCAGACCCATCGGGCGGTCACTGGACATCGCCCCCTTTGAGCGACAAGTCTTGGTACCCCATCTACGAGAAGATGGTCGAGTACGACATTCCCGCCATGATTCACGTGTCGACCAGCTGCAATGGCTGCTTCCACACCACGGGCGCGCATTACCTCAATGCCGACACCACCGCCTTCATGCAGTGCTTGACCTCTGACTTGTTCAAAGACTTCCCCACCTTGAAGTTCCTCATTCCTCACGGCGGTGGTGCTGTGCCTTACCACTGGGGCCGCTTCCGTGGCTTGGCGCAAGAGCTGAAAAAGCCTTTGCTCGACGAACACTTGTTGAACAACATTTACTTTGACACCTGCGTGTACCACCAGCCTGGCATCGACCTGCTGACCGAGGTGATCCCGGTCAAGAACATCATGTTCGCATCTGAAATGATTGGCGCGGTTCGCGGCATCGACCCACAAACCGGCCACTACTTTGACGACACCAAGCGCTACATCGAAGCGACGTTAAACCTCAATGCCGAAGAACGCCATCAGGTGTACGAAGGCAACGCACGTCGCGTGTTCTCACGCTTGGACACCAAACTCAAGTCTCAAGGTCGCTGATACCCAATCGGGGTCAGAAGCTAATTATTTCTAGGAGAAATCAGATGTACGAACTCGGCGTTGTGTATCGCAACATTACCCGCGCAGACCGCGCAGCAGCAGACGGCTTGGCTGCTTTGGGCTCAGCCACGGTGCACGAAGCCATGGGCCGTGTGGGCTTGCTCAAGCCTTATATGCGTCCCATCTTCCCAGGCGCGCAAGTGTCGGGCACCGCAGTGACCGTGCTCTTGCATCCCGGCGACAACTGGATGATGCACGTGGCGGCTGAACAAATTCAGCCTGGCGATATCGTGGTGGCAGCCGTGACTGCCGAATGCACCGATGGCTACTTTGGCGATTTATTGGCTACCTCGTTCCAAGCACGCGGCGCGCGTGCCCTCATCATCGACGCGGGTGTGCGTGATGTGAAAGAGCTGCAGCGCATGAACTTCCCAGTCTGGAGCAAAGCTATCAGCAGCAAAGGCACGATCAAGGCTACGCTTGGTTCGGTCAATATTCCTATCGTGTGTGCTGGCATGTTGGTCACGCCGGGTGATGTGATCGTGGCTGACGACGATGGCGTGGTGTGCGTGCCTGCTGCACGTGCCGCAGAAACTTTGGCTGCTGCACAAAAGCGTGAAAGTTTTGAAGGTGAGAAGCGCGCCAAGCTGGCTTCCGGTGTGCTGGGCCTCGATATGTACAAAATGCGCGAGCCTCTGGCTGCTGCAGGCTTAAAGTACATCGATTAATTTCGATGACTTTGAAAGCTTGTTCCATGACACACACACTTAAACGCCAATTGTTGACCGTGGCGTTGGCTGTTTTGGCGCTCTGCGGCTTGTCCGCGCACGCCCAAGACTTTCCCTCCAAACCCGTGCGCATCCTCACGCCGTTTCCTGTGGGCAGCGGCCCTGAAGGTGTGTTGCGTTTGGTTGCGGATAAGTTGTCACGCACTTGGGGCAAGCCTGTGGTGGTGGAAAACAAGCCCGGTGGCAATGGTTTCATTGCCATTGACACCTTCAAGCGTGGTGCACCCGATGGCCATGATTTGATTCAGCTCGACAGCGTGCATTTGTCAGCGTATCCACATTTGTTCAAAAAATTGCCGTATGACGCAAGGGCCGACTTTGAACCGTTGGCTCCGCTGTTTAAAACTTACTTTTTTGTCACAGTTCCTACCGACAGCAAATACAAAAAAATATCTGACCTCATTGCTGATGCCAAAGAGCATCCGGGAAAACTCAATTACGGTTCGTGGTCTGTGGGCAATCCAGTGCATTTGGGTTCGGCCTTGTTTGAGTCCGTCACGGGTACTGATATGCAGCATGTGATTTACAAAGAAACCAACATGCTTTACAGCGGCGTAGCCACGGGCGAACTGGCTTTCGCTCTGGGTTCAAATGCGACGGCAGGCGCGATGTACCGTGCAGGTAAGGTGCAATATTTAGCAGTGGCTGCACCCAAGCGTGTGAGCGCATTTCCGAATGTGCCCACCATTGGTGAGTCAGGTGGGCCCGCCGGTTTTGAGGTCAGTGGCTGGACCACCATCGCGGCACCTCGCGGATTGCCCAAAACCGTCACCGACAAAATTCAACGCGACATCGAAAAAGCTCTGGCTGAGCCCGATGTGCGCGAAAAGTTTGCCTCGTTTGCTTACGAGCCGTTCACGCTCAACCGAGATCAGTTGAATGCTTATATCCAAGCAGAGTCAACTCGTTTCAGAGGCATCATCAAAAAAGCAAACGTTTCATTGGATTGATTGAAGAGATATGAGGAGCAATATGGAGTTTCAAAAAACCCCTGGATGGCTAGACTGGTACAGCGGCCCATCCAAGCCTACATTTAAATTGCCTGCGGGTGCCGTGGATGCCCACTGCCACGTGTTTGGCCCCAGCAACGAATTTCCATATGCGCCCGAGCGCAAGTACACACCTTGTGACGCATCTAAGCACCAGCTCTATGCCTTGCGCGACCATTTGGGCTTTGCCCGCAACGTGGTGGTGCAAGCCACTTGCCACGGTGCCGACAACCGCGCCATGGTCGATGCCTTGGTGAGCTCAGGCGGTAAGGCACGTGGTGTGGCCACCGTCAAACGCGATGTGACAGAAGACGAGTTGCAAGCCATGCACGACGCAGGTGTACGCGGTGTGCGTTTCAACTTCGTCAAGCGATTGGTCGACTTCACACCTAAAGACGAGCTGCTTGAAATTGCCAAACGTGTGCAGATGTACGGCTGGCATGTGGTGATTTATTTTGAAGCGGTCGACTTGCCCGAGTTGTGGGATTTCTTCACCGCTTTGCCCACCAATATTGTGGTCGATCACATGGGCCGCCCCGATGTGACCAAGCCTGTGGATGGCCCCGAGTTTGAGTTGTTCGTCAAATTCATGCGCGAACACAAAAATGTGTGGAGCAAGGTGACGTGCCCAGAGCGTTTGTCGGTGTCAGGTCCTAAGGCTTTGAATGGTGAACAAAACGCGTACAAGGATGTGATTCCCTTTGCCAAGCGCATCGTGGACGAGTTTCCTGATCGCGTGATTTGGGGTACCGATTGGCCACATCCCAACCTCAAAGATCACATGCCTGATGACGGCTTGTTGGTCGATTTCATTCCGCACATCGCGACCACGCCAGAGTTACAACAAAAACTCTTGGTGGACAACCCCATGCGGCTCTATTGGCCAGAGGAGACTTTTTAAGATGGCACTCGACAAACCCTACAAAGACGTGCCAGGTACGATCATTTTTGATGCCGAGCAATCGCGCAAAGGCTACTGGCTCAACCAGTTTTGCATGTCGCTGATGAAGGCGGAGAACCGCACACGTTTCAAAGCCAACGAACGCGCTTACCTCGACGAGTGGGCGATGACCGAAGAGCAAAAGCAAGCTGTGTTGGCGCGCGATTTGAACTGGTGTATGCGCACCGGCGGCAATATTTACTTCCTCGCCAAAATCGGCGCGACCGATGGTTTGAGCTTCCAACAAATGGCAGGCTCTATGACCGGCATGACCGAAGAGGAATACCGCAACATGATGATTAACGGCGGCCGCTCAGCTGAAGGCAACCGCTACATCGGAGAAGACGGCGACGCACAGGAAAAGAACCAACCTCAAGGTTCAGCTGGGAAGAAGGAATAACCATGGCCAAAATTACCGCATCTGTTTACACCTCACACGTCCCGGCCATTGGCGCTGCATTAGATCTTGGTAAAACACAAGAAGATTATTGGAGGCCTGTTTTCGCAGGCTACGACTTCTCCAAACAATGGATGAAGGACAACAAGCCCGACGTGATCTTCTTGGTCTACAACGACCACGCCACGGCGTTCAGTTTGGACATGATTCCCACGTTCGCCATTGGCACTGCGGCCGAATACAAACCGGCCGACGAGGGTTATGGCGCACGTCCTGTGCCAGTGGTCAAAGGCCACCCTGAGTTGGCTTCGCACATCGCCCAATCGGTTATCCAGCAAGACTTTGATTTGACCATTGTCAACAAGATGGACGTCGACCATGGTTTGACTGTGCCCCTGTCTTTGATGTGCGGCGAGCAAGATCCAGTGAAGGGCGCTTGGCCTTGTCCCATCATTCCATTTGCCGTGAACGTGGTGCAGTACCCCGTACCGAGTGGTCAACGTTGTTTGAACCTCGGTCAAGCGATTCGCAAGGCGGTTGAGAGCTACGACGAAGACCTGAACATTCACATCTGGGGCACAGGCGGCATGAGCCACCAGTTACAAGGTGCGCGTGCGGGCCTCATCAACCGCGAGTGGGACAACAACTGGCTCGACTTGATGATCAACGATCCCGTGGCGTGTGCCCGTGTGCCTCATATCGACTACGTGCGCGAAGCCGGCAGCGAAGGCATCGAGTTGGTCATGTGGCTCATCGCACGCGGTGCGATGGCCGATGTGAACAACGGCAAGGTCACAGGCCCTGCGCCTAAATTGACGCACCGCTTCTACCATGTGCCTGCTTCGAACACCGCAGTGGGCCACGCCATTCTTGAGAACGCATAAGAGGAACACACCATGAGCAAAACCATCAAAGTCGCCTTGGCTGGCGCAGGTGCTTTCGGCATCAAACACTTGGACGGCATCAAAAACATCGATGGGGTGGAAGTCGTGTCATTGATCAGCCGCGATTTGGAAAAAACCAAAGAAGTCGCAGACAAATACGGCATCAAGCACATCACCACTGACTTGGCCGATAGCTTGGCAATGCCAGAAGTCGATGCCGTCATCTTGTGCACACCCACTCAAATGCACGCCGCGCAAAGCTTGGCTTGTTTGAAAGCTGGTAAACACGTGCAAGTGGAAATCCCCTTGGCCGACAGCTGGAGGGACGCTGAAGAAGTTGTGACAGTGGCCAAAGAAAAAGGCTTGGTGGCGATGTGTGGTCACACCCGCCGCTTCAACCCCAGCCACCAATGGGTGCACAACAAAATCAAAGCAGGTGAATTCAACATCCAACAAATGGATGTGCAAACCTACTTCTTCCGTCGCACCAACATGAACGCCTTGGGCCAGCCCCGCAGCTGGACCGACCACTTGCTGTGGCACCACGCTGCCCACACCGTGGATTTGTTTGCTTACCAAGCGGGTAGCCCCATCGTCAAGGCGAACGCGGTGCAAGGCCCCATCCACAAAGACTTGGGCATTGCGATGGACATGAGCATTCAGTTGCAAGCAGCCAATGGTGCAATTTGTACTTTGAGCTTGTCCTTCAACAACGATGGACCATTGGGCACTTACTTCCGATACATCGGCGACACTGGTACTTACTTGGCCCGTTACGATGACCTGTATACCGGCAAGGAAGAGCAGATTGATGTGTCCAAAGTGGCGGTGTCTATGAACGGCATCGAGTTGCAAGACCGTGAGTTCTTTGCAGCGATCAAGGAAGGCCGCGAGCCAAACTCAAGCGTGGCTCAGGTGTTGCCTTGCTACAAGGTGTTGCACGAGTTGGAATTGCAGCTCAATGCATGACGTTTGATTAAATTTAAGTTTGCATAAAAGAAAAACGGTCATCTTTCGATGACCGTTTTTTATTGGAGAGCAGTTAACTTAGCAAGTTATTACCAAACTTTGGCAACGCACTGACTGCCTTGTTTGGCCTGCACCGCATGAACGAAGCCACGTTGACCATCGTAGTTGGCTTTGCCCACAGATGTGTTGGCCAAAAACAAGGGATCAGTGTCTTGATTGGGTCGATCTGACGCAGTAGCACCAGAGTATGGTGTTTTATTTGGGTAGTCCCACCACACTTCACGCATTTCCATCAACTGACGGCCGTTTACATCGCTTAATTGAACATAAACCTGGCGCGACTGAACAAAGCCTTGGTAGGCTGAACAGAAGTTGAGGTTTCCTTCTTTTTCGCGACTGATCAAGTCGTTGAACTTCAGCACTTGTGATGTGTCGCTGGTAGCTACCAATCGACCACGGTCAGACACGTATTGCTTGCGCGCACGCTGGTTGCTGTAGCCGATGGAGTATGTATTACCAGGAGGATCTGCAGCTTGGGCAGATGCTAGGTCAGCTTCTTTAGTTGCACAGGTTGTAGCAGCAAAGTAGGCGTTACCTTTTTTGATGTAAGGGACTGTGACTACAGAACCATTGCGGTACTTTGTTGAGCTAACTAAACCGCAATTAGCAGCATTGGCAGTGTTGTAAGTGCCAGAACCATAGTTTTCACTGCGTGTTCCATCATCGTAAGTGAACAATGGATTTGCTGTAGGTTGATAAGTTCCCCACTGGTCATAACTACTCATGTAACGGCCCGCATAGAAACTGCCGAACACCGAGCCATCTGCCAGCGTGGTTTTGTTGCGTGACCAAGTGATCGCCAAATCTTCACCCACAGCAAGCTTAGCCAAGTTACTTCTTGTGGTGTCAGTGACGCCAGGGAAGCCGAAGGTGGTGGGGTTGAAGTTGGCATCAGGCAATGCAAATGCATCTGTTGCCAATGTGTATTTAACTTCGTATGGCAAAACAGACTTGGTGATGCCATCGCTGTTCTTCTTGTTCACGGCTGTACCTGCACCACTTGGTGGCTGAACGCTGGTGGTGGGCGAAAACTTTGCAGCATCGAGGTAGAGGGTGATGGTGTACTCATCGCCCTTCTTAGGTAAGGCGTAACCAGCGTCGCGTTGTACGTCGTAGCGCAGCAAGTCAAACAGCGGGTTACAAGTGGTGGATTCGGGCCTCCAGCGATAAGCACCAGAAGTGTCAACTGGCAGGGCGTTAGACCAAGTTTTGGTATTTCTTTCTGAATAGACGGACGGGTCAATCGCGTAGGCAGAGCAACCAAATTGGCGACGATCAAATACTTCGACGCCTTCTGCAAGTCCATTTCTGTTCACATCAACGCCACCGATCAAACCATTGACAGTTGTTCCAGCCGCTTGGCGCGTCGTTGGCAAACCCGGTCCTTTGATGTGTGCGCCAAAGATCACGTCGTTTTGTGCGCCAAACCATGGCCTGAGCATCATCGACACACCTTGCTCATACTTAGGGTAGTAGGGGTAGGCGTTGCTTGCGTCAACCTTGTGGTTGAATCGAGGGGCCATGTAGAAGAAAAAATCTTTTTGGTTGCCGTAGGCTTTCACATTTGTTTCGTCATCAGTCACCAAAATTGGGCGCATGACAACATCCGTTCCTTTCGTAAACTTCAACAAGATACGGTGGACTCGCTGTCCGTCTTCGGCAAGGAAGGATCCCCAGCGGGTGGAGACAACGGAGACCGTCACACCTGTTAAATCAGTTGTTTCAAAAGCATCTGACAACCAGCCACGTACCCAGCGCCAAGAGCTCATACCTTTGTCTTTGAAATTGGCATGGAAAATATTGCTTGCAGGGTTAGTCACACCATCACAGGCACCGACGGCAGGTAGCGTGGGTTCAGTCTCTACATCACATCCAGCAGCCAATTGCGTGGTAAAGCGTTGCGCAAATGCATTAGCTCTTTCTGGGTTGATCGCGGAAACTGGCGCTGAAATATCGCCAGCAGGTTTATTGATGGTGCTAGAGCTGGGCACAATTTCAATACGTGGGCCCGTTGCGTAATTGGAATCGTCTTGGTTTCGATCAGCAAGGGTGATTTTGCCGTTTGACACAGACACTGAAAGTTGGTCCAAAGTTGCATCATGTTTGCGAGCGTTGCTTGTACCACCTGCACCTGGTGTAGCGTCCAGTTCATCGCCTACGAAGTTGGGGTTTGCGCTGAAGTCTGCAACGCTGCTTAGCGCAGCTGCCAATTTTTTGTTCGTATCAGATAGCGTGGTCTCAGTGACAGACTCAAGCGCGGAGCTAGTGCCATATGCCAACGCGGGCGGAGCACCTAATGCCAGAGCGGCATGCGCCTCTGTCAATGGCGTGATGTTGACTCTTGTGTTGCCAGAGGCAGTTGCTACAGCGTGAAACACAGCGGGCCCCATGTCGCCCGACTCGGTCAGCATTTGGCCCACGACACGAACCATGAACGGGCTCTTTAAACCAGCCAACATTGATGGGGTGAGGGTGTAATTTCCGTTGGCATCTGTGGTCACCAACGCTGTGCCTGTCGCTTCGTTTTGGCCGGCAGGAACTCTTCCCGTGCCGTCCATCACATAAACCTTAGCGTTGGCAATTGGGGCTCCTGTGGCTGCTGTGCCGCTTAAGGCGGTAGTGCTTGCACTGTCAAAAATACCACCACCACCACCGCCACCACCGCAAGCCACCAACACTGCAGCAGTTGGTAACAACATCAATTTCATGGTTCTATTGAACATAAAAATCTTTCTCAGAAAAATATATCAATGTCAATTTTGCTAAATAAATTCAGTTTGCTAATTGAATATTGATAGGTTATTACCCTGACAAGAACCACTCAGTGGTATTTCTCATGGATGCGAGAGAGTTCTAAAGTAAGCACATGAACAATAAAGAACTATCAGGGTTCATCAGGTGGTCAAAGTTATCAATCGGGTATCTATACTTTTTGAATGAACCAAACAGTACATTCTGCACGTAAGGCACCCAAGCGCACGAATGATCCCGAGCGGACGATGACAGGTATCTTGACCGTGGCGACGAAAGAGTTCGCGGCTAAGGGTTTGGCAGGCGCGAGGATCGATGCGATTGCGGACGCCACGCACACCAGCAAGCGGATGATCTATTACTACTACGGCAGCAAAGAGGGCTTGTACCTCGCCGTATTGGAAGATGCGTATCGCCGCATCCGCGCTACTGAGGCCGAGTTGCATCTGGCTGATTTGTCGCCCATCGAAGCGCTTAAGGCCTTGGTGGGCTTCACGTTTGATCACCATCACAGCAACCAAGATTTCATTCGTTTGGTGATGAACGAAAACATTGAGCGTGGTGCCTATTTGGCGCAAAGCAAGCTCATTCAAGAGTTGAACGTGTCTGCTATTCAGTCGATCGAGGAACTTTATAAACGTGGCGTGAAAGCAGGTGTGTTTCGCAAAGGGCTTGATCCCATCGACATCCACGCCTCGATTTCGGCGCTCACGTTTTTCAACGTGTCCAATCGTTACACCTTCGATCTGATCTTCAAACGCAATGGCCAAACCGCCAAGGCATTGGCAGTTCGGCGCCAAAGTGTGGTGGATATGGTTCTGCGGTTTGTTAGTTATTCAAAAGTGGCATAACAGGTAGTTGGCTATGTCATATGCGAATAAGGGTTTATACCGATCTTCGATAAAGTAACTAGTTTGTACATTTTGTGTAGGCCCCTATTCTTTAAGGATTTTCTTCATGTTTAAACTCATTTTGGATCGCTGCTGCAAAGTGCTCGAAGCTGCGATCGCCTTTTGCCTAGCCTTGATGGTAGTGCTGGTTTTTGGCAATGTGTTTTTGCGTTACGCCATGAATTCGGGCATCACCCTGTCTGAAGAGTTGTCACGCTGGGCATTTGTCTGGATGACGTTCTTGGGTGCGATCGTTGCTTTGAAAGAACACGGCCATTTGGGCACAGACATGTTGGTAAGTCGTCTTGGTCCATTCGGTAAAAGAATGTGTTTAGGTGCGTCTTACACACTGATGCTGTTCGCATGCTGGCTGTTGTTCGAGGGGGCCTATGAGCAGGCAGTGATCAATTTAGGCAGCACCAGTGCCGTGATGGAAGTCTCAATGGCTTGGATTTATTTGCCCGGTATTTTGTTTGCTGTGATGGGGGCCTTGATTTTGGGTGCGGAATTCATTCGTTTGTTGACTGGTCAAGTGCGCGATGAAGACTTGGTGATGATCCAAGAGTCTGAGGACGCCCCTCACGGCGACAACCACTGAACCCCATTTTGGAAGTAAAACCATGACGATTGCTGTATTCATCTTTTCTTTGATGGGCTCTATGGCGTTGGGTATTCCGATTGCTTTTTCTTTGTTGCTGTGCGGCGCTGCGCTGATGTGGCACATGAATATGTTTGACGCTCAAATCTTGGCGCAAAACTTGATTGAAGGCTCTAACAGCTTCCCTCTATTGGCTGTGCCTTTCTTCATGCTTGCTGGCGAAATCATGAATGCGGGAGGCTTGTCACGTCGTATCGTGAACTTCGCAATGGCTTGTGTGGGGCACATTAAAGGTGGTTTGGGTTATGTGACCATCATGGCTGCTGTGATCATGGCAGCACTGTCCGGCTCAGCCGTGGCTGATGCGGCTGCTTTGGCGTCACTGCTGTTGCCCATGATGGTGGCGGCAGGCCATGACCGCGCGCGTTCAGCAGGATTGATTGCCTCTGCCGGCATCATCGCCCCCGTGATTCCTCCCAGCATTGGTTTTGTGATTTTTGGTGTGGCCGGTAACGTGTCAATTTCCAAGCTGTTCATGGCCGGTATCGTGCCAGGCATTTTGTTGGGGGCATCGTTGTGGCTCACTTGGTGGTGGTTGGCGCGTCAAGAAGTGGTGGCAGTGCCAGCACGCAAATCGTTTGGTGAAATTCGTGAAGCTTTGCGCAAAGCCACATGGGCGCTGGTACTACCTGTCATCGTGGTGTTAGGTTTGAAATTCGGTGTATTCACACCTACAGAGGCAGCGGTGGTTGCCGCGGTTTACGCGCTTCTGATTTCGACCTTGGTCTACAAGGAACTTAATTTAAAAAGTTTGTACCCCTTGTTTGTGGCTTCGGCCAAGACCAGTGCAATTGTGATGTTCTTGGTAGCTGCAGCGATGGTGTCGGCTTGGTTGATCACTGTAGCTAACTTGCCTGCAGAACTCATCGCGTTGTTGCAGCCTTTATTAGATAGCCCACGTTTGCTGATGCTCACGATCATGATCATCACGATGTTGGTAGGTACAGCTTTGGACATGACGCCAACGATTTTGTTGCTCACGCCTGTGCTGATGCCTGTTGTCAAAGCAGCGGGTATCGATCCCGTTTATTTCGGTGTGATGTTCATCATCAACAATGCAATTGGGCTTATCACGCCACCTGTGGGCACGGTTCTCAATGCCGTGGCAGGCGTGGGCAAGATCAGCATGGATGAGGTCACACGCGGCGTCATGCCCTTCATGGTGGCGCAATTCATCATCATGTTTGCGATGGTGGCTTTCCCACAATTGGTGATGGTGCCTGCACGCTGGTTCTATTGATTTCTTTTTCACGGTCTGACCGGGTACGCCAGACCGTGAAACCTTTTTCTTTGGCGTACGACCGCAAAGTTCTTCAGGAGACACTGACATGAAACGTGTATTTATCAAGACCGTGATCGCCACCGTGGCTATGGCCGCCATGGGCATTGCTTCAGCACAAGTGAAAACCATCAAGTTTGCCAACCAGAACGCTGCGGGTCACCCCATCGTGCAAGGCATGGAGAAGTTCAAAGAGATCGTGGAGAAGAACTCTGGTGGCAAGCTCAAGGTCAACATCTTCCCAGGTGGTACTCTGGGGAGCGACCAAGCTAACGTGTCTGCGATTCAAGGTGGCTCATTGGAAATGGCGTCTATGAACTCGGGCATCTTTGCTAGCCAAGTCAAAGAATTCGCCATTTATGACTTCCCCTTCATGTTCGCCAGCACCAAAGAAGCAGATGCTGTTGTGGACGGTGCATTCGGTAAGAAGATGCATGCCAAATTGGAAGAAAAAGGCTTGATCGGTCTGGCTTACTATGAGCTGGGCTTCCGTCATATCACCAACGGTAAGCGTGCAATTAATAAAGTGTCTGATATTGAGGGTTTGAAGTTGCGCGTGATTCCTAATCCGATCAATGTCGATTGGGTGAGGGCTTTGGGCGCAAACCCAACACCGCTGCCATTTCCTGAGCTGTATGCTGCGCTGGAGCAAGGTGCTGTAGATGGTCAAGAAAATCCTATTCCCACGATCAACAGTGCCAAGATGTACGAAGTGCAAAAGCACATGGTGCTGACCGCTCACCAATACAACCCGCAGTCTGTGATCATCAGCAAAAAGTTCTGGGACACCTTGAGCACAGCTGAGAAAAAAGTGGTGGCCGATGCTGCCGCTGAGTCAGCCAAATTCCAACGCGAGACAGCACGCAACTTGGAAGCCAGTTTGTTGGCCAACTTGAAGAAGAATGGCATGCAAGTGACGCAGTTACCTGAGTCTGAGCTGTCTATCTTGCGCGACAAAATGCGTCCTGTCACGGCCAAGCATGGTGTGAATGTGGGTCAAGATGTGGTGAAAGAGTTGCAGGCTGAGATTGACAAAGTGCGTTCGGCTACTCCTGCAAAAAAGAACAAGTAATCGACGTCAAGTGCTTCGCTGTTATTGCAGCGAGGCACTGTGAAAAATTTATACATCATGAAACCCTCTAGTTTGGTTATCAATGGCAGCACACAGTTGATTGCCCATATTGGGTACCCCATGCACACGTTCAAGTCACCCATGATCTACAACCCGTACTTCGCCAGTGCGGGGGTCAATGCGGTGGTGGTGCCCATGGGTTGCCAAACGCCTGACTATCCGGTGTTTTTGAAATCGGTGTTCAGCCTCACCAACATTTGCGGTGCGCTCATCACCATGCCTCACAAGGTGGTGACGGTGGGCTTGCTCGATGAAGTCACGGCCACTGTGCGCGTGGCTGGTGCTTGCAACGCGGTCAAAAAGCTTTCAGATGGCCGTTTGGTGGGCGATATGTTTGACGGTGCAGGTTTTGTGCGTGGCGTGCAACGCAAAGGCTTTGAC
>JACCDY011151689.1_pt1 | contig 16614 bp, 14 predicted proteins | sample 7446391 | NCBI WGS metagenome assembly JACCDY01 (sample SAMN15323451, study PRJNA562643) | freshwater metagenome | isolation source: river surface water | place: USA:Blue River Watershed | collected 2017-08-18
CACATAGATGTAGGTGTTGTTGTCTTTGAGCAGTTCAGCAATGTCAGCCGCACGGTCGCGCACCAAATCTTGCACATAGCGTTTGGGTTGCCCTTGTTCGCGTGAGAACGCGAAATGGATGTCGATGAAGTCTTTGGGCAAGCGTTGCAGTGGGCCAAAGTAAGGCAATTCTTGGGGCGTGCGTGCGCCAAAGAACAGCATCAACTTGCCACCTTCAAATTTTCCAATCTGACGCAAGCGTCGACGCCACCCGGTAATGGCGCGCATATGCGCACTGCCGGTGCCGGTGCAAATCATCACGATGTTGGACTTGGGATGGTTGGGCATCAAGAAGCTGCTGCCAAACGGACCAATCACCTGCACCGCATCACCGGTTTTCAAGTCACACAGGTAGTTCGAGGCCACGCCTTTGACAGGCTTGCCATCGTGGTCTTCCACCACACGCTTCACGGTGATGGACAGGTTGTTGTAGCCAGGGCGCTCGCCGTTACGCGGGCTGGCAATCGAATATTGGCGTGCATGGTGCGGCTTGCCTTGTGCATCCACCCCGGGCGGGATGATGCCAATCGACTGCCCCTCCAACACGGGGAAAGGCATGCTGCCGAAGTCCAACACGATGTGGTGGGTTTCGTTGGCGGTGCCTGCCTCGTTGACTTGCACATTGCCCACCACGGTCGCCGTAGTCGGCGCCTTGGGGCCATGCAAGTTGGTATAGGGATGGGCGGCCGACCAAGGAGGCACGGTGGCACCAAAGGCCGCCGAGTTGAACACCTCACCTTGGCCTGCAGATGTGTCCACAGAGCCCGAAGAAGCGGTGGTGGTGGCCGCTGCAGGCGCAGCCTCTGCGGATGCACCGCCGCCCATTTCAGCCAGCTCTGCGTCTGACAAAGCGGCTGGCAAGTCGTCCCATGACAACTGCTCTTCCACCGTGTAGGCCGCCGACTTCGGGCGCATGCGCCAGTTGTCGATTGAACCGGTCGGGCAAGGCGGCACACAGGCCATGCAGAAGTTGCACTTGTCCGCGATCACAACGTAATTGCGGCTGTCGTGCGTGATCGCACCCACCGGACAGGTGGCCTCGCAGGTGTTGCACCGGATACAAATCTCCGGGTCAATCACATGCTGGTTGAAAAGTTCGGCAGGTGCATTCATGGCTTCAAGGCCTTGTCAAAAAAGATCAGTTGAAACGGACGTAGTCAAAGTCAACCGGTTGACGGTTGATACCCATGACAGGGGGTGCGATCCAGTTGGCAAACTTGCCAGGCTCGACGACGCGACCCATCAGGCTGGCCACATACGCGCGGTCCTCGTTCGAGGGCAACCACTCGCCTACTTTAGCGTTCCACTCCGCCTCGCTCACGACACGGCCATCTGGGGTGATCTTGGCACCTGACAGAGAACCGATGTTGCGGTGGAAAGCTTTGTGTGGCGCAGTCAACTTGAACTGGATGCCAGCTTTTTCGATCACACGGTTCCAACGCTCGATGCCGCCTTTGGAGTCGGTGATGTAGTCGTCGCGCAGCACTTCGTTCAAGGCGTTGAGCATCGGCACTTCTTTCTCGACCAACTTGCCGTCTTCGACCGACAAGATCTTGTAGCTGTTGCCCTTCAAGACGTGGTCATCGGTGCGCTTGCCTTCTTCGTAGCGGCCTTTGAGGCCTGAGCTGTAGAAGGTGGCTGCGTTCGAAGACTGGTCGGCACCGAACAAGTCGATGGTCACAGAGAAGTGGAAGTTGATGTAACGCTGAATGGTGGGCAAATCAATCACACCGGCCGCACGCAGTCTGCCCACGTCGTCGGTTTTGAGTTCGTTCATCACGTCCACGGTGCGTTGGATGGTGCGGCTCACACCAGACTCACCCACGAACATGTGGTGCGCTTCTTCGGTCAGCATGAACTTGGTGGTGCGTGCCAAGGGGTCGAACGCGGATTCGGCCAAGGCACACAACTGGAACTTGCCGTCACGGTCGGTGAAATAGGTGAACATGAAGAAGGACAACCAATCCGGTGTCTTCTCATTGAAGGCTTGCAAGATGCGGGGATTGTCGGCATTGCCGCTGTTGCGCTCCAACAAACCTTCGGCTTCTTCACGACCGTCTTTGCCAAAGTATTTGTGGAGCAAGTACACCATGGCCCACAAGTGGCGACCTTCTTCCACGTTCACTTGGAACAGGTTGCGCAAGTCGTATTGGCTAGGCGCTGTCAAACCCAAGTGGCGTTGTTGTTCAACCGATGCAGGCTCAGTATCACCTTGCGTCACGATGATGCGGCGCAGGTTGGCGCGGTGTTCGCCAGGCACGTCTTGCCAAGCGGCTTCGCCCATGTGGTCGCCGAAGTGGATCTTGCGGTCTTGTTCGGCTGGATTCAAAAAGATGCCCCAACGGTAGTCCGGCATCTTCACGTGGCCGAACTGGGCCCAACCTTGTGGGTCCACGCTGACGGCGGTGCGCAGGTAGACGTCAAAGTCTTGTGACCCATCGGGCCCCATGTCGTTCCACCATTGCAGGTAGTTGGGTTGCCAGTGCTCGAGCGCACGTTGCAGGGTGCGGTCTTCGCTGAGGTTCACGTTGTTAGGAATTTTTTCGCTGTAGTTGATACCGGACATGAGAGTCTCCAGAGATAAAAGCAACGGTGGGGTCAAATTTCGGTTGCAACACGGACCACCGGGAACCGTGCAGCACAACGTCAGAACATCAGACGCGGTTCAGGTCGAAAGCAGCTTTCTCACCTTTGCCGTACACCTTCAACGCACCTTTTTCGCCCACAGCGTTGGGACGGTTGAAGATCCAGTTTTGCCATGCCGACAGGCGGCCGAAAATGCGTGTTTCCATGCTTTCCTTTTGCGCAAAACGCAGGTTGGCTTCCAAGCCAGTCAGGCTGTCGGGCGACATGGCTGCACGCTCTTCCACGGCCAAACGAATTTCGTCAGCCCAGTCGATGTCGTCCGGTGCCGCTGTCACCAGCCCCAAGGCCAAGGCCTTTTGTGCATCCAGCGCTTGACCCACCGCAGCGCGGGCGCCTTCGAGTGGCCCCACTTCTTCGTAGAAACGGCGTTGCAAACGTGACTGGTGGTTGACCATCGGGAAGTAGCCAAAATTCATCTCGCTCAAATGCAGATGGGGGTTTTTCTCTGGCGTGTCGGGCAAGTCGAGCATGTAAGCGCGGTCCGCAGCAAACGCCAACTCAGCCAAGGTGCCGGCGAAGCAAGAGCCTTCGTCGATCAAAGCAAACAAGGAACGTGAGGACACGTCGATGCGGGCCAAGGTGCGGCGCAGCAAGCCCAAGGTTTCGTTGACGAACCAGTGGTCTTGGTGCTGGGCCAAGATGGCGTCGCTTTGCAGCGCCAACTGGGCATCGCCAGCGGTCTTGAGCAACCAAGTGCCGATGTCGAGTTCGTTGGTGCGCAAATTCAAAATCGCGTCATCCAATTCGCGGGCCATTTGCAAGGGGTACCAGTTGGCACCGGCAGCCACGATGGCGTCCACCGTGTTGGGCAACGCGGCTTTGGGCGCGTGTACGGTCAGGGTGGCGGTGCGCTTGGCGCGGTCGATGCTCACTTGCACGTATTCATAAGACATGCTGTCGGCGCCAAGGGTGCGCTTGAGCGGTGTCAAGGCCACGCCTTGGCCAGCAGCCGAGGCGCCGGGGCGTTTGCAATGCGCAGCGGGCTGGCTGGCACGCGCTTGCACGGCGGCAGCGAACTGCGCGGGCTTGGCGATCTCGTCGACCAAACGCCAATCCACGGCACGTTGACCACGCACACCTTCCACGCTGGTACAAAAAATGTCGGCATGGTCGTGGCGTACTTTGCGCTTGTCGGTCACGCGGGTCAAACCACCGGTGCCGGGCAACACGCCGAGCAACGGCACTTCAGGCAGTGACACAGAAGAAGAACGGTCGTCCACCAACACGATTTCGTCGCAAGCCAAAGCCAACTCGTAACCACCGCCCGCGCAAGCGCCGTTCACGGCAGCCACAAACTTCAGACCGCTGTGGCGGCTGGTGTCTTCCAGGCCGTTGCGGGTTTCGTTGGTGAACTTACAGAAGTTCACTTTCCATGCGTGGGTCGACACGCCCAACATGAAGATGTTGGCGCCCGAGCAGAAGATGCGGTCTTTCAAACTGGTCACCACCACGCTCTTGACTTCAGGGTGCTCAAAGCGGATGCGGTTCACTGCATCGTGCAACTCGATGTCCACACCGAGGTCGTAGCTGTTGAGCTTGAGTTTGTAGCCAGGGCGAATGCCGCCGTCTTCGTTGATGTTGAGTTGCAAGGTGGCAACTTCACCTTCGTATTTCACGGACCAATGTTTGTATTGGCTGGGATCGATCTGGTAATCGACGGTGTTGGGTTGGCTCATGTGTCTGTCTCCAAGTGAAAGGGGGCGAATTTGCCGGTGAATTCAGAAGAGGCACCGAGCCTCATGGCTGCAGTATATTGCACATCGCATGCATGAAAGTGCATATTTTGTACAAGTCAAGGGAAAACACCTAGAAGTGGTGTTGCGCCATCGGGATTTATTGCGCCAGCTGCAGCACGGAACGCAAACGCGTGCGCAGTGCCTGGAAGGTTTCTTCTTCAGGTTGGGCACTGGTGTCAAACACCATGTCGGCTTTGGCGTAAAACGGGGCACGCCCCTCGAGGATCATCTTCAAATCCTCAATCGCTTCGGCACTTCCGGCCATGGGACGCATGTCACCCTGTGCTGCCACACGGCTCAAGTGGTCCTCAGGATTGGCCTGCAGCCACACGGTGTAGCAATGCGACAGCATTTCATTCAGCGTGGCCGAGTCCGACACCAACCCTCCCGGCGTGGCAATCACCACCTCAGGGTAAATTTGAATCGCCTCTTCCAGCGCACGACGCTCGTAGCGGCGGTAGGCGTTGGTGCCATACAGGTTGTGAATTTCAGAGATGCTGCAGCCCGCAAACTTCTCAATCTCGCGGCTCAACTCGATGAAGGCATAACCCAGGTCTTTCGCCAAACGCGCGCCCAGCGTGGTTTTACCGGCACCGCGCAAACCAATCAGCGCAATGCGGTTGGTGCGTTCGGCTTCTTGGGTGGCGCCAAACATCACCGCAATTTGCTCGCGCACGCGGCGCAAATCGTCTTCGCTGCGCTGGCTCAACATCTCGCGCAACAGCAACCATTCGGGCGAGGTGGTGGTGACATCACCAATCAATTCGGCCAAGGTGCATTGCAAGGCGCCCGCCACTTGGAGCAACACCAAGATAGACGCGTTACCCTCGCCGTATTCCAAATTGGCCAGGTGGCGCTCTGACACATTTGCCGCCACGGCCACGGCTTTCCGGGTCAAACCACGACGCGCACGCAGGGCACGAACCCGCTCGCCCAAGGCGGTCAAGAATGGATTTTTCGCTTCAACCACGTCCGTCATGTGTCGCTTTCGCCATCAAACCATGCCTAGGATAAACCCTATAACATGCAATATAGTGCTAGACGTGCGGTTTATCGCATGTTAGTCTTCGCACACGCATAATAATTCATGTTGACGACGATGACAAGCCAATCACCACACACACCTGAACAAGCCCAAGCCCTGTTCAAAAGCCGCCTCGCTGCGGTGACCCGTCAAATCCACGACCGCCCCGTTGATGCCACGCTGGATGCCTGGCTCAACAGCCACCTCGGCGTCGACACCGACACCTACCGCGAACTCAAAGCCTCCTGCGAAGAAGGTGTGGCCCAAGGCTGGTTGTGCAAATACGAAGGCGGCGGTTTGCGCTACGGCCGCATCTTCAAACCCTCCGAAGACTTGCACGGTTTCTCGGTCGACGTGGTCGACATGGAACACGTGGCAGGCCCACACCATGTGCATCCCCACGGCGAGATCGACTTGATCATGCCGATCGAAGGCGATGCCCAATTCGATGGCCGCTCCGCCGGTTGGTTGGTTTGCCCTCCCGGCAGCGCCCACCGTCCCACCGTCAGCCAAGGCCGCGCCTTGGTGTTGTATTTGTTGCCGCAAGGCGCGATTGAATTTACTAAATAAGGCGCTCCCATGACTGAACTTCTCTCTAACTACGTCGGCGGCCAATGGCAAACCGGCCAAGGCGCAGGCACCGCCTTGTATGACCCCGTGTTGGGCACCGAGCTTGTGCGCGTCGACGCCAGCGGCCTCGACTTGGCAGCGGCATTTGCTTTTGCGCGTCACACTGGCGGCGCGGCCTTGCGCGCCCTCACCTACGCGCAACGTGCGGCTCTGCTGGGCGCGGCGGCCAAAGTGTTGCAAGCCAACCGCGATGCGTATTACGACATCTCCACCGCCAACAGCGGCACCGTCAAAAACGACACCGCGGTGGACGTGGATGGCGGCATCTACACGCTCAGCACCTACGCCAAATTGGGCGAAGGCTTGGGCGATGTGCATTTCTTGCACGACGGCGACTTGGCACGTTTGGCCAAAGACCCGTTGTTTCAATCGCAACACGTGCTCACGCCCACACGCGGCGTGGCGCTGTTCATCAACGCCTTCAACTTTCCTTCATGGGGCTTGTGGGAAAAGGCAGCGCCTGCCCTGCTCTCGGGCGTGCCCGTCATCGTCAAGCCTGCCACCACCACCGCATGGTTGACGCAGCGCATGGTCAAAGACGTGGTAGATGCAGGCATCTTCCCCGCCGGTGCGATCTCAGTGATTTGCGGCAGCTCGGCGGGTCTCATGGACCAACTCGAACCCTTCGATGTGGTGTCCTTCACCGGCTCGGCCCACACGGCCGCCATCATTCGCTCGCACCCTGCGGTGACAAAAAAATCGGTGCGCGTGAACATCGAAGCCGACAGCGTGAACTCGGCCTTGCTGTTGCCCGGCGAAGCCACAGGCAGCGAAGCAATTGATTTGTTGGTGAAAGAAGTGGCGCGCGAGATGACCGTCAAGTCGGGGCAAAAGTGCACGGCGATTCGTCGCGTCCTCGTCCCCGAGAACTTGTACGACAGCGTCGCCCAAGCCCTCTCGGCACGCTTGAGCAAAACCACCGTGGGCAACCCACGCAACGAATCGGTGCGCATGGGCGCCGTGGTGAACCGCGAACAGTTCAACGCCGTGCGTGAGGGCTTGGCTTACTTGCAACAACAAACCGCTGTCTTGCACGACGGCAGCACCCATGCCCTGGTCGACGCTGACCCAGCTGTGGCTTGCTGCGTCGGCCCCACGTTGTTGGGCACCCGTGATGCTGCCGGCAGCGATGCCGCCGACCGCGTGCACGACACCGAAGTGTTTGGCCCCGTGGCCACCTTGGTGCCCTACCGTCAGGGCGATTTGAACCATGCGCTGGCGTTGATCCGCCGCGGCCAAGGCTCATTGGTGGCATCGGTCTATGGCAGCGACCCTGCGGCCTTGGGCCAGGTGGTGCCCGAACTCACCGACAGCCATGGCCGCGTGCACGTGATCTCGCCTGACGTGGCGGCCTTGCACACCGGCCACGGCAATGTGATGCCGCAGTCCTTGCACGGTGGCCCAGGCCGCGCGGGTGGCGGTGAAGAGCTCGGCGGAGTCCGCGCCCTCAACTTCTACCACCGCCGTGCCGCGGTGCAAGCCAGCACCGCCGTGCTGAGCCAACTCAAATAAAAAAACGGCCGCACGCCGACCCACAGGAGACAACATGACCCCCGAACTCAACGCAGATGCCAGCGTCGCGTCGCCCCCCGAGGATTTCAACTTTGCGCACTTCCTACTCGAGCGCAACCGCCAACGCGGTGCACGCCCCGCGTTCATCGACGACCACGGCACGCTGACCTATGGCAGCCTAGACCAGCGGGTGCGCAGCTTGGCCGCGGGCCTGCGCAGCTTGGGCATTCGCCGTGAAGAGCGCGTGCTGTTGTTGATGCAAGACTGCAACGACTGGCCGGTGAGCTTCTTGGGTGCCATGTACGCCGGCCTCGTGCCAGTGGCGGTGAACACCTTGCTCACCCCCGACGATTACGCTTACATGCTCGAGCACTCACGTGCCCAAGCGGTGTTGGTGTCGGGCTCGCTGCTGCCCACGTTGACCGCGGCCATGGTCAAGTCGGACCACGAGGTCACCAAAGTCATCGTCGCCAACCCAATCGCCCCCCTGCACCCTGCCGAGGTCGAGCTCGAGTCGTTCTTGCAAGCCCATCAACCGATGGCCAAGCCCGCCGCCACGAAAGCTGATGACCCCGGGTTTTGGTTGTACTCGTCCGGCTCCACCGGTCGCCCCAAAGGCACCGTGCATTCGCACGGCAACCCCTACTGGACCTCGATGCTCTACGGCAAAGATGTGTTGAAGTTGACTGAGGACGATGTCTGCTTTTCTGCCGCCAAATTGTTCTTCGCCTACGGCTTGGGCAACGGCCTGACCTTTCCCATGACGGTAGGCGCATGCGCCATCTTGATGGCCGAGCGCCCCACGCCCGACGCCACCTTCAAACGCATGACCGGCGGCATCGCCGGGGTGAAGCCCACCGTGTTCTACGGCGCGCCCACCGGCTTTGCCGGCATGTTGGCGCACCCCAATTTGCCCACCAAAGACCAAGTGGCGATGCGCTTGGTGTCGTCCGCCGGCGAGGCCTTGCCCGCGGAATTGGGCGAGCGCTTCCATGCGCACTTCGGCGTGCACATCGTCGACGGCATTGGCTCCACTGAAATGCTGCACATCTACTTGTCCAACCTGCCCCACGACGTGCGCTATGGCACCACCGGTTGGCCCGTGCCCGGCTACGAGGTGGAACTGCGCGGTGACGACGGGCAACCCGTGCCCGATGGCGAACCCGGCGACCTCTACACCAAGGGCCCTTCCGCAGCGCTCATGTACTGGGGTAACCGAGAGAAAAGCCGCGAGACCTTCCAAGGCGGCTGGACCAAAAGTGGCGACAAATACATCCGCAATGCCGACGGCACTTACACCTACGGCGGACGCTCGGACGATATGCTCAAAGTCAGCGGCATTTACGTCAGCCCGTTTGAAGTAGAAGCCACTCTCATCCAACACGCTGCCGTGTTGGAGGCCGCAGTGATTGGCGTCATTGACAAGGAAGGCTTGACCAAAACCAAAGCCTTTGTGGTGCGCAAAGCAGGTGCGGACGTGACCGAAGACGAGCTCAAAGCCTTCGTCAAAGACAAACTCGCGCCCTACAAGTACCCACGTCAGATTGAGTTTGTCACCGAGCTACCCAAAACAGCCACAGGCAAGATTCAACGCTTCAAACTGCGCGCACAAGAAGCACAAGCGACATAAGGGACATGAGCTCCATGAGCGCCATCGCCTTCATCGACATCACCTGGCAGGGAGAGCCTGTCCGCATCGAGCACCAGTGGCTCAATGCGAACCGCGCAGGCGCGCCGCTGCTGGTGTTCTTGCACGAAGGTTTGGGCTCGTTGGCGATGTGGAAAGACTTTCCGCAACAGCTGTGTGATGCATTGAAGGTGCGCGGCTTGGTGTATTCGCGCCCCGGCTATGGCCAGTCCACACCGCGTGCAGCCGACGAACATTGGGCACCCGACTTCATGCACCGCCAAGCGCACGAGGTCTTGCCTGCTTTGCTCAACGCGTTGCAGGTGACCGAGGCGCCTTGGTTATTCGGCCACAGCGATGGCGGCTCGATTGCCCTGCTGTATGCCGCACGCCGTGCCACCGCGGGCTTGATGGTGATGGCCCCCCACATCTTGGTGGAAGAGGTGTCGATCAGCAGCATCACCCAAGCACGCGCGGCCTATGAAAACACCGATTTGCGCCAGCGTTTAACCCGCTACCATGCCGATGTAGATTCTGCGTTTTGGGGCTGGAACCGCATCTGGCTCGATCCCCAATTTCGCAGTTGGAACATCGAAGAAGACATACGCGCCATCACCTGCCCGGTGCTGGCCATTCAAGGCACGGATGACGAATACGGCACATTGGCTCAAATACAAGGTATCGCCCAACGCGTGCCGCACACACACCTGCTGGAGCTGCCCCACTGTGGCCACTCGCCCCACCGCGACCAACCGGATGCACTGATGCAAGGCTGCGTGAAGTTTTTCAACACAGCGCAAGTCGCTCCCCTTTCCCAACCCCGCCACCCCTAAACAACCAGGAGACACACATGCAGAAAAAAAATGCACTTCTTACCGCGGCCGCGTTTGCGCTGCTCGCTTCAGCGCCGACCAGCTGGGCGCAAAACCAAGGCAAGCTCAAAGTGGGCTTCATGCTGCCCGCCACCGGCACCTTTGCATCACTGGGCACGGCCATCGACAACGGTTTCCGTTTGTATGTGACCGAGCAAGGCGGCAAGATCGCCGGCCGTGAAGTCGAATACGTGCGCGTGGACGATGAGAGCGATCCCTCCAAAGCCACCGACAACGTGAACAAGCTCATCAAGCGCGACAACGTCGACGTGATCGTGGGCACCGTGCACAGCGGTGTGGCCATGGCCATGGCCAAAGCCGCCAAAGAATCGGGCACCTTGTTGATCGTCCCCAACGCCGGCGCTGCCGCCGTGACCGGCCCCATGTGCGCCCCCAACATCTTCCGCTCGAGCTTCTCAAACTGGCAGCCGGGCTATGCCATGGGCGAAGTGGCAGCCAAGAAAGGTCACAAGAAGATCGTCACCATCACTTGGAAATACGCAGCCGGTGACGAAGCCGTCAAAGGCTTCAAGGATGGCTTCGAAAAAGGTGGTGGCACTGTCATGAAAGAGTTGAGCCTGCCTTTCCCGAACGTCGAGTTCCAAGCGCTGTTGACTGAAATCGCCGCGATGAAACCCGACGCCGTGTTCACCTTCTTCGCGGGTGGTGGCGCTGTGAAGTTCGTCAAAGACTACTCTGCAGCGGGCTTGAAGAAAACCATCCCGTTGTACGGCTCCGGCTTCTTGACCGATGGCACCTTGGAAGCCCAAGGCGCTGACGCCGCAGACTTGCTGACCACGCTGCACTACGCCGACAACTTGAACAACAAGCGTGACCAAAGCTTCCGCTTGGCCTATGCCAAAACCTACAAGTTGCAACCCGATGTGTACGCTGTGCAAGGCTATGACGCCGGTCAAATGCTAGGCATTGGCTTGAACGCCACCAAGGGCGATGCGAAAAACATCAACGGCTTTGCCCAAGCGTTGCGCGCCGCCAAGATCGACAGCCCCCGTGGCACCTTCACGCTCTCCAAGAGCCACAACCCGGTGCAAGACATCTACTTGCGCAAAGTGGTGGGCAAAGAGAACGTGCTCGAAGGCGTCGCTTCTAAAGCCTTGGCTGACCCCGGCCTCGGCTGCAAGATGTAAATCGACTTCACCGCCATGGACTTCGCTACTTTTCTGATCCAGTGCCTCAACGCACTGCAATATGGGCTGCTGCTGTTTTTGGTCGCCTCGGGGTTGACCTTGATCTTCGGCATCATGGGTGTGATCAACCTGGCCCATGGCAGCTTCTACATGATTGGGGCCTACATGGCGTATGCCTTGGCCCCCATCGTGTCGAGCAGTTTTGGCGGTGAATTTTTCAGCACCTTGGCTGCGGGCATGGTGTTGTCGGTCCTCTTGGGCTACGTGCTCGAGTGGGCCTTTTTCAGTTACTTGTATGAGCGTGAGCATTTGCAAAAAGTGCTCATGACGTACGGTTTGATTTTGGTGTTCGAAGAGTTGCGCAGCTTGCTGGTCGGCGATGACGTGCACGGCGTGCCCGTGCCCCCTTGGTTGGACAGCGCCTTGCAACTCAACGACGTCATGACCTACCCGGTCTACCGCTTGTTCATCAGCGGCGTGTGCTTGCTGTTGGCCATCGGCATGTGGTTTGTGTTCACCCGCACCCGCTTGGGCATGATGATCCGTGCCGGCACGGCCAATCGCGAAATGGTACAGAGCCTGGGCATCGACATCACCTTGCTGTACCGCGTGGTGTTTGCCATCGGCGTGGGCTTGGCGGTGTTCGCCGGCATGATTGCCGCACCCGTCTCCAGCGTCTACCCGGGCATGGGCAACTCGGTCTTGATCATTTGTTTTGTGGTGGTGGTGATTGGCGGCATTGGTTCGATCAAAGGCGCGCTGCTGGCCGCTCTGCTGATTGGCTTGGTCGACACCTTTGGCAAGGTGCTGCTGCCGCAAGCCGCTGGCGTGTTGGTGTACGTGTTGATGGCGCTGATTTTGTTGTGGCGCCCGAACGGTTTATTCAAGGACTGAGGCCACCCCATGCGTCATCCCTCTTCATTTGTTGTGGCTTTCTTTGGTTTGCTTGCTCTGTGGCCGGTGCTCACAGGCTCCTACGGCATGGACTTGATCGCCAAGATCATGATCTACGCCTTGCTCGCCCTCAGCCTCGAGCTGTTGGTGGGCAGCACCGGCTTGGTGTGTTTTGGCCAAGCCGCTTTCTTTGGCATCGGCGCCTACGCGGCGGTGTTGCTGGCACCCACCGATGGCAGCAGCGCCTCGCTCGGTCTGTCCTTGCTGACCTCGGTGGTGATGGCGGGTGTGTTCGCGCTCGCAGTGGGCGCGTTGTCGCTGCGCACGCAAGGCGTGTACTTCATCATGGTCACCTTGGCGTTTTCGCAAATGGCCTACTACGTGGTGCATGACACGCCGTTGGGCGGCGGCACCGACGGCATCTACATGTATGTCAAACCCGCTTGGGGTTGGATCGATCTGGACAAACCACTGCATTTGTATGGCCTGATTTGGCTTAGCTTGTTGGTCGGGTATTTGTTTTTAGAGCAACTGCTGCGCTCGCCATTTGGCCGCGCGCTCGCTGGCATCCGCGTGAACGAACAACGCATGAAGGCCACCGGCTTTTCTGTCTATCCCTACAAGCTCGCGGCGTTCACTTTGTCGGGCGCCATTGCGGGTTGGGCGGGTTATTTGTTTGCCATCAAAGATGGGTTTGTGAACCCCGAGTTGCTCAGCTGGCACCTCAGCGGCTCCGTGTTGGTGATGATCATCTTGGGTGGCCTCGGCCACATGCGCGGCGCTGTGCTGGGCGCGTTTGCGTTTGCCCTGCTGCAAGAGTTGTTTCAATCGGAAGCCGTGTTTGGCAGCTACGCCAAGCACTGGCACTTGGGGCTGGGTCTGAGCATCATGGCCTGTGTGGCCTTCATGCCCAAAGGTTTGGTGTCGTTGCCCCATCAGCTGCGAGACCGCATCATTGGGCGTACCACCCCCGTCAGCACCCCAGCGTTGGAGGATCAAGCATGAACCGCGACATCCTCTTGCGTGGCCGCAACCTGACGCGTCGTTGGGGTGGCTTGGTCGCCGTCAACGATGTCTCGCTCACCCTTGAGCGCGGCAGCGTGCATGCGGTGATTGGCACCAACGGCGCTGGCAAATCCACCTTGATCAATTTGTTGTCGGGCGAGTTCCCGCCCTCCTCGGGTCAAGTCGAGTTGCTGGGGCAAGACATTTCAGCTTGGCCGCAATCGCGTCGTGCGCGTGCAGGCCTGGGACGCAGCTACCAGCGCAACACCATTTACCCCAGCTTCACCGTGCTAGAAAACTGCCGCCTCTCGGCCCAAGCGCAGCACCAACAAGCGTGGGCCTTTTGGCGCCACGCCGAGAACGATCCCACCACGGTGGCCATCGGCCGTGACGCGGCGATCCGCGTGGGCTTGGGTGATGCACTGGAACGTCCTGCCGGCTTTTTGAGCCACGGCCAAAAGCGTCAACTCGAAATCGCCATGTGCTTGGCCACCGCGCCGCAAGTGCTGTTGCTGGACGAACCCCTGGCCGGCATGGGCGCCGAAGAAACCGAACGCATGCTCACGCTGTTGCAAGAACTCAAACACGACCATGCCATCTTGTTGGTCGAGCACGACATGGACGCTGTCTTCCGCATTGCCGATTGCATCACCGTGATGGTGAACGGCGTGGTCATCGCCACAGGCACCCCTGACGAGGTGCGCAACAACGCCGATGTGCGTGCCGCCTACTTGGGAGACCACTGATGTCTGCGAGCTCTGAAATCATTTTGGAAGCCCAAGGCATCCACGCTTGGTACGACAGCAGCCATGTGCTGCACGGCGTCAACTTAGACATTCGCAAAGGCGAAACCGTGGGCTTGCTCGGCCGCAATGGCATGGGCAAGAGCACGCTGATTCGCACCTTACTGGGTCATGTCACGCAGCGTGATGGCCACATCAGCTTGTTTGGGCATGACATTTCCAAAGCCCGTCCACACGAAGTGGCGCGTTTGGGCGTGGCCTACGTCCCTGAGGGTCGCGGTATTTTTGGCAACCTCACGGTGCGTGAGAACTTGGTGATGGCGTCACGCCCCGGTCGCGATGGCCGTGCCGACTGGACGCTCGAGCGCGTGCTGCACACCTTTCCACGCTTGGCGGAGCGCATCGGCAACTTGGGCAGTCAACTGTCCGGCGGCGAGCAACAAATGTTGTCCATCGGCCGTGCCTTGATGACCCACCCCGACTTGATCATCTTGGACGAAGCCACCGAAGGGTTGGCGCCCCTCATCGTGGCTGAAATTTGGCGCGTGATCGACGACATCAAAGCCAGCGGTTTGGCGGTGCTGATCGTCGACCGCGATTGGCACAAAGTGCTCTCACGCAGCAACCGCGCCTTGGTGTTGCAAAAAGGCTTGGTGGCCTTGCACGGCGACGCCCAAGCACTCTTGCACGACCCTGAGTTGCCCAACTACTTGGGTGTCTGACCACGTCCATGCAAGCGATCTACATCGACGGCCATGGCGGCAACGAAGTGGTGCACCTCGGCGCGCGCCCCACGCCTGAACGCCGCGCAGGCGAGGTGCTGATTCGCATGCAAGCCAGCAGCCTGAACCAGGTGGACCTGTACATGCGCAACAGCGGTGCCGGCATCACCCACCAGCTGCCACAAACAATGGGCATCGAGGGCTTTGGGCATGTGGCCGCGTGTGACGACCACAGCGGATTAACCGTGGGCGATGGCGTGATTGTTCACCCCGCCATCAGCTGTGGCACGTGTGAGTTTTGCCAACGCGGCGACGACGTGCTGTGCACGCGCGTGTCTTTCTTCGGTGAACACCGCGATGGCACCTGGTCGCAATGGCTGTCGGTGCCGCGCTCAAACGTGTTTGCGGCGCCCCGCTATTTGTCGGCCACCGAAGCCGCCGCTTTGGCGGTGACGCACTTGACCGCTTGGCGCATGGTGGTGATGCAAGGTCAGCTCAAGCCGGGTCAAACCGTGTTGGTCTTTGGCATTGGGGGCGGTGTGTCGGTGGCGGCTTTGCAAATTGCACACGCCATGGGCGCCCGCGTGATCGTGACCTCGCGTCACACCCACAAACTCGAGCGCGCCTTGTCCATGGGTGCCGCTGCGGGTATCCACACGCCCGATCAAGACATTGTGAAACGCGTGATGACACTCACCGAGCGCCGCGGCGTGGACTTGGTGATTGAAAACATTGGCGAAGCGGTGTGGGGTGACGCCATGAAATCCTTGGTGCGCGGCGGCCGCTTGGTCACCTGTGGTGCCACCAGCGGCGACCAGCCCCCCGCAGATTTGCGCCGTATCTTCATTCGACAGTTGCAAATCATCGGATCGACCTTGGGCAACCGCCAAGAGCTGCAAGATTTGCTGGCGTTCTGTGAACAGCACCAGATTCGCCCAGTGATCGACCGTGTGTTCCCCATGGGCGAGGTACATGCCGCGCTCGACATGCTGGCCAATGCCGAGCAATTCGGCAAAGTGGCGCTCGACCTGAGCCGCTGACAGCCCGCCACACACCGCAGGTGTGGTCTTCGTATTTAAGGGAAAGTCCTAGGCCCTGAGGGGATTCTTCACTTTCACAATAACGTTATAAAAAATAACCTTATGCCTCCCTTGAACGGAACTGATATGACCACCACCCTCCATCCTGCGATCGAACGTGCCAAAGCCAACAGCGTTGTTTTAGAAATGCATGGCGCCGTCGCGGTGGTCCGGTTGTGCCGCCCCACCAAGCGCAACGCCTTGAGCGATGCCTTGATCGAAGCCTTGCGCGATGTGTTTCAAAACCTGCCTGCCGAAGCACGTGCTGCGGTGATTCATGGTGAGGGCGATCACTTTTGCGCGGGCTTGGATTTGTCCGAACTCAAAGAGCGCGACGCCGGTGAAGGCGTGCACCACTCCCGCAGCTGGCACGTCGCCTTGGAGGCCTTGCAATACGGCCGCGTGCCCGTGATCGCCGCCTTGCACGGCGCGGTCGTGGGCGGCGGTTTGGAGCTGGCGTCGGCCTCGCACATCCGCGTCGCAGACGAGAGCACCTTCTACGCCTTGCCCGAAGGCACGCGCGGCATTTTTGTGGGCGGCGGTGGCTCGGTGCGCATTCCTAAATTGATTGGCGTGGCCCGCATGACCGACATGATGCTCACCGGCCGCGTGTACAACGCACAAGACGGCGAGCGCTTGGGCTTCGCCCAGTACTTGACGCCCACCGGTCAATCCCTGGCCAAAGCCATAGAGTTGGCCGAGCGCATTGCCACCAACGCGCCCCTGACCAACTACGCCTTGATGCACGCGCTGCCGCGCATTGCTGAGCAGCCCGCCGACCACGGCTTCTTGACCGAGGCCGTGCTGTCTTCGATCGCGCAATCGGCCCCTGAAGCCAAAGCCCGCGTGCGTGCCTTCTTGGAAGGCAAAGCCCCCAAAGTCAGCAAAGACTGACTCGCGGCCACACACCACTGAGCCCACGAGGAGACATTCCCCA
>JACCDY010245988.1_pt1 | contig 16612 bp, 12 predicted proteins | sample 7446391 | NCBI WGS metagenome assembly JACCDY01 (sample SAMN15323451, study PRJNA562643) | freshwater metagenome | isolation source: river surface water | place: USA:Blue River Watershed | collected 2017-08-18
CTGCCGTTGATCGAGGTCACCACACCGAGCGGCAAATCGAGCTCATTCAGCACCGGGCCTTGTTCGATGTGGACTTCGACAAAGCCCAAGTAATCGGCTGCGTTTCGGTTGAGGTGAGGGATGTCCTCGACCTTCAAGCCTGCTTGCTTCATGGCTTGGCGCATGGTGATGCCATCCGCATCATGCTGGTCGAGCCACTCGTGTTTGAAGTCGCCGACCAAAGCGCCCGAGCCGAGGAAGGTGGCTTTGTAGCGCTGGCCTTCTTCTTCGGCAAACGCCACCACCTCTAAGTTGAAGGGCAAGCGCTTGCCTGCACGCGCGAGTTCGCGCACGCAGGCCATGGGCACAAAAATCCCCAAGCGTCCGTCGTACTTTCCGCCATTGCGCACGGTGTCGTAGTGCGAGCCGGTCATCAAGGTTTTGGCATGGGCCGTGCTGGCCTTGTACACGCCCACCACATTTCCCACGGCGTCGATGTGGACGTCGTCAAAGCCGCAGGCTTTCATGCCCAACTCGATCGTGCGGGCGCATTTCAGGTGCGCGTCAGTGAGGTAGGTGACCGTCAACGCGTCGGGCGCATCACTGAACTGAGCCAGCCATTCATGCCAGTCCCACACTTCGTGGCCCAACGCAGGTTCGTAGCCCAGTTTGTCGTTCAGTCGAATTTCCACAATCCGGTGGATGTTGCGCAGGCATTCGGCCAATTCGTAGTCGGGGTGGTTGTGCAGGCGTCGTTCGAACGTGCTGATGATCTGTTGTTTGTTCAAACCCGAACCACGTGGTCCGCGCACCGCCAAGATGAACGGGAAACCAAACTTGGCGTTGTAGCTGGCGTTGAGCTGCTGGATGTGCGCAAACTCTTCTGGCGTGCAATTCGTCAGGCCGGCTTTGGTTTGCTCGTTCGTCGATTCAGCGGTCAGGCTTTTGCTGACCATGGCTTTGCCGGCCAACTCGGGGTGGGCACGCACCAACGCGAGTTGAGGTTCGCGACCCGCTTTTTCTAGCACTTTCACCATCGCGTGTTTCAGCGCCGCAGCGGATGTGAAAGGGCGGGCATCTAGGGCTCGCTCGGCAATCCAATCGGAATGCTCGTACAAGCCCGTCAACAAAGCAGCGGCTTCAGCGCGCGGCAGGGTGTTGATTTGGTGCAGGGTGATGTGGGCGTGGCTCATGTGTGTGTCCTGCTGTTTAGTTGCCGCTGAAGGGATGTACTTGCTTCCAATGGCGCGCGATGTCGATGCGGCGTGCCACCCACACGTGGTCGTGTTGGGCGATGTGGTCCAAGAACTTTTGCAGCGCCACGATGCGACCGGGCTTGCCCAGCAAGCGGCAGTGCATGCCAATGCTCATCATCTTGGGGGCGTTGTCGCCGTGGGGGTCGCCTTCGGCATACAGCGCATCAAAGCTGTCGCGCAGATACACAAAGAAGTCGTCGGCTTGGCTGAAGCCTTGTGGCAGTGCAAAGCGCATGTCGTTGCAATCGAGCGTGTAGGGCACCACCAGTTGGGGCACCACCTCCCCGTTGGTCTTTTTGACCTTCATCCAAAACGGCAGGTCTTCGCCGTAGTAATCGCTGTCGTACTCAAAACCGCCATGGTCAGCCACCAGGCGTCGCGTGTTGGGGCTGTCGCGTCCGGTGTACCAACCGGCGCCGTGAATGCTGTTGCCATGGGTGGTGTGGGTCAGGCGTTCGATGGCCTGGATGCCTTGTTGCATGTGGGCGCGTTCGGTGGCTTCATCGATGGTTTGGTAATTGATCCAGCGGTAGCCGTGACAGGCAATCTCGTGGCCGAGTTCGACAAAGGCGGCGGTCAGTTCTGGGTGGCGTTCCAACGCCATGCTCACGCCAAAAACGGTGAGCGGCAGGCCGCGTTTTTCAAACTCACGCAAGATCCGCCAAACGCCCACGCGCGAGCCGTATTCGTAAATGCCTTCCATGCTGAGGTGGCGGTCGGGAAAGCTCGGTGGGTTAAACATTTCACTCAGAAACTGTTCACTGCCAGCGTCGCCATGCAGCGTGGCGTTTTCGCCGCCTTCTTCGTAGTTCAAGACAAACTGCACTGCAATGCGGGCTTGGTTGGGCCACTGTGCGTGCGGCACGTGGCGGCCATAGCCCACCAGGTCGCGGGGGTAGGGGGCCGTGCTGTCGTAAGTGGCGTTGGGGTTGGACATGCGAGGTCTCCGTCGGTTTAAGCCAAAGCCATGGCGATGTCGTTGCTGGGCACTTTGCGGTCGAGCGCCAAGCCTTCTTCCACATGGCGCAGGTGCTCGTCCATGAGTTTGATGGCGAGTTTTTCGTCCTTGGCGATGATGGCTTTCAGAATTTCAGCATGCTCTTCGGCCGAGTGTTCGGCGGCATTGCTGCTTTGGTACATCAGCGTGATCAAGGCGCAACGCGAAATCAATTCGCCCAACATTTGCGCCAACACTTCGTTGCCCATCAACTCGGCCATGCGCACATGGAAATCACCCAACAAATCGGTACGGCCTGGCACGTCGCCGCGGCTCACGGCAGCTTTCTCTTCGGCCACGTGGTCTTTCAAGGATTTGATTTGCGCGGGTGTGACGTGGCGCACAAAGTTTCGCGTCATCTCGAGTTCCAGCATGCGGCGCACCGCAAACACTTGGCGTGCTTCTTCGGACGAGGGTGTCGCGACAAAGGCACCGCGCGCAGGCTCCATGCGAATCAGGCGCTTTTGCACCAGCTGAAACAGAGCCTGGCGGATGAGGGTGCGTGACACACCAAAATGGTCGGCGAGTTTTTGCTCGGCCAGCTTGGTGCCGGGGTGCAGGCGGTGCTCCACGATCGCTTTGGTGAGCGCATCGACAATGCTGCGGGTGGCGGTTGAGCTGTCCATGAAGGTCTCCGGCAAATTCAATGAGGTCCATGATAGACCGAATTGGAAAAATTGTATACACTTTCGGTCGACCAAGTCGGTCGCCAACCATTTTGGAGTATTTCTCATGGGATTGAGCACACACGTTTTAGACACCATGCACGGCGGCCCCGCGGCGGGCATGAAGGTGTCGTTGTTCACCACCGACAACGGTCACGCCACCTTGGTGAAAAGCTTTCACCTCAACCACGATGGCCGCAACCCAGACGGCCCGCTCTACGACAACGACAGCTTGAAAAAAGGCACCTACCGTTTGGTCTTCGATGTGAAGGGCTATTTCGCCTCGAAGAACGTGGCCTTGCCTGAGCCCAATTTTTTGGACCAAGTGAGCCTTGACTTTGGTGTAGCCCACACCGACCAGCACTACCACGTGCCTTTGTTGGTTAGCCCATGGAGTTACTCGACCTACCGCGGGTCGTGACACGCTTGCGGGTATTCCCGCCCTGCTGGCAATGAAAAGCGTTAGTAAAGTTATTTTTGACTTTTACTTGACGGAGCAGGGCTTTGGAACAATTTGATGTGTGCGTGATCGGTGCCGGTCCGTCCGGTTTTGCGGCGGCCATGCGTGCCATTGACTTTGGCAAACGGGTGGCGCTGATTGAACGCGGCAAGGTGGGAGGGGCAGGCATTTTTGATGGTGCCCTGTCCTCCAAAACACTGTGGGAGCTTTCAGAAAGTTACCAACTCACGCACAACACCAATTTAGGCTACACGGTGTACGACTCGGAGGTGCATTTTTCGAGCGTGATGCACCAGGCCCACCGCGCCGTGGCCGAGAAGCACGTGCAATTGAAAAAGCAAATCGCGTACTTCCAAAAATCCGGTCAACTGACGTTTCTTACCGGACATGCCAAATTTCAGTCGAAGAACGAAATCAGCGTCACCGATGCCGAGGGCAACAGCCAGACTCTCTGGGCCAACAACACCGTGATGGCCGTGGGCAGTCGGCCGCGGTATTTGCCGCACATTCCGATCGACGAAAAGATCATCATGACCAGCGACGGTGTGTCGTCCTTGCCCGACTTTCCCAAGAGCATCGTGATCTTGGGGGCCGGTGTGATTGGTTGTGAATTTGCCACCATCTTCTCAAACTTTGGCAAGACCAAGGTGTTCTTGATCGACAAAGAAGAGCGCATCTTGCCCTTCGAAGACGAAGACATTTCGCATGCGGTGGCGGCCAATTTGGAAGACAACGGCGCGGTGATTCACCACGGCGCGTCGTTGGAAAAAATGAGCATCGTGGACGGCAAGGTCGAGTACGTGTTGAGCTTCAAAGACGGTCGCCGCGAAACCCACACGGTTGAAAAAGCCTTGATCTCGGTGGGTCGCGTGTCCAACCACGAAAACCTAGGCCTCGAAGCTGCGGGGGTGGTGTTGAACGATCGGGGCTGCATCGATGACGAGCACACCCGTTCCAACGTGCCCAATATCTATGCCGTGGGCGATTTCACAGCGGACATCTCGCTGGTCAACGTGGGCGAGCTGGAAGGCCGCCACGCCGTGGAGCGTATGTTTGGTGAACCCAAACGCGAGCTGGTGTACGAGAACATTTCCACCATCATGTTCTTGAACCCCGAAGTGGCCTCGGTGGGTTTGAACGAAACGCAAGCCCGTAGGAAAAAAATCCCCTACCGTTTGGCCTCCATGCATTACCGCTACGTGAACCGTGCGATTGCGATGCACAAGCTCGACGGCTTTTTCAAAATCTTGGTGTCTGACGATGCCGAGATGAAGATTTTGGGCATGCGCGTCATGGGCCCGCATGCCTCCAGCACCATCATGGCGGTGGCGTTGATGATTTCGATGGACATTGGCATCGAACACCTGGCCGAGCTGATCTTTCCGCATCCGTCCATTCCCGAAGGAATTCAGGAATGTGCCCGCATGTTGATGGGAAGTTCGATTGTGAAACCAGAGGTATTCAATTTGGACGTTCGCTGTTACCGAGTGGATGCAGAAGGCTGCATCAAGGACCTTTAAATATTTGTATACGACGCGGCATACGTGCTACCGAGAAGGGGCTTGAGTCACTAAAATCTGGGTTCTTTTCCCAGATTCTCAGACCCCACCATGACCCAAGTCACCAACACCGTGCGCTTTGTGCTCGACGGCAAAATCGTTGAAGCCCAAGGCGAGCGCCGAACCACCACTGTTCTTGATTACCTGCGCGAGCAGCTCCACCGCACCGGCACCAAAGAAGGTTGCGCGGAGGGCGACTGCGGCGCTTGCGTGGTGATGGTGGGTGAGCTCAATGCGGCGGGTAACGGTGTGGACTATGTGGCCACCAACGCCTGTATTCAGTTGTTGCCGTCGCTCGATGGCAAATCGGTCAAGACCGTGGAGAGCTTGAAGAAGGCCGATGGCAGCCTGCATCCCGTGCAAGACGAGATGATCAAGTGTCACGGTTCGCAGTGCGGCTTTTGTACGCCCGGCATCGTGATGAGTTTGGTCAACTTGGTCCAAACCAACACCAGCCCCGCGCGTCAAGAGATCACCGATGCCTTGAGTGGCAACCTGTGCCGTTGCACCGGCTACGCCCCCATCATCGACGCCGCCTCCAAGGCCTGCGACAAGAAAGCCGCCTTGAAGGTCGACGACAGCGCCGATGTGCCCTTGCTCAAAGAAATCAAGCGAGCCAGCACGCCCACCATGAGCTTGGATGGCGAGATCATCGTGCAGCCCGTGGTGCGCACCCGCAAAGGCAACGAATTTGTGTCGCCCGCCACCTTGGCAGAAGTGGCGGACTACTTGGTCAAACACCCCACCACGACCTTGCTCGCCGGCAGCACTGAAATCGGTTTGCAAGTGAACAAACAATTTGTGCGTCCTGACCACCTCATGTACTTGGGCAACGTCAAAGAGTTGCGCCAAATCAGCGAGACCGACAAAGCTTGGCGCATTGGCGCTGCGGTGTCGTTGACGCAAGTTGAGTCTTTGGTGGCCAAGGCCTACCCCGACTTTGCCGAAGTGCTGCGACGCTTTGGTTCGCCCCCCATCCGATCCACCGCCACCTTGGCTGGCAACATCGCCAATGGGTCGCCCATCGGTGACTCGATGCCATGCTTGTTGGCTTTGGGTGCCAACTTGGTGTTGCGCCGCGGTGATAAAACTCGCAATGTCGCACTAGACAACTTCTACACCGGCATGAAGAAAAACGTGCTCGAAGCCGGTGAGTTCATCGAAGCCATTGAGTTGCCCAAGCCTTTGGCGGGCCAAGTGTTCCGTGCCCACAAAGTGAGCAAGCGTTTTGAGCAAGACATTTCGGCCACCTGTGCTGCCATCAGTTACACGCTCCAAGGTGGCAAGCTCAGCGGCGTGAAGTTGGCCTACAACGGTTTGGCCCCCTCGCCATGCCGCGCACCCAAACTCGAAGCGGTGCTCGAAGGAAAAACGCCTGCCGATGTGACCGCCGCGGATCTCGATGCGGCCATCGCCGCCAGCTTCACCGCGCGCGACGGCTTGCGTGCCACTTGGGCCTACCGCGCGTTGGTGGCGCGCAACTTGGTGCTCGAATTTATTGAAGAATCAACAACGGAGGTGGTGTGATGAATGCTCCGACCAACCTGAAAAATCTCTTGCCTGCTTCGAACATTCAGCAGGGCACCGATGTGGTCCACGAGTCCGCGCACTTGCACGTGACCGGCACCGCCACCTACATCGACGACATTCCTGAGCATGCGGGCACCTTGTATGCCGCACTCATCTTGTCGCCAGTGGCGCATGGTGAGTTGATTGGCGATGGCGTTGACCGCGACGCCATTCTCAAAGAACACGGTGTGGTGGCGGTCTACACCGCGAAAGACATTCCGGGTGAAAACAACTGCGGCCCCATCGTGCACGACGACCCCTTCCTGGCTGCAGGCAAGGTCGAGTTCGTGGGCCAAGCGGTGGCGGTGGTGGTGGCACGCGAGATGCTCTATGCACGCGAAGCTGCCAAAAAAGCCAAGGTGCTGGTGAAAGAACTCAAGCCCATCTTGACCATTGAAGAGGCCATGGAAGCGAGCAGCTTCATCATGCCCGCCAAAGGCATCACACGTGGCGACGCGGCAGCCGCGATTGCCAGCGCCCCCCACACCATCAAAGGCACCACCCGCACGGGCCAGCAAGAGCAGTTTTACTTGGAAGGCCAAATCACGTACGCCGTGCCCAAGGAAGACGGGCAGCTCACGTTGTATGTGTCGACCCAACACCCGGACGGCAACCAGCGCGAAGCCGCGCATGCCCTCAATTTGCACACCAATGACGTCGAAGTCATCTGCCGTCGCATGGGTGGCGGTTTTGGTGGCAAAGAAGGCAATGCCAGCATCTTCAGCCAGAGCGCCGCTTTGGCCGCCCACAAGTTGGGCAAGCCCGTCAAGTTGCGTGTGAACCGCGACGACGACATGACCATCACCGGCAAGCGTCACGATTTCCGCATCGACTACGAAGTGGGTTTTGACGACACCGGTCGCGTCTTGGGCGCCGACATCACGCTCATGTCACGCTGTGGCTACAGCACCGACTACTCGGGTCCTGTGAACGACCGCGCGTGTCTGCACATCGACAACAGCTACCACATCCCCGCGTTGAAGTTGGTCAGCCACCGCTGCAAAACCAACACGCAAAGCGCCACTGCGTTCCGTGGCTTTGGTGGCCCGCAAGGCATGTTCGGCATCGAAACCGTGATGGATGAAATTGCGATGACCCTGGGCAAAGACCCCTTGGAAGTGCGCAAGCTCAACCTCTACAAAGACCCTGCCATCAGCGGCACGCCCGACACCATGACCACCCAATACAACCAGCTCATCGAAGACTGGGTGGGTGACAAGGTGATCGCGCAGGTCGAACAAGAATCGAAATACGCCGAGCGCCGTGCGGCGGTGCACGCCTTCAACGCCAAGAGCAAAACCCGCAAGCGTGGTCTGGCTCTGGTGCCGTTGAAGTTCGGCATCAGTTTTACCGCCACCCACTTGAACCAAGGCGGTGCCTTGCTGGTGGTGTACATGGACGGCTCGGTCAGCTGTAACCACGGCGGCACCGAGATGGGCCAAGGTCTGAACACCAAGATGGCACAGGTGTGTGCCGATGGTTTGGGCATCAGCGTGGACCACGTACGCATCACCGCCACCGATTCACAAAAAGTGCCCAACGCGTCGGCCACCTCGGCCTCGAGCGGTGCCGATATCAACGGTGCTGCCATCATGAACGCCACGGCGCAAATGCGCGAGCGCTTGAAGCCTGTCGCTGCCCGCATGTTGGGTTGTGCTGAGGGTGATGTCACGTTCGCCAACAATGAAGTCCATGGCGGTGGCAAATCCGTCAAGTGGGCCGATGTCACCAAGCAAGCTTGGCTCGACCGCGTAGGCTTGTCGGTGACGGGCTTCTACATGACGCCTGAAATCAAATACGACTTCACCACCTTGAATGGCCGTGCCTTCTATTACTACTGCTACGGCGCAGCCGTCAGCGAAGTCGAGATCGACACCCGCACCGGCGAGTGGTGGCTCAAGGCCGTGGACATCGTGCACGACGTGGGCCGCAGCATCAACCCCGCGTTGGACAAGGGCCAAATCGAAGGCGCCTACATCCAAGGCATGGGCTGGCTCACCATGGAGGAGTGCGTGTGGGACAAAAAGGGCAAGCTGCTCACGCATGGCCCCAGCACCTACAAAATCCCAGTGGCCGGCGATGTGCCTGAGCACTTCAAGGTGTCGTTGTTTGAGAACCAAAACAACAAGCCCACGCCGTTCAACAGCAAGGCCACTGGCGAGCCACCGTTGATGTTGGGCTTGTCAGCCTTCTTCGCCTTGCGCGATGCGGTGGCCGCCAGCGCTGACCACAAGGTGGTGGTCCACATGGACGCACCGGCCACGCCCGAGCGCATCTTGATGGCGTGCGAAAGCGTCAAGGCCAAAGCCGCGGCCTGATGCGCGCTTGAAGTTCGCGTGCCCCGTCACACCGCTGCGTTACTGAGCCAACTCCAACATGCCGATGGCGTGTTGGTGTCGGTCGACAGCGTGCAAGGCTCGGGCCCGCGCGAGGTCGGCGCTTGGATGGCGGTGTTTCCGCAGACGGTGATCAACACCATCGGTGGTGGGCACCTGGAGTTTCAAGCCATCTCCGAGGCACGTGCGTTGTTGGCACAGCCAGTCTCAACCCATACCACCCACGAAGCTAACACCTTGACAACCCGTTACGCCCTAGGCCCAGCTTTGGGGCAATGTTGCGGCGGCGTGGTGCACCTGAAGTTTGAGCGTATCTGTGCCGCCGATGCGCAGGTTCTGCAGCAACGCTTGTTGGCCAATGGCCAGCCGCTCGCCTTGTTTGGCGGCGGTCACGTGGGGCATGCGTTGGTGAACGTGCTTAGCACCTTGCCTTACCGCGTCCAGTGGATCGACAGCCGCGACGAAATATTCCCTGCGCAATTGCCACCCAATGTGGTGTGCGAACACTCTGACCCCGTGCACGCGGCGGTGGCCGAGATGCCCAGTGGGGCCTCGGTGCTCATCATGAGCTTCAGCCACGCGGAGGATTTGGATGTGGTGGCCGCGTGCCTCAAGCGCCAACGTCTGCACGGCGATTTGAAATTTGTGGGCCTCATTGGCAGCAAAACCAAGTGGGCCACGTTTCAGCACCGTCTGGAAGCCAAGGGCTTCACAGCAGACGAAATGGCGTTCATCACCTGCCCAATCGGTGTGCCGGGCATCAGCGGCAAAGAGCCAGAGGTGATTGCGGTCTCAGTGGCTGCGCAGTTGCTGCAACAGCGCTGAGCCGATCGTCAGTCTTTCATGATCTCGCGCATCAGCGCGCGCACTTTCTCCAGTAGCGGCGGCTCTGTACGCGACGCAATGGTGACCAAGCCAAACCGTGCGTTGGCTTGCAACGCGGGAGAAATGGAGAGCTCGACCAAGTCAGGCGCCGAAGCGCGGATGGTCAGCACCACCGCATCGCTGGTACGGGCCACATCCAAGAGGCTAGAAATTTCTTCGCAGCGCAAATTCACCAGTTGATCGGGGTGCGCAGTGGGGCCAAAGCGTTCCATCAAGATGCGCGCGACCTCATCGCTCAAGGGGGTGGAAGCAATCGGGTATTCACGCAATAGGGCAAACGGCACGCTGCGTTTTTTAGCCAGTGGGTGCGTGGGGCGACACATGAACGCACCACGCATTTCTTGCAAGGCCTCGACCTTCAAGTCGGCTGAGGGCTGCAGCGAGCGGATGTCCAGCACCAAGGCATCGAGCACACGCTCGCGCAAGGCCTGCACCAGCAGGGTGGTGCTGCCGCGTGAAATGTCGATGTGGGCTTGCGGGTGTTCGGTGGCCATCAACATCAGCAGGGGCGTCATCAACATGGCGCCGGGGCCCGAGCCCATGCCAATACGAAACTGACCGATCTCACCTTTCTTCAGCTGCAAGCTGGTTTGACGCAGTTCTTTGGCCTCGTCCACCAACACGCGCGCACGTTGCACGATGTGCTGGCCAAACGCGGTGAGTTCGCACTTGCGGCCCATGCGGTCGAACAGCGGTTGGCCCAATTCGTCTTCCAGCGCTTTGATGCTGCGACTCAACGCCGGTTGCGTCAGGTGGAGCTTGCTGGCCGATTGGCTGAACGAGCCGTTGCTGGCCAATTCGATCAAATGCCTGAGTTGAACCAAGGTCATAGTGGCTCCTATCTATTCATAAAAATTATAGATAACGGCATAAAAATGCATTGGACATTATAAAAACCACTTCTTACGATGCAGCCATCACCACCACTTTGGAGTCGAGACATGAGCTTTTCATTGAACCGTTGCGCCGCTTTCTTGAGTGGCTTGCTCTTGGCAGGCGCCGTGTCTGCACAGACCTACCCCAGCAAACCCGTCACCTTGATGGTGCCGTACCCCGCTGGCGGTTTGTCGGACGTGATTGCCCGCACCGTCAACAACACTTTGTCGAAAAACTTTGGCCAGCCCGTCATCGTGGAAAACTTAGGGGGCGCCAGTGGCTCCATCGCAGCACAAAAAGTGTTGAACGCACCTGCAGATGGCCAAATCATTTTTCAGGGTTCGCCCAACGAGCTGATCTTGGCGCCCTTGGCCATCTCGGCTGTGAAGTTCAAGAGCGAAGACTTCCGTTTGGTGCAGATGATTGCCACTGCGCAAATTGGCTTCTTGGCGCGCAAGGATTTGCCCGTCAACAACGTCGATGAGTTTTTGGAATACGCCCGCAAAGAAGCCAAAGAAGGCCGTCCGATCACCTACGCCAGCGTGGGCCCCGGTTCGTTCTATCACTTGTTGGGAGAGCACTTGTCCAAAACCACCAACATCCCCATGACGCATGTGCCCTACAAAGGCGCCGCACCTGCGAACCAAGATTTGTTGGGTGGCCAGGTCGACATTTTCTTGGCGCCGTTTGGCAAAGCTTACGAAGAGTTGCAAAAGCAAGGCAAGCTCAAAGTGTTGGCCATGCTCAACAGCGAGCGTTTGGAGTCAGTCAAAGACTATCCCGCGATCAGCGAAAGCAAATCCTTGAAGACCTTCACCTTCAACATTTGGACGGGCTATTTCGTGAAGAAGGAAACCCCCGAGCCTGTGGTGCAAGCGATTCACAAAGCCATCACCGATTCACTGACCGACCCCGCCGTGCGCAGCGGTTTGGAAGCCAACAGCCAGTTGGTGGCCAAGCCTTTGTCGCTGCAAGCCGTGGGCAAAGCCTATGTGGATGGCACTGCGCAGTTCCGCGCGATTGCCAAGTCGATCAACTTGCAACCGCAGTGACATGACGTATTTGCGTGAGGCCCTCACCGACCGCGTGGGGGAGTTCATTCAGTTGCGTCGCGACATCCACCGCCATCCTGAGTTGGCGTTTGAAGAACACCGCACCTCCGACTTGATCGCCGCCAAGCTAGAGAGTTGGGGCTACAGCGTGCACCGAGGTTTGGGCGGCACCGGCGTGGTGGGCACCTTGCAGCGGGGCACCAGCCTTCGTCGCTTAGGGCTGCGCGCCGACATGGATGCCTTGCCGATTGAAGAAGCCACCGGTGCGGAATGGCGCAGCGTGAAGCCAGGCGTCATGCACGCCTGTGGCCACGACGGTCACACCGCCATGCTGTTGGCGGCGGCCAAGGCTATTGCGCAAGACGTGACGTTTGATGGCACCTTGAATTTGATTTTCCAACCCGCCGAAGAAGGCGGCGGTGGCGCCGTGCGCATGATGGCCGATGGCTTGTTTGAACAGCATCCCTGCGATGCGGTGTTCGCCATGCACAACATGCCGGGTACACCGACAGGACACTTTGTGTTCCGCGATGGCGCGGCGATGGCGTCGAGCGATTACGTCACCATCCAAGTGCATGGCACCGGCGGGCATGGCGCCATGCCGCACCGCGCGGCAGACCCCTTGGTGGCGGCCGCCTCGATCGTGATGGCTTTGCAAACTGTGGTGTCGCGCAATGTGGACCCACTGCACACCGCAGTGGTCACGGTGGGCGCTTTGCATGCGGGCCAAGCCAACAATGTGATTCCGGCCTTGGCCACCTTGGAGCTGAGCGTGCGTGCGCTCGACCCCGAGGTACGTCGCTTGCTGGCGCAACGCATCAAGGCCTTGGTGGCGGCGCAGGCTGAGAGTTTTGGTGTGAAAGCTGAGGTGGATTGGCGTGCTGGCTATTGCGTGTTGGTGAACTCCGTGGCCGAGACCGACTTCGCGCGCCAAGTGGCGCTCGATTTGGTCGGCCCTGATCGCGTTACTTTGCAAGGTCCCGCGTTGACGGGCAGTGAAGACTTTGCCTTCATGCTCGAGCAGATCCCGGGTAGCTATTTGCTGATTGGCAATGGCGACGGCGACTCCGCTGGCGCGTGCATGGTGCACAACCCCGGCTACGACTTCAATGACGACAACATCGCCACGGGCGCCTCTTATTGGGTGGCGCTTGTAGGGAGGTTTTTTGCTCATTAAAATGTGCTGACATTCATTCGACTTCGTGTCGACGTGTGATCGGGAGAGACTGCCAACGCCATGCGTGTGGGCAGCGCCGAAGGAGCAACCGCCCCGGAAACTCTCAGGCAAAAGGACCGGTCGCACGCATTTATCTCTGAAGAGCTGCTGGCGCATTTCGTCCGCCAGTGCACCGAAGGAGCAAGCGGTCTGCCTTGTGCAGCACCGTGAATCTCTCAGGTCCAAACACAGAGGGGGCGCTCTAGGCATGCGGCTTGCATGCCTAGCGCTTCATCCCCTCGACGTGTTGAAAGCTCTACGCTCATGAAAACAATTGCAGTCATTGGTGGCGGCATCACCGGCGTGACCACCGCCTACGCCTTGGTCAAACGCGGCTTTGCCGTGACCTTGTTTGAACGCCATCGCTACGCCGCGATGGAAACCTCCTTTGCCAACGGCGGCCAGCTGTCGGCCTCCAACGCCGAGGTATGGACCCACTGGTCCACCATCCTCAAAGGCTTGAAGTGGATGCTCAAAAGCGACGCACCGTTGTTGGTCAACCCCGCACCGACTTGGCACAAGCTGTCGTGGTTTGCCGAGTTCATCGCTGCCATGCCCCATTACGAACGCAACACCGTCGAGACCGCGCGCTTGGCCGTGGCCGCCCGTCAACACCTGTTTGCGTGGGCGCAAGAGGAGGGCATCGACTTTGACCTGAAGAAGGAAGGCATCCTGCACATCTACCGCGACAAAAAGGGCTTCGACCACGCGGGCAAAGTGTCTGAGCTCTTGGCCAAAGGCGGCTTGCCCCGCCGCGCCGTGACGCCCGAGGAAATGAAGGCCATCGAGCCCACGTTGGCAGGTACTTACTACGGTGGCTATTTTACCGAGAGCGACTCCACCGGTGACATCCACAAGTTCACCAACGGCTTGGCAGCCGCAGCCTCCCGCTTGGGCGTGCGCACCTTGTATGGCCAAGATGTGACCTCGGTGCAAACCAATGGCCAACAAGCCGTGATCACCGTGGCGCAAGAGGATGCGTCACCCAGCGTGCACACCTTCGATGGCGTGGTGGTGTGTGCCGGTGTGGCCAGCCGCGACTTTGCGGCGCAGTTGGGCGACCGCGTCAACATCTATCCCGTCAAAGGCTATTCCATCACCGTCAACCTGAACGACGAAGAGAGCCAGCAGGGCGCACCCAACGTCAGTCTGTTGGACGACGAGACCAAGCTGGTCACCAGCCGCTTGGGTCTCAACCGTTTCCGCGTGGCGGGCACTGCCGAGTTCAACGGTGTGGACCGCGACATCCGCGCTGACCGCATTCGCCCCTTGGTGGAATGGGTGGAGCAATGCTTCCCGCGCATCAACACGCGTTCGGTCGTGCCATGGGCAGGCTTGCGCCCCATGATGCCCAACATGATGCCGCGCGTTGGCCGTGGCCAAGCTGCCAACGTGTTCTACAACACCGGCCACGGTCACTTGGGCTGGACCCTTTCGGCCATCACGGCCGACATGGTGGGCAACGTGGTGGCGGAATCGGCCAAAGCCGTGCACGTCGCAGGTTCCTTGCAAGCCGCTTGATGTGCTAGAGATGCCAGAGCAGGGCCCACTTCGGCGTGGGTCTTGCTAGGGTTTCTCCGAGATCGGTCAGCTGTGCTTGGTGACAAAAAGTGTATACACTTCGTGTCACCTGTCGCAGCGGAGCAGGCCTTGGAGAACCAAGCCCTTGTTCGCGACCCTCGTGTCATTCACAGCGCCCGCAGTGGTGAATGGCAAACTTTGATTCAAGTGACTGAGGTCTCGACATGGACGCATATTTCTTAGACTGGGCCAACCTTCTGTTGCGCTGGGTGCACGTGATCACCGCCATCGCGTGGATTGGTTCCTCGTTCTACTTCGTCTTCTTAGACAACAACCTCATCAAGCCCAACTCGCCTGACCTGTTGGAAAAAGGTGTGGACGGTGCCATGTGGGCGGTGCACGGCGGTGGTTTTTACAACCCGCAAAAATACATGGTGGCGCCCAAGAAGATCCACACCAAGCTGCATTGGTTCTATTGGGAAAGCTATTCCACCTGGCTCACCGGTTTTGGTTTGTTCACCGTGCTGTACCTGTGGAATGCCAGCACTTTCTTGATCGACAAGTCGCTGATGGATTGGTCGCCTGCCGCGGCAATCACGGCTGCCTTGTGCTTCTTGGTGGCCTTCTGGTTGATTTACGACGCAGTCTGCCGCGTGTTTGGTTTCCGTGAAAACGGCGAGCGCATTGTGGCGCTCACCATGATCGTCGTGGTGGCCTTTGCTTCTTGGTTGTCGTGTCAGCTGTTCGCGGGGCGTGCGGCCTTTTTGTTGGTGGGCGCGATGATCGCCACCGCCATGAGCGCCAACGTGTTCTTTTGGATCATTCCCGGCCAACGCAAAGTGGTGGCCGCCATGACCTCGGGCGTGGCGATGGACCCCAAAGAATTGGCCATGCACGGCAAGCGCGGCAAGCAACGCAGCGTGCACAACACCTACTTCACGCTGCCCGTGATCTTTGCGATGCTGAGCAACCACTACAGCTTTTTGTACACGCATGAAAACCACTGGATCATCTTGGTGATGATGATGTTGGCGGGCGCCTTGATTCGTCAGTTCTTTGTGCAACGCCATGGCTACCACTTGGGCCGCGCCAAGAACCCGCTGCCATTTGCGATTGCCGGTGTGGTGATGTTGCTGAGCGTGATTGTGTGGATGCGTCCAGCACCCGCTGCGCCTGCCGCCGCTGCCAGCACTGCCCCTGTTGGCTTCACTGAAGTGAATGCGGTGTTTGCCCAACGTTGTCTCAGCTGCCACGGCGCGCAGGTACAGATGAAGAATGTGCGCTTCGATACCGCGGACGGTGTGAAGCAACATGCCTTGGGCATTTATCAGCAGGCCGTGGTGACCAAGCAAATGCCCATGAACAATGCCACGGGCATCACCGAAGACGAGCGCAACCTCATCAAGCGTTGGTACGAGGCAGGCGCGGCGCTGCAATAAGCGCCCCGGGGTCGCTGGCTATACTGCCGCGACTTTGATTCCTCGTAGAGTTTGTCTATGAAATTCCGTTTGTGGCTAGCGATGGCTGTCGCTGGGTGGGCTGCAGCTGGCTCTGCTGCTGAAGTCACCGTGGCCGTGGCCGCCAACTTCACCGCCCCCATGCAAAAAATCGCGGCGGTGTTCGCGCAAGACACCGGTCACAAAGCCCAGTTGGCGTTCGGATCAACGGGCAAGTTCTACGCCCAAATTAAAAACGGGGCCCCCTTTTCAGTCTTGCTGGCTGCGGACGATGAAACACCGGCACGACTCGAAGCAGAAGGGTTGGCGGTGCCGGGCTCACGCTTCACCTATGCCACGGGACGCTTGGCGCTGTGGAGCAAACAACCCAACTTGGTGGACGACAAAGGGGAGGTGCTGCGCAGCCCTCATTTTGAAAAACTCGGCATCCACAAAATCGCCATGGCTGACCCCAAGCTCGCTCCCTACGGTGCGGCCGCCATGGAAGTGATTCAACGCTTGGACGTGCAAGCCAACGTGGTCCCGAGGCTGGTGCAGGGCGAGAGCATTGGCCAAACTTACCAGTTTGTGAGCACCGAAAATGCGCAACTTGGGTTTGTGGCGGTATCGCAAATCTCTGTCGACGGTCGACTCACGCAAGGCTCGGCGTGGCTGATACCACCCCACTTACACACCCCGCTCAAACAAGACGCTGTGTTGTTGAAAGTTGGCGCAGACAACGTGGCAGCCGTGGCATTGCTGAAGTACCTGCGTTCTGACAAAGCCAAAGCCATCATCCGCAGCC
>JACCDY010998537.1_pt1 | contig 16611 bp, 21 predicted proteins | sample 7446391 | NCBI WGS metagenome assembly JACCDY01 (sample SAMN15323451, study PRJNA562643) | freshwater metagenome | isolation source: river surface water | place: USA:Blue River Watershed | collected 2017-08-18
AAGTCTGTCCATCATCTCGGCAGCTCCTTCAGGATTTTCTAAATCTTCATGGACTTTATAAAATCTCTCACCGCCCTTGATTTGCGCAAATCCCTCTCTGTTATAGAAGGCTGGATTGATAGTGAATTGCTCATTAAGAAGATCGTTGTACTTAATCGTATCTATAATCACATAAGTCATTACACTAATTGTCAAAAGCAGAATTACCACATATATACATTTATATTTACCTTCTGGTGTTTCATCAAAGGAACAAGTCATTATTGAGATTGTCTAAAGAGTGATTTCGTAGTTTATATAGTATTAAATATAGTTCATCATACAATAATGGTATCAACGCCGGTTTTAAAAAATGTATATACCAGAATCGATATGATTGATTACAATGAACGCAAATTTACGAAGTATGCTTCCATATTCCTTCTTGGTGATGCTGCATCAACTGTTAAGGAATCAAAAGATGTTTCTACAAAGAATAAGAAATTAGTCGAATCGATAGGATTGAAGGCTACTAAAGAATTAACATCAGTGGATGAAATAGTTGGTGGTGATGATTGGGATGAACTTGATGATCTAGATGTAGAAGATTTACTCAATACAGAAACTGTAAATATATCAAAAGCTTCTACAGATATTACAAATAGTAAAATAAAGGGAGATATTATCAGTGATATTGTATTATATTCGAAAGACAAATCAGTGGAAGTAAAAGAGAAAGTAGCTTTATTGACTGGTATTTATCCATATAAACAGTATATATGGAATCATACTGCTAACAAATCTATCGATAATAGTGAAATTAATCTATTTAAACATTATGAGTTGTCAGCAAATGTGCTTGAAGGATATCCGATCGATGGACACATTCAGTCCAATATTGAAGATAATAGTTCAATAGGTTCAAGTGCTATCAATGATGTTGTTATTCTTTATTGTATTACCATTGATAGTTTGATTCAAAGCAAATCTAAGTTATTGCTTTTATTGAATAGCGATGTAGAATCGTTTGATATAATTTATATGAACGCATTTGGTCCATTCTTTCCATTATTGGATAATGCATCATTCACACAATACTTGATGAATGATGCTGAAATAAAGGTTAAGTTCCCAGAATTAGCATTTGATAAAAAGGATGTTCAAATAAAGCTAAATAACCGAAAAGGATTATTAACGATGATTAATAAAGAAAATCCAGTTTCAGTGGAAACAAGTGATTTCGTATCAGCATCAACCATGAACATGGTCCTAAGCTTCATAAAGCCTGAGAAAAATATATTTATAGATACAAGCTCATTATTTAAACTTATAGATATCACAGCTATATATCAGATCGTTGCAGTTGATATATATTCTATTGATAATGAAAGACGTAATACTCGGCTACGGAAGATACAACAGTTTGACCAATATCGTGAAGGTTTAACATTATCCAACACTACATATCCATTACCTAAACGTGAATTGATTTATAATAAATGCGCAGTCTTTTATTTTATGGCAAATGACCAATATAGTGAATTGATATTGATTGTTAATCAATATGGGTCTGTGTGGATTAAAGCAATTCCCAACAAACTAATTACCGTATCCAAAAAGGAATTTATTGATATCATTACTCCAATAATTAACAAAACGATAGAACTAATCAATATGCAAGAATCTGCATTTATGACAATGCGCAAGTTCTGTATGTTGCCAAGCATTTATCAGATCGCAAGTTCATCAACACGTATATCTTTCAAGTTCTCAATAGATTATACGAAGTTGTTAAATCTATTAATAAATACATTATATGAGTCAGGATTTATAGATTTTGATAGAGACTCTGCGAATTATAAAAATCGCACTGAGCTATCTCTGATGCTACAATATGGCATATCAAGTTCTAATACAACTAAGGTATCTGAAATCAAAATTAAGAACATGAATGGATTGGCTATCATTGAGCTTATAAATCTTGATGTAGAAGAATCAAATCTATATATGGATATAATTGGTCGATTAATAATAAATTCAAAAAAGACTATTCAGTTAGAATCATCTAATAAACAAGAATTAGCACTTATAGATCCTATATTATTTACAACTGGAAGACCCGACAACTATAGACGTATTTGTCAGAAACCGTTTCAGCCAGTGATCACCACCAAGGATGATAAGAAGTCTATAGAATATTATAATTTTACATTTAATAAACCAGAATATTATAAATGTCCCAATGCTCACTCTCCAGAGTTAGGTTTCATAAGTGGAAAACATGAACTTGGCTATTGCCTACCATGTTGTAGAAAGATGAAACAGCCTGATGTGGAAATCATAAAGAGTAAATGTATAGCCAATGAAGACATAGATAAAACGAAATTCTCATCATATAAGATTGATTATCCTATCAATTCTATTACTAATCAAAAGATTGCTAATAGACGCATACAAATGCCAAAACATATTATTGATATCTTTTCAGGACTACAACTTGTTGCTAATGGTTCAATTGTATATACACATAAAGGAGAAAGTGAAGTTAAATCATTTGCACAAACAGCATCATTACTCACATCTATTGAATCACAGCCTGGAGTTCCTTTATATGGTTCTCTACGTGAATTGATAATGACCATGATCGAGTTTATTAAGAATCCGCTATCGCATATCATGATTATGAAACATCCTGTTGTTATCAGAGAATTCACGACTCCGCAAGAATTAATTCATAAGATAGAAGACAGTTTTATAAAACATATAGTTGTTAAGCGCGATGATATCATTATTAGTGATATGGAATGGAATGATATCATCATCTATATTGCCAATTGTATGAAAATGAATATATTAGTATTATTCGATGATCGTATGAGTAATATTAAGATAACCAATATGCATAATATTGATATCGATCGACCTGTAGTTATTCTATTGAAGAGACTTGATATTGAATGGTCTATGTTAAATCAAAATATTCGTGCTTTGTATTTACCTATAACCCTATCATCATATAGAGTCTTATCGAGTTCTGAGTTTGTAATTCCTAGAATTGACTGTAGTATTGCTTTACATAAAATTAATAATATATACTTCAAGACACGAGAGATAATCTACACTAAGCAATTCACATTAAATAATATAAATGAGTTTATTCAGTCAAGTAAACAATATAAAGTGAAAGATAAGATTCAAGGACAGAAGATCGTTGTTATTGGAGTCGGAAAGAAACATATAGTATCTACATTTTCATCTGCAAAACCAGTAGTTGAACTGAAAGCATTAGATGTTTCTCCAACAGCATCATTCAATGATATCTTAACATTTATACAAGATTATAATTCTTCATTCGTTAATGAGATTCCAGCAAGTGAGATAAATAATTATAAAGAGTACGTGAAGACAGCTATCAAGGCTACTGATAATTATAAATTTATCAACATGAGAAAATTCTTGTTGAAGATTTGTAAGATTATACAAGTTGGTGATGAGGCGATCGGTGTTATAGTGAATGTTATAAACGTACATAAGATATCTTCAACTGAGTTGATGTTCATGAAGCCTGTAAATATTAAAACTGCTATCAAGGATTTTAATATAATATGCGATAAGAGAGAAGCTATACATGTAGCTATAAATACAAAACAGATATTATCATTCCCAGTCGATCAATGTGCTAATACACTTAATGGTGTTGTTAAATGGGCTACTAACCCATTAGAAATTAAGGTTAATCAAAAATGTAAGAATGATATGACTGAGAAGTTCAATAATGGCGCATACATGAATGGAATCTATCAATTGGCTGCAGTTGAGTTAGTAAATCATTGGAAGACTATATATCCCGACGATCTCAAACAAAAGATAACCGACTTTGTTAGATCTCAGAAGAATCTTCCTTTATCACAAATTAAGATAGATGAATTATTAGAATCTATCGAAACATCAATATCAACATATGATATTCGTATAATAAGAATTCCTATTATGACACTCTTTGGGGAAATAAATACATATGATAAAGATATCAAATCAGCATTAAAGAGAATCGAAGAAACACAATTATTGAATGGTGTTGAATTATCGAATCTACATAAATGGACTAAAGAGCAGATTGGTAAAAAGATAATTATACTATTCAAATCAATTACAGTCAAATCAAATGTCATTCCTTTATTTGTTTCGCATGATTCATTAATAGACCAGAGAAGTACAATGTATAAAGCTGATAAACTTATTATCTATGAACCTATTTATAATGATTTAGTTAAGTTCTTAGCTGCAGATTTGAGCAATCCATTCCGCAGAGATTATATAATCAATATGCAATTTACAATGTCTGCATTGGAAGATATTCGTCCTCATATAGGAGAACTAATATACGTAAAGCAAGTATAGAATAATGGATGATTGTGAAGATTTAACAAAACATCAAATCAAGAAACATCATAAGCATAAAAAAACACGCCATGATCGCGACGATCTTGGCGGAATGATGCTTAACATGGGCGGACATATAGACCCTCGTGAGATATTTATAATCTGGATTATATTTATATTTCTACATACGGAGATGTTCGCAGAAGTATTCTTATCGAGATTTCAAGGAACTACAAATGAAGACCATACTCTAACTATGAAGGGAACATTTGCCACTTCTATAATTTTGATTTTAGTAGTCATGATATGTTCCATGGTATTTTAAAAAAAATATATCAGATACTTGGTCTGCTTACTCTTGTGTCTATCCGAGAACTTGTTATAAAGTTCATTTGGGACTTATTCTTGCATCTCAAAGACCCAATTGTATGCTTTTTTTGTCTTCATCTCATCCATCCACTTCCATATTGACTTATCTTTATGTAATTGCATATCATATAGGATATCACTTCCGGCGATCATCATCGACGTAACGCCCTTACCTTTTAGCTGAGCCTTCTTAATAAGCTTTGCCTGAAGCGGATGAACAAGAAGTGGAACAGAGCCCTTTAAATCTTCAGCACTCCATGTAATCTTACCGCTACGAACCGCTTTCTTTAGTTTGTCTTCTTTGACATCTTTGGAAATCTTAACAATCTCATATCCTAGGTAATCGCGCATATTTATATTCTAATGATTATATATCACTATTCAAAAAACATATAAATATATTATACTTCTACGATAGTTGATCTTCAGAAAGATTAGCAGCAAGTTGTGTAAGTTGCTCGAATCTACGATGCATATTATTTATTTCTCTCTCCATATCATTATTTCTTCTCAATAATGCTCTATTCATATTCACCAAATCCATATATAACCAATTCAATTCCATATATTCATCAGTTGCTTTTACGCCAATATTAGTTTCTGGCAATAATCCACATAACAGATTTCCCATGTTGTATATTTGTGTTCATAAAAAAATATCAACTTGTAATATTACTCTACGTAATATACAACAGTTTCCCAATTATCCATAATCATCTTAACAATGAATTGACGAATGTTATAAGCCTGTTCATGATTATTGACATGGTCCAGATTGATACGTCCGCTACGGAATAGTTTCACAGTTGTAATCTTTTGACGGAAACGCTTAATGGACTTGCTATTGAGATACCAATATGCTTGCATTTGTTTAACAACACGAGTCATCTTACGATTACTCAAACAGTCTTCTACGCATTCGCCAACACATAGGCAACGATCTGGAGTATAATCAGTATATTGCATAGTCGGCTTGAGTTGTCTAGACTTAGTTGCCTTCTTGTGATATACTAACTTCACCATCTCAATAAATTTATCCATTTTGTAATTATTAGTAATACATTGGGGAGTGCTGAACTTCACGAGCATGCCTGAATATCTTTCAGGATTAAATGTGATGCTATCAATTGGATAAGGTGTTCTGTTATTTGTTTTAAATAACAAGATGGCACGCTCCAATGCTGATAAATCAAGATGTGGAACGATCTGATAACGAACTCCTTTATCGATACCAACTCTTGTTTCTGCCATACAATCATCCGCCATCAATGTAATAGACTTGAAGTTCTGTAAGATAGGTGTTAGATAATCTACACCAACACTATTTTTTTTATTCAGAAGTAGAACATCTGGATAAGCCATGATGTAAGAACACATGATACTCAAAATATCTTCAAGTAATTCATCATTACGTTTAGACAGTTTGCCAATTCCGGGAATCTGCACACGTCCATTAGTGAATAGCTTCACCTGATATGAATGCAATGAATCTTTCTCGGAAACAATTGTAAATGTGATCTGTGAATTGAAATGTGTCCCAAGGCCTTGTTTGCGTCCAGAACGTTGTTCAACGCGAAGTTGTTTCTTAGTCATTCTATCCTTATAACAAGGCCATGATTTATATTCTTCAAGAATCATATAACCATAGTTGCAACCAATCTCAACGATATTGGTTGTCATTTCCAAATGTTCAATTGCAGTCATCTTATCAAACTTCACATTAGTGATTAAACCATCTAAAGTCATAGTAGATAATACAATATCACTTGTTTTAGTATTATCAACGTCCATTTCATGGATATCAACGGTATTGACTTGTTCAGTGATAGTATTCATGATGATTAATACACTAGATGTATATTATTTAATAAGGCTCTTCAATTTTCTCTATCAGAGCCTAATACTAAATCTATGATAAAGTATATATTATACGTTTTCAATAGAATATGAAGACAAATCATATTAATGCCGAAATGGATGAAGAAACAAAGCATATTATGCAAATAGCTGATACATTGATAGATCAAGAATATATAAAGAATGCTCAAGCAATAAGGATAGAGTGGATGAAAGATGATGTTTTGATGTATAAACGGATGGTTATAATACTAGGATATTGCTCTCGGATACATAATTATATGCAGAACAGAGAGACAAGTATGGCTAAGATATTATTATGCAGAAGAGAGATTCTTCATAGATATAGAGATATATATAGATTCATGGATAAGAAAACATTTATGGCTATCACTAAGCCTCCTATGACCACTCAATGGTATTATGATGGAAAGGAACAATATAACAAAACAGTAAAGATTTGCATCGAATATTACAAACGCAAGATACACAAAGCGCTACTATTAGGCGATGAAAAAAAGATATGCAAGATTATAGATAGAATCATCAAGTGGGATAATTATTATGATATATATGAGAAAACAATAGGTTTATATATTTCTCAGAACAAGATGTTCGCAAATATCATGAACAAGAAGTATATGTCTTATATACAATTATAATTTAAAAAAATATAAATTGTCTGAGAACATGCTAGAGACTGCTAACTACTCTCATACTTAGTCGATTTATTAGATGCCGCTTCTTTAGCAATGATATCAACTATATCATTGCTATCCGCATGTTCAGTTCGTTTGCCTTTCTGGTGTGATCGTACAAAGACAAAGTTGATATCTACTCCATTTTCTTTATACCATCTTACATATTCTTTAAGGATATTTAGTATATCTGGATTCTTCTTTTCATTAATGATATTTTTCTTAATCCAATTAGGCATCCATTTCTGAATGACATTAATCCAAAACTGCGAATCCGTCACGATTGTAATTTTATCACAATCAAGACGCTTGGTAGCTCCAGTTGGAACTGTCGATACATTATAAACATCAACAGAATTTAAAATCTCAATAGGGTCATATGATGTTGAATATGAGAGCTTCTGAGCATATAATGCAAGTGTAGATACAATTGCTAATCCTTCCATACGAATGTTAGTTACATAATACGTTTCTCCATCACCTTCAGCAGTTTCTCCCTTTCTACCAATCTTACATGGAGAATTAAGCATACTTGAGCTTTCGATATATAGTCCAAATCCACCCTTCGATCGCGATGAACCATTGCCAACGCATGAGCCATCAGTGTAAATAATCTCTTCACTCATTTTTTATCTTAAGTGTATATTGTTATATTCATATATCAATTTTATAGTTTAGAATCTATATATTGCTCCTGAGCATCTATAATACCTTCCACTTCATTATAAATATTGAAATCATCGAATGAATCTACAAGATCTTCTACTTCGCTTGCTATAGATTCATCATCGGAACATTCAGAAGCTGCATCATCAACTACAACTATTTTCTTAGATTTACGAGAATATATAAAATACATAACTACTAAGAGTATTAGCAAACAACATAAAATCAATGGTATTGACATTATTGATTATTCTATATATTGATAAATATGTAATTAGATTGGTAATTGATTCTGAAAAAAATACTAATTATTTGGTATATGTATGATTAGTGTATCTATATCTATATCTATATCTATATATTTATATTTACTGACGGAGCTTCTTGATCTTCTCCATTTCCTTCTCCTCCGGCGTCATATGCTCGGTGAATTTCTCTGGCTTAGCAGCAACGCCAACGAACTTAGTTCCATCCCATCCAGCCGTGAATGCCTTCTGTGCAGCAGCCGCCTTCTGAGCAAGAGTATCTACAGGGATTTCACGTTGCTCAAGGGTTACTTCAGTCGAAGCGCCTAAGTATTGAAGGTTCTCTTGCGTGAATGGGGACTTCTGCATATGACCACCAACGATCTTAATGCCAAGTGCCTTATCAAGGACGTTCATTAGAACAACCCAGGCAACCCAAACGATGAGAATTACAAGAACTACGCGAAGGAACATCTTGAACGTATGAGCGCATTTATATACGGCATACTGCATATGCTTATCAGTGAAGCCTTCTAATACCTCAGGTGCTTCAAAATGCTTCTTATTATGCCAAAAGTTAAGTCCGGCGCCACTATACGAATCTGAACTCATAGTTATGTATGGAATCTAAGATATCTTATATATTTGGTTGAATAAAAGTCATTCATCTTTGTAAATTAATTATTCATGAGCTTTTTGCCATATATTGATAGCTTCTCATCTCTCGTCATGTTTAAATAACGCACTTGTTCTTCGGGTGATAGTGATTTAAATAAAGCTAATTCTGACTTAAAATTGGAAATGGTTTTATTATCGAATTTATCTTTAAATGGTTGGGTAGATTTCTTTCCTGGAGGATTCTTCACGATAAATACAATAAGCATGATGATACCAACTAACATCATCAATAACATAACCGTTGTTGGTAAGTTATCATGAGAGAATCTTTCACGGATGAAATGAGTAATTTCTGAGAACTTCATTTGTTAAAATTGATTTCTATATAAGATATTATAAGAGAGTAGTAATAAAATAAAACATGAATAACACTAATCAGCATTTGTTCGCAATCTATAACAATATTCATAGCTTTTATGAATATCGTGGATTGGTTCCATTGGAAGAACAGATGAAACAAGAGTTATTCATTAAGAAGATTCAGAATGATAAATTCTTAATTCTACCTTCTGTTAATAAACAACTTGTTCAAACAGATAGTGGTGATATCGATAAGAATAAATTATCAAATCTTGAAGATCTCAAGGTTGTTGTCATAGTTTTGGTTTATATCGGAACGGAGTGTGAGAACAAGAGTGCTAACATGATGAAGATGCTTAGTAATGTCAATTATCCAAAAGCTGAGATAATCATTATTACACCATCAAAGGTATCAATGGGTATTGCTCGTAAGCTTGCATCAATGTCAGTAGAAACAACAAAGACAAATCGTGTATATCGACCATTCACCTATACATTATTCAATTCTATTTTACCAAATCATGATCTTGTACCCAAATATGAAATCATGAGTAAGGAGCAGATTGATAAAGAGCTTTGTGTTAATTATGCAAAGATTGATACTATGATGCTTCCAAAGATATTTGAAAATGATCCACAGATGGTATGGCTTGGAGCTACAGTTGGAGATGTAATTAAATTTACTATGTTATCTGAAATAACAATCGAATCAATTAATTATTGTATTGTTATTCCTAGCCAGCAGATTAATTAGATACGAATCGAGATTTAATTAATATTGCATTTTTTTGTAATTTGTTATAGTTTCGTTTAACTTAATATAGCAACTATTAATAACATGGATACTACTGCTACAGCTCATGTTGCCGATATTAATATGGACCCACAAGCGGCATCTACGGCGGCTACTATCGCCCAAGTTAAAGAACACCATCGATACATGACCGGAAAGACTATTGGTGCATTCATTTCTCGTAATTGGTGTCGTATCATTGTATGGATTGCAATGATTATAACGATTGCGCTTCTTTTATATCTATTCTATCTAACGGTAGATCTTCAGAGTTGCGACCCAACTGTTTCTATTATTCAAGTAGGACAGCACTATCGTTGTAAGGGAACTGGTGGTTGTGGCGTCGATTGTCCGTTTGCTGAAAAGGATGATCCACGAATGCATGTTCGTCAAGGTGCTGCAAAGATAGCTGAAATATTAGTTCGTATGCGTGAGATGTCGAAGGTTGCTAAGGCTGAACTTCAAGGAGAATTAGATACCATAACTAAGAAAGAAAGTATTGATAAGGTTGTAGGAGAACTTAATGTTCTTGATGAACAACAAAAGTCATGTGTAATTAATGTATCCGTATGCGATTCGTTTGCTCAGAAGTTAGCGTCTGGTGTTGCAAACGAAGAAGTTATCACTCGTCGTGTTGTAGATGCTAGCAATCGTATTCGCGCATTAGAGGCGCTTGCTTCTATCCAAGCAGCTGTATTCTCGGCATTAGTTGTTCGCGGAAGTGCAACCATCGCCCTTCAAAAGCTACTTGATATTCCTGCAGTCAGTCAATCCAAGATCCAAGATTATGATGAACTAGTATATCGTTGCAAGGCTCATATCAACGGAATTAAGGAATCGACTGATACTAAGCTTATTCCATTCGTTCGTAGCAGTGTCGTAGAAAATACTCCTTATACGATTAACCTTGATGCTCTTGTTGATACTACCAGTTCGCAAGAACAAGTTCTTGGTGCATTAACGTTCTTCCTAAACACGGCCGAAACGTTCCATAAGGAAGCAACTGATATTATTAATAAGCAACGCGCTGTTCAACATATCTTAAGTAAGTGCTTACAGACATGTGAAGGTTTCACTAACTCACTTCCTAACACGATCGGAAGTACTGAAATTACAAAATTAATTAAGCAAGGAGATTATAACTCTGCGCTTATCAAGACTGCTCTAGAACCTGAAGTTGTTATCAATAATCATAAATTTGCATCTGAGCGCTCATCGTTCGATAGCGGTGGTGGCGTTCCTTCGGTTCTCGATCATGATAATGATGTAAATCCGTGGGTTGGCCTCTTTGGACGTCCTAGTTATCGCAAGGCTCGTGATGGATCTTCAGCTGAAGCTGATAATAAGTTATTCCCATTAAAGCAGATTCCTTCGCAAGAACCGGATAAGATAATGCGCAAACAGGTTCCACGTTTTTCGATGGCCTAAATATAGATAATGACAATTAAAGGTGGATTAAATATTAACAATAAAGATATTATTCTATCATTAACGATAGGAGGTGGAAGACCATACAAACGTGTGTATAATGATGTAGTATCAAATGCAATTATGAATTTTGAAATGAATAGTCATCACTTATCCAATGATTATAAAAATCCAATTTATTTACGTGCATTGAAGCAACTATTTCAATATGCACATGTTGATATTATCAATGGTGATAATATATTTCAAATCAACTACAACATATGGATGCTCAATGCATATGTTAAGATGCTATTAGAATCTCAAGATATGAAGCTAATAGCACAGATGCTTAATCTGGATAATATACTTTATTCAGTAGCAGAAGCGGGGATACTTAATAATGATATAATCGAAACTGATTTCTCATTACCAAGTAAGTTATCTATCGATAACTCATGTATTGACATATCAATACCTAAAAGTAAAGATATAGAAGATGTTGTAAGATCATTAAATGACAATATTCATACACTTGTTCAGTTTATGAAATGCAATGAGAAGCCATTGAAAAAAATACATGATGCAATAACCTCAGCTACAGCTAAGCATCTAACTAAGTAGATATGAGAACTAACTTATATATTTTTTTTAAAATCTCAAGATATGTAAGTTAGTTCTACAACAACTCAAGATTTATAATATCTTGCATGATATATAAACATGTGGATTTCGAGATTTACTCTTAAGGACTGGTGGAAAGCATTTGTCGGATTATGCCTTATTGGTTTAGTTGTAAGTATCATATCTTTCTTCTTAACTACAGTAAAGGTATTTATCATAATTGCTTCTATCATCGGAGGCTTGGCTGTGGTCTCGGCTGTCCCACTTGGAGTAGCAACATATTTTAAAAATAAATCAGATCATGATAAATATGCTGAAGTAGCTTACAGAGATGCTAAGAATAGTTCCATCAGACGTATAAATATGGAAATACAAGAAGAACGTCAGAGACATCAAGCAGACTCTCAACGATTTATGGATGAATTAGAAGGAAAGGTTGCGCATGATGAATACTACGATCGTGCTACGCAGAGACAGACTCGTGATAAACAACTATCGGATGAAGATTGGATATTAGCACATACCGAGAAGTAAAAAAACTGATATCAAAATTGAATGCTAGTTAGTAAATATATATACACACTTGACTATATACAACATACAATCATGAGCCAGATCGATGAACTTATCGCTATCATTAAGACCCTTGGTAAGGATGTTGCTTCATTGAACAAAGAAGTAGCTTCATTACGCAAAGAGGTTTCTGATATGCATGAGAGTAATGATAAAGCTGCAGAATCGGCCGAAGCTGTGTTTAGAGCATTAAGTAGTAAGATTGATAATCAACATAACCTAAGTGTTGAATCAGCAGCCGCTATCCAACAAGCCCAATCAACAGCTGCGCCATCGAGAACTGCAAAGCTAACACCATCAGTATTCTTTAAGAAGCTTGTTAGTGGAAATATTGATGCATACATTGATAAGCTTTATACAAAAGAAGATATTGATGCTATCGCAGCCGATGAATCAGTTGCTAAATGCAAGACTGAAGCTCAACGTAATACTCGTGTGATTGCACTCTTATATACCAAGTGTGTTAAGACCAATAAAGATTATGCTAAGGCATTGAATGATATCATTGCTGAGCAATCATAAATCTACAATGGTTTATTTTTTTTAATTATCAGTTATACCAATCTCAGCCGCATTGGATATACCTTGAGTTAATTCTTCAATCGACCAAGGTAGCTTTGTTAGTGATCCGCCATAGTATCTAACAAACTTCTTATCCATGAGCATTTGATTTATACTTATTGATGGATCTTCATATGGATAGGCAGTTGCGAGTAGTCTCCCATATTTATCATTTTTTGAACATTCAACAATTATTATTTTATCAAGGAATGTATCTATTAACCAGTTTCTACCAAGTCTGCATAATAAAGCTTCTTTACCATCATTCATAGTTGAATGTAATTCAGGTGCATCTATATCCATAAGTCTGATATTTGTCTTAACGAATGAATCAACTTCCTTCCATCCAATCGTAAATGTATCTGTATCATGAACCTTTAATACTCTTGCTATCAATCTTCTTCCATTGAGGTTAAATATATCGAATTCAGATGATTTAAGATTTAATAATTCATCTATATCTTGTTTGTTTTCATTCATTGAACTTTGTGTTTCGCTTATATATAATAATCTTTTAAATTCAAATCTTAAATGTCAAAGTCATCTAATGGGATGAAAACAAGAATATGGGGTCCTCATGCATGGGATTTCTTATTCTGTTCAATAGCAGGAGCATATCCAGTTCGATTGGATTATAACAATAAAGATCATGTTAAGACAATGAAGAAGTTTCATGCAATGATGAAATCATTGGAATTCACATTACCATGCTTTTGGTGTCGCCATTCATTTGGAGGATATCTTAAGGAATTTCCTTTAGAGGATTACTCTTCATCGCGAAAGGATATGATGAAATGGCTATACTTGGTCCATGATCGTGTAAATAAGAAGTTGATACAACAAGAACATATGAAGTTTGAAAAACAGAAGGAAGCATTAATGACAAAAAAACTAACAAAGGCTCAATTACAAAGTAAGTTAAAGGACCTTAAATCATCTATATTCATAACTAAGCAATCTCCAACATTTGCAAGTGTATTAGCCAAGTATGAGAAATACAGAGCGTAAATATATAAAATTGATGATTATAATATATTTATATAACAAGCGTTAGTATCATCATGAGATTTTGCTCGCATAACAACTGCAATAATATCCTGACTACAGTTATCAAGGATTCGGAGATGATATATCGTTGCTTAGTATGTTTCGAAGAATATGAACTTACTGATGAAGATACATTAGTTGTAGATGAATATATTCAGACTAATGATACAACATACAAATATCGTAATTACTTACAGAATGCTCATAATGATTCTATCGTTGAATTAGTAGAAAAAAAATGTCCCAATAAGCCATGTAAAGAAACGATCGTTCATGTAATTAAGATTGCACAGAATGGTCAATCATTATTTATATGCCCAACATGTAAATATCAGTTTGAGTAAGTATATACAACTTACAACACTGATAAGTTTATTTTTTTTATATCAGGCTTAATCATCTCATTTACAGACCATACTTCCATTGTTGTTGCACTTGTCTTGCGTGTAATTGATAAGGGACATTTATTTTCATAAATCTCCTTTCTCGCAATGTCTCTTGGATCGGTTAATCCTTCAGTATTGGTAAATATAACCGAACCTTTAGAAATATGAGTTGCTCGTGTTCCAATAATCATAGTTAATTCATATAATGTTAAATACTCCGACGTGACACGTTTTGATGGATGAACAATACGAATCTCACTATTCTCCTGAACTTGATGATATCCATGCATATGTTTCTTTGCTGGTTTAATATCATCATCATCGCCTTCATCTTCTTCTTCCTCGTCATCATCGACAGGATGCTTTAATTCATCTTCATCATTAAGATCATCTGTAATATCTTCATCTAACATTTCACTTCCTTCTTCTGTATCATTAGCTTCATCTGCATCATAATTGGAATCAACTTCATCATTGATTTGTTCTTTGACACCCATGATTATGATTTGCTATATCAGTATATTGAAATACTATATTAGTATAACTAAATGGAATGTTAGTATGTTAAATACTATATTACTATAAGCGTACATCAATTTTATACAATTGTATTATTCTAACAGAGCGATACTTAATATAATCATAATTATGTTTGAATATATTATTTGCAATCCAGTAATAATTCTATCAGCGATCATCTACATTCCTATGTGGATTGGTGATATTGTCGAATATTGGTATGTATCATTGATTCTCGGATTGCCGCATAGTATGTTCTCAACACCTCACTTCACTATAACACAAGCAGTGAAGCTTGATTCACAATATGATAAATGCGGATGTGGAATTTTACAAGGTTGTAGATCTGATAGTGAGAATAGCGATTATGAACTTGATAGTAGTGATGAAGAATGCGAAGTCGAATATGATATCTTCATCAAGGAATGCTTATTCAATATAAATTCTGATAATAATACATATACCAAGAATATTCATGGTCATCAATTAGTATCATTCGTTGATGAATCTGGTAAGTTCAACATCAATGATATCAAGAAGTTCTATCCGGATATCAGCTCAATTGATATCACGTATTTCAAATATTTAAAGGATGAATATGAGAACTATGATAATGTACTTGCATTTGAAGAATTAACTAAGAAGATTGATGTATATAAAAAAATGGATATCGCTAACAACAAGAGTTGTCGGCTTGGTGTTGTGTTCTAGATACTAACCATATCTTACGTAAGATATGCATTGATATCATTAATAATATAATTAACAACATCATCGGATTTATCAGTATAGTTCTTCAACACTGAGAAGCTGAGTGTGTAGTTAGAGATAACCTTGTATAATATTTTTTTTAAGTTCTGAAGTTCTTGATATTTCAGATCATGGAATATCTCTACGATGCTACCACGCTTATGTAGATGATTACCTTCAATGAGATATACAATATCCGGAATGGGCATTGTCTTATCAAAATATCCAATAATATTGCAGTATAATTTGATTATCTTATCACTAGTGATATGTCTTGGAATATGATAAGCAATTGCGCTAAATACATATCGATCACATATAACGATTTTGCCATTATTGAGATCTTGTTCTATCTTATCTTTCACAAGTAATCTATCATTTGTAAATAATTGAAGAACATCATACTTAGACGGAATAGTAATTATACCTTTCAAGTAATCATCAATACGTTTTCCATATTTTCCACTACGATTTGGGAACTTATAAACAACAACGCTACGATCGATAGACTTGTAATGATTTACAACTCCTTCTATGATTGTTGTTTTGCCTGCACCGTTGATTCCTTCAACTACAATAAGAATACCATCATGATTATACATTGTTTTATAAATAGTATATGCAAAGATACGCTGTTATAGTTTATATTATGTTGTTCAATTTTGTTAATAAAAAAATATCATACAAGCATATATAGCTTTACAGCATGTATTACTGAGTTCTAATCATCAGCTTTGCGGCAGTCAATAACAACGAATCCATTATCCATGAAGCAT
>JACCDY010026719.1_pt1 | contig 16604 bp, 14 predicted proteins | sample 7446391 | NCBI WGS metagenome assembly JACCDY01 (sample SAMN15323451, study PRJNA562643) | freshwater metagenome | isolation source: river surface water | place: USA:Blue River Watershed | collected 2017-08-18
ACGAAATTGCCATGGGTCTTTCATTTGTCGCAGTCTTTCTTTACGCCGGTTCAATGAGTACTTCTCAAATTGTTGCTGCTCAAGAAAGAACTTGGTACATCTTGTTACTACTTCCTTCATTCTTAATTTACGTAATTTCAATGGTGGGAGAAACCAACAGAGCACCTTTTGATTTACCTGAAGCAGAAGGAGAATTAGTAGGAGGTTTTCACACCGAATACACCTCATTGAAGTTCGCACTATTTTTCTTAGCTGAATACATAAATATGGTGACAGTTTCTGCTCTTGCCACGACACTTTTCCTAGGTGGTTGGAGAGCACCATTTCCTATCTCATTAATTCCAGGAGTTAATGAAGGTTGGATTCCTTTAATTTGGTTCTTTAGTAAAATTGCTGTTTTCTTGTTTGTATTTATCTGGATTCGAGGAACACTACCTAGGTTTAGATACGACCAGTTTATGAATTTAGGTTGGAAAATTTTGATTCCAGCTTCACTTGCTTGGATTGCGATAGTAGCAATTACTAGAGGATTAAGAAACTCGCTTGATTTACCAACAGGTCAAACGATCGCATTTTTGGGATTACCTTTAATTGCAGTAGCCCTTGCTGTATTCATTGCTGATTGGCGAAAAGCAAATGCTGAAGTTGCCAAAGAAGAATTAACAGTTGAGATCACAGAAGTAAATCCATTTGCAGGTGGACATCCTGTTCCACCACTGCCAGGACAAGTTTTAGTTGAACCAAATGCAAATAAACAAGGGGTATTAAATGGCTGAGTTACCACAAATAATGAGAGCGTTTGGGACCACTTTTCTATCAATGTTTAGAAAAGTAACTACCGAACAATATCCAGAAGAAAAAGTTCCAACGCAAGCAAGATTTCATGGCAGACATCAATTAAATCGTCATCCAGATGGTTTAGAAAAATGTGTGGGCTGTGAACTTTGTGCTTGGGCTTGTCCTGCAGATGCAATTTATGTTGAAGGTGCTTCAAACGATGAAGGCGACAGATTTTCTCCAGGTGAACGTTATGGTCGCGTTTATCAAATTAATTACTTGCGGTGCATTGGATGTGGTCTTTGTATCGAAGCCTGTCCAACTAGAGCATTAACTATGACTAATGAATATGAATTAGCAGATAATTCAAGAACAAAATTGATATATGAAAAAGAAGATTTACTTGCTCCAATTCTTCCCGGAATGGCGCAACCTCCTCATTCCATGATCGATGATTATGTGGCACAGGACTATTACGACGGAAAAGTAAAAGGAGCTTCCGCTGAACAATTCGCAGAAGCTGAAATTTACAAACAAAAAAGTCAAGGGGCATAAGTTTAAATGATTCGCTCCGTTATAAAACTTGCTGAAGTTGCAAATGAATCATCTATTTCATTTGAACCATTTGTTTTTTGGTTATGTGGAGGCTTAGCAGTTTTGGGTGCGATCGGAATGTTGATTTCACATAAAGCAGTCCACAGTGCTTTATGGGTTGCATTGACCATGATTAATTTGGCTGTTTTGTATGTCTTGCAATCCGCACCATTTTTAGGAGTAGCGCAAGTTGTTGTTTACACCGGAGCAGTAATGATGCTCTTTCTATTTGTTTTGATGATTGTGGGAGTAGATGCTTCAGACTCATTAATAGAAACCATTAAAGGTCAAAGAAGAGTTGGAATTTTGGCAGGCGTGATACTGGTTATTGCACTGGTTTTGTTACTTGGAAATTCTTTCTCAATTCAAGCAGCAGAGCTAGTGAATGCTGATTCCACTTATGGTGGAAACGTTCAAGGAATTGCTGCCTTGTTGTTTGGTAAATATGTTTTGATTTTCGAATTAACTTCGGCACTTCTTATTACAGCAGCAGTAGGCGCGATGATCCTTGCACACAAAGAAAGAACTTCACCAAGAAAAACCCAAGCAATCTTGGCTAAAGAATTATTTGCAAGCGGAAACTATAAAGGTCCACTTCCTGCTCCAGGTGTTTATGCTCGACACAATTCAGTTGACACCCCAGCACTTTTACCCGATGGTTCTGTTTCAGAAATTTCATTACCGGGACCAATTGTTGCTCGTGGAGCAGTTAAGAACATTAATCAAAGCGACTTAAATGAAGTTCAGATTATTTCTGAAGGACTGGGACTTGTCTCAAGTGAAGAAGAAGGTGACAAGTGAATCCAGATGCATATTTAGTTTTATCAGGAATTATTTTTTCAATTGGCGCTCTTGGAGTTCTATTAAGAAGAAATGCAATTGTGGCATTTATGTCTGTCGAGTTAATGCTTAATGCTGCAAATCTTGCATTTGTCACAGGGGCTCGAGTGTGGGGAAATCTTGATGGCCAAACTGCAGCATTCTTTGTGATGGTTGTAGCAGCAGCTGAAGTAGTTATTGGTTTAGCAATTATTTTGACAATCTTTAGAACAAGAAATTCAGCTTCGGTTGACGAAGCAAGTTTGCTTCGTTGGTAACAGGAAAAGAGAAACAGTGATTGCCGCCGTTATTGCTTTGCCAGCATTAAGTGCTGCATTGCTGCTTTCTTTGGGAAACAGAACAAATAAATTTGGACCCTGGATTGCAATTGGCGCCTCAGCATCTTCATTTCTAATTGGATTTTGGCAATTCTTACAAATGCTGGCCAGACCTGAAGAAGAAAGAGCAGTAATTACTACTGTTTATGAATGGCTAGCAGTGCCTGCAGCTGGATTTAAAGTCGATTTCGCATTGCAACTAGATCAACTATCAATTTCATTTGTTTTACTAATAACTTTTGTGGGAACTTTAATTCATATTTATTCACTGGGTTACATGGCTCATGACGCAAACCAAAGAAGATTTTTTGCTTACCTGAATTTATTCGTTGCCGCAATGTTATTGCTAGTTTTGGCAGATAATTATCTACTGCTTTATGTGGGCTGGGAAGGTGTTGGTTTAGCTTCATATTTGTTAATTGGATTTTGGCAACATAAGCCAACTGCAGCTGTTGCGGCAAAAAAAGCATTTGTAGCAAACCGTGTTGGAGATTTTGGTTTATCACTTGCAATTATGACTATGTTTATTGTGTTTGGATCGGTTTCATTTAGTGATGTAAATGAAGGTGTTGCAGGAGCACCTGCTTGGGTTTCTTTAACAATTGGTTTGTTACTACTTCTTGCTGCTTGTGGTAAGTCAGCACAATTTCCACTTCAGTCTTGGTTATTGGATGCTATGGAAGGCCCAACTCCAGTTTCAGCTTTAATCCATGCCGCAACAATGGTTACTGCTGGAGTTTATTTAATTGTTCGAAGCGCTTCAATATTTAATGCCAGTGAAATTGCTCAAACCGCAGTTATTGTCATCGGTGCAATTTCCTTATTAATGGGTGCAATTATTGGTGCAGCCAAAGATGATATTAAGAAATCATTAGCTGGTTCCACCATGAGTCAAATTGGTTACATGGTTTTGGCTGCTGGTTTAGGTCCAATTGGATATGTATTTGCAATTTTACATTTGATAACACACGGTTTCTTTAAAGCAGTTATGTTTCTTGGCGCAGGTTCAGTAATGCATGCAACTAATGACAATGTAGACATGCGACGCTACGGCGGATTATCGAAAGTAATGATCTTTACAACAATTACATTCTTTATTGGCTATTTAGCAATCATAGGAATTCCACCTTTTGCAGGATTCTATTCCAAAGATCACATCATTGAAGCTGCATTAAGTCATTCATGGTGGGCAGGAGCTGCAGTTTTATTTGGTGCAGGATTAACAGCCTTTTATATGACTCGCATGGTGGTAATGACATTTTTCTCCAAGCCTCGTTGGGAAGACGATGTTCATCCACATGAATCGCCACTTTCAATGACTTTGCCCATGATCGTGTTATCAATTGGTGCTGCAACTTTGGGAATTGTTTTAACAAACAACCACATGTTTGAACATTGGTTAGAACCAGTAACTGGATTTGTGGAACCAGAACCACCATTTGCAATCCAAACGATAACCATAATTACCTTAAGCGTGGTAGCAATTGGGGTTCTAGCTGGAATTTGGCAATATCGTAAAATTGCCAAAGTTGCACCTAAAAAAGTTTCTTTTGTTGTCACATCTGCTAGAAAAGATTTATATGGCGATGTAATGAATGAAGCTTTATTAATGAGACCAGGTCAAGGGTTAACACGAGTTCTTAATATTTTTGATAAATCTGTTGTTGATGGATTTGTAAATGGTTTAGGATTATTTACTGGAGGAATTTCATCTAGATTAAGAAAAAGCGAAACTGGTTATGTTCGCTCTTATGCCATGTCAATAGTTCTTGGTACTGCAATATTGGTTATTGTGTTATTGATTGTGAGACTATAAATGAATTTTCCTTGGTTGCTCATAATTCTTCTCATTCCTCTTATTGCCACGGTTCTGTTATTTATTCCTAAAAAGTATGTAATTTTTAAAGATCAACAAATAGCTCTTTATTCGTCTTTAATTACTCTTTTATTTGTAATAATTGTCGCATTACAGTTTGATACTTCTTCAAATGCAGCAACTCAGTTTGATATCTCTTTTGATTGGATTCCTGTATTTGGAATTTCATTTCACTTAGGGCTAACGGGAATTTCCTTAGTATTGATTGCTTTGACCGCAGTTTTAACTCCAATTGTGATTCTTGCAACAGAGCATGAAGTGCAAAAGAAAAATAGAGAATTCTTAATGTGGATTCTATTAACAGAGGCAAGTGCACTAGCAGTATTTCTAGCTAGAGATCTATTTTTGTTCTATGTCGTTTTCGAGGCCATGCTTATTCCAATATTTTTCTTAGTGGGAAGATTTGGTGGACCCCGAAAGAATGCAGCTGCGCTTAAATTTATTTTGTTTGGATTAGCAGGTGGTTTAGTAATGTTAGCTGCATTAATTTGGTTGTACTTTGTGGCAGCAACTCAACTTGGTCGTGGCACATTTTCAATATCTGCATTAAGTAATGAACTTAATTTAGATATTTGGACTGAGCGATGGCTGTTCCTCGGTTTCTTCTTTGCATTTGCCCTAAAGGCTCCAATGGTTCCAGGACATACTTGGCTGCCCGATACAGCTGAACAAGCAACACCGGGAACTTCCACGATGTTGATTGGAATTTTAGACAAAGTTGGAACATATGGAATGTTGGCTATTTTGTTACCAATTTTTCCAAACGCTTCAAAAGAATTTGCACCTGTCATTATTGGACTTGCAGTATTTGGTGTCATCTATGGTGCACTTATTGCAATTGCTCAAAAAGACATGAAGAGAACTTTTGCCTATATTTCAATTTCTCATTTCGGATTTATCGTGATGGGAATTTTCTCCTTCACAAGCATAGGAATGATTGGATCAACTATTTATATGGTTGCTCACGGTCTATCAACTGCTGGACTGTTTTTAACTGCAGGTTACCTAATTAGGCAAAAAGATAATTCACTAATTCAAAATTTTGGTGGCTTAACAAAAGCAGCACCAGTTATGACTGGATTATTTCTAATTGCAGGTTTGGCCTCAATTGCTTTACCAGGAATGGCTGGCTTTGTTGCTGAATTTATGGTGCTAACTGGAACTTTCCAGGTGTACAAAATTCCAGCGATTATCGCCACTCTTGCAATAGTTTTGGCAGCTATTTACATGCTTTGGCTATACCAAAGAGTGTTTACTGGAAATGAAAATAAAGAAACGAAAAATATTGTTGATCTTAACAAGAAGCAAATTTTGATTTTGTCTCCTATTGTGGTTTTGACTGTATTGTTTGGTTTTTATCCAGCACCAATTATCAAAATCGCTGAAACAACAATTGCAAACACGATGACTTCAGTAGGCATAACTGATCCTCAACCAATAATCGAAACTGTGGTGAGCAAATGATTCAAACGGTTTTAAATACGATTCCAACACCTAGCTTTGAATACGCTTTGTTATCACCAATTTTGATTATGTTTGCCGCTGCTTGCCTAGGTGTATTAGTCGAAGCCTTTTTCTCAATTGAAAAAAGAAGATTTGCTCACTTAATTATTGTTTTCACTTCACTTTTATTTGCATTTTTTGCTGTTGCTCTGCAGTCTGGACCAAATGGTCGCGCACTTGTGGCAAATGGAACAGTCGCATTAGATGGACCAGGCTGGATTCTGCAAGGAACAATTTTGTTAGTTGCTACTTTGAGTGCGTTGTTATTTGCTGAATCCAAAGTTGATCCACTGGGAGATGCCTTTGCATCAAGGGCTTCAACATTGCCAGGAGGAGAAGAAGAAAAAACTGTTACAAAATTAGGTTGGACTCAGACCGAAATTTGGCCGCTATTTTTATTCTCAATTTGTGGAATGCTGCTATTTGTTACTGCAAATGATTTATTAGTACTTTTTGTGGCATTAGAAGTTATGAGCTTGCCTCTTTACCTATTAGCAGGTTTGGCAAGACGCCGCAGATTACTAAGCCAAGAAGCTTCATTGAAGTATTTTATTTTAGGTGCACTTGCTAGTGCAATTTTGCTTTTTGGTAGTGCTTTAACTTACGCATACACCGGATCTTTGGAATTTGGTCAAATTTCAAATGGAATTAGTTCTGCAAATAATTCACCAGGTTTGTTAACAGCAGCAATTGCACTTGTTGCCGTGGGAATGTTATTTAAAGTTGGAGCAGTTCCGTTTCACCAATGGGTGCCAGATGTTTACATGGGTTCTCCAACTCCAGTAACTTCATTTATGGCAGGTGCGGTGAAAGTAGCAGCATTTGGTGGTTTGCTCAGAGTTTTCTATGTAGCTTTTGGTGCACTGGTTTGGGATTGGCGACCACTAATTTGGGTTGTTGCAGGTTTAACAATGGTTGTAGGAAGTGTTATCGCATTAGCGCAATCAGACTTTAAGAGAATGCTTGCTTACTCATCAATTGCCAATGGTGGATTTATTTTAGTTGGATTCTCAGCGACAAATAGACCTGCGATTGCTGCGGTTTTGATTTATTTAATCGCTTACGCATTTGCCACAGTTGGTGCATTTGCTCTGCTTACTTTGATTAGAGAACAAGCTGGTGAAAGCTCAACCTTGATTCGTTGGAAAGGTTTAGGAAAGAGATCTCCACTAGTAGCTGCTCTAATGTCTTTATTTATGTTGTCATTTGCGGGAATTCCATTAACTAGTGGCTTCACAGCAAAGTTTGGTGTCTTCACTGCAGCAATTTCTGGTGGTGCTACCGCATTAGTTTTGGTCGGAGTTTTGGCAAGTGTGATTGCTGCAGTGTTTTATGTCAGGGTAATTATTTTGATGTTCTTTAGTGAACCAATTCCTGATGGCCCATTTGTGGTTGTGCCAAGTGTTTTCACAACAATAGCGATTACAGCAAGTGCGATAGTGACGATAATTTTAGGCCTATTTCCTCAAGTAGTTATCGACTTAATTAGTTCTGCGTCAGTGTTTCTTCGATGAGTAAAGTTAATGTTCCCGAAATTTTAATTGGTGATGAAAAATTAAAAGAGTTTCTAAATAAAGGAATAAAGAGAACTGAAGAATTCCTAGAAATAGAATCCGCCTCTCCATATAATCCTTTAACTGAAATTACCCAACATTTATTGTTAGCTGGCGGTAAAAGAATTAGACCAGTCTTAGTTTTTCTTTCTGCTCAGTTTGGAAAACCTGATGTAGATCGTTTGGCTAAAGTAGCCGCTGCAATTGAATTTATTCACGTGGCAACCCTTTATCACGATGATGTTATGGATGAAGCACTTTTGCGACGAGGCGTTGAGTCTGCAAACGCAAAATTTGGTAACACAAATGCAATCTTGGCTGGAGACTTTCTCTTTTCTAGAGCCTCAGCTATTGCAGCTGAATTAGGTCCTCATGTTGTAACAACTTTGGCAAACACTTTGTCGGTACTTTGCGAAGGCCAAATTCGTGAAGCAATGGGTGCAGGAGAAAGTGATCCGATCAAGCATTACTTAGAAGTTTTGAAACAAAAAACAGGTTCACTTATTGAAACTTCAGCTGCACTTGGTGCGTATTTATCTGGAGCAGACGATGTTGTTACAGCAGCCTTAAGTAATTATGCGCAAAACATTGGTCTAGCGTTTCAAATTTCTGATGACATTCTTGATCTAAAGGGTGATTCTGCCAAGTCAGGAAAAATGATTGGTAAAGATCTCCTTGAAGGAATTCACACCTTGCCTGTGCTCTCAGCTCTTTCTTTAGACCAAGAAGAAACGTTAAAACAATTACTAGTCGAAGTGCGAAAAAATCCTGATTTAATTCAAACCATTATTGAAAAAGTAACGAACTTGGGTGGATTTGATGTTGCCACACTTCACTTAGAAAGCCTGATTGATCAAGCAATGACTTCATTAGATTCAGTTCCTAAAGGAAGCGCACGTGATGCTTTAGTCCAATTTGCAGAATGGTTAACGAAAAGAAATAGCTAGTTTTTATTGTTTCTATAAGTTCTTATAGCGTCATAGCTAAAAACTGAAACAGCAAGCCACACAATTAAGAAACCAATCCAACGGGCAGTGACCATAGGTTCATTAAATGCAAAATATCCAATTACGAATTGCAAAATTGGGCCAAGGGCTTGAAGTAAACCGATAACAACCAATGGGATTCTGACCACCGCAGTTCCAAAAAGTAACAATGGAATGACAGTTACTACACCAGCTGTTGCTAACCAAAAAGAGTGCGTTGGTCCGTGGTTTACAAAACTTAATTCATTCCTACTATTTAGATAAAATAAGAATGCGGAAAAAAATGGAGTTAACATCAAAGTTTCGAGTGTTAAACTCGGGATTGCATCAACATTTGCCATTTTCTTGACCAATCCATAAAAACCAAAAGAGAAAGCTAAACTTAACGCAATATATGGGGGATGACCTAAAGTTAGAGTTAAGAAAGTAACTGCAATAAAAGTTAACCCAACTGCTACTTTTTGTAAAGTTCTAAGTCTTTCTTTTAAAACAATTACACCTAGTGCTACAGAGACTAAAGGATTAATAAAGTAACCTAATGAGGTTTCAATCACGTGACCGTTATTAACTGCCCAGATAAAAACGCCCCAGTTAATGGTTATAAAAATTGACGCGAAGAAAAGTAGCACCATTTTTTGTTTGTTGAAAAGGGCTTCCTTTACTTCACCCATTAAATTTCGAAAGTAAACAATGACCAAAAGTAAGCCAAGTGACCAAACCACACGGTGAGCCAGAATTTCTGGTGCTGAAGCGGGTTTTAATAACTGCCAATAAAGAGGAACTACTCCCCAAATTAGATATGCGCCCACTCCGGCCAAAAGCCCAGAGTTATATCTAGATCTTTGCTCAGCAGTATTCAAATAGCCACATTTTCTGGATTGGAAGCGGAATTCTTGATGTGATTATTCTAGGCAACTTCCAATCCTTACCTGCCTTTGGCTAACTCGGGAGTGTGAAGTGGCGAAAAATGTAGATATCCGATACAAATAAATAGAGACATTATTTAAGAACAGGAAAACTTCAAGATTATGCGTAGCTCCACAAATACTTTGAAAACAATATTCCTGCTGGGCTTTCTTGGCCTATTTGTAATGGTGCTTGCTAGTTGGTTTGGGGGCTCATCTGGACTTTGGTTTGGACTTATTTTTGCAATTGGTATGAATGGTTTTGCTTATTTCTACTCTGATCGCTTAGCTCTTAAAGCAATGCGTGCTTATCAAGTTACACCTCAAACTGCTCCAGTTTTATACAAAATAGTTAGTGATTTAGCAACACAAGCTAATCAACCAATGCCACGTGTTTATTTATCTCCCACCGCATCACCCAATGCTTTTGCTACGGGAAGAAATCCACAAAATTCAGCAGTATGTGCCACTGAAGGAATTATGAATTTACTAACTGAAAGAGAATTACGCGGAGTTATTGGACATGAACTTTCACATGTTTACAACCGAGATATTTTGACTGCTTCAGTTGCCGCAACGATGGCAAGTGTGATGATGAGTATGGTTCAATTCTTTTGGTTATTTGGTGGCAGAGATTCTCAAAGATCAAATCCCATTGGTGCAATTTTCTTAATGATCGTAGGTCCAATGGCAGCAACTATGTTGCAATTAGCAATTGGAAGATCTAGGGAATTCGCTGCTGATGAAGATGGTGCCATTTTGACTAAAGACCCACTCGCACTGGCTAGCGCATTAAAGAAAATTGATGCAGGAATTTCTAATGCGCCAATGAGGCCAACTTCAGAGATGGAAACAGCATCATCAATGATGATTGCTCATCCATTTAGAGGAAGTTCAATGGCCAAATTATTTTCAACACATCCTCCAACTCAAGAACGTGTAAAAAGATTAGAAATGATGGCTCAACAGATGGGGCAGTCTTCATAAAACCTTAAGCACCCTATGATTACTAAAGTACTAAAATCAAGGTAGCTTGCCCGAGTGGCCAAAGGGAGCAGACTGTAAATCTGCCGGTTCACGCCTACAGTGGTTCAAATCCACTAGCTACCACGCGAAATAGGAATAAGTTTTAAATTTAAGGAAGATAAGTATTAAATGGCGAAACTAGATCCTAATTTAAATATTTAAGATTCTTATCCTGAGAATACAGTCCCAAACTTGACCCAAAATTTCTCAAATAATTTTTGTATTTAAAATTCTTGGGAACAAGTACCTAGTACCAGATTTAAACATCTCAAACCAAAGTCCAAGTGTTAATCCTTTAGGCAGGCTTCAATGGCTTGCCGAAGAAATTGTTAGGAGTAGAGTTGAATTATGAATCAATCAATAAATGTGGTTGGGATGACTTGCCAGCATTGTGTCAATTCAGTCACAGAGGAATTGTCCAAAATAAAAGGTGTTCAAAAAGTAGAAGTTGATCTAAATAGCGGAAATGTTGAAATTTCAGCAGAAACTAAAATTGATCAATATGAAATTTCTGAAGCTATTAAAGAAGCAGGATACGAACTCAGTTAAGAGGAAAATATGAGCCAACAAGTTGAATTAAATGTTGGTGGTATGACTTGCGCATCATGTCAAAGACGTGTTGAAAAAGCGCTAAATAAAATTGAAGGTGTTAGTGCATCGGTTAACTATGCCACTGGAAGTGCTTTAGTTAATTCTGAACAACAAATTGATCCAAATAAATTCATTCAAGTTATTGAAAATGCAGGCTATACAGCATCTTTGACGGCTAAAGCTAAAGAGCGCTATGGGGTTAAAGAATTTAAAAATAGACTCATATTTTCTAGCTTTTTTGCAATTCCTTTGATGTTTTTAACAATGATTTCGGCATTGCAATTTAATTACTGGCAATGGGTGAGTGCATTATTTGCAACACCTGTTGTGTTTTGGGCAGCTTGGCCGTTTCATCGAATTGCCCTTTTAAATATTAAACATCGAACCGTAACTATGGACACTCTTGTAAGTATGGGAGTTGCTGTTTCATATTTTTGGTCAATCTATGCGATTTTATTTACCCACGCTGGTGATCCTGAAATGCGAATGTCTACTGCATTAATTGGTAAAGCAAGTGAACACGAAATGGGTATTTATTTTGAAGTTTCAGTTGCCGTTACTACTTTAGTTATCCTAGGAAAATTTTTAGAGTATCGAGCTAGAGATAAATCTAAACAGGCTTTAGAAAACCTGGCTTCTTTAAACCCTAAAACTGCTCTTTTAATTAGAGAAAATGAGCAGGTAAAAATTGCAATAGAGGATGTAAAAGTTAATGATTTACTCTATGTTCCAACTGGAGCACAAATTCCTGTTGACAGCATTGTTGTTTCTGGTCAAGGTCACGTCGATAAATCTTTGATAACCGGAGAATCTTTACCGGTAGAAGTAGTTGTCGGCGAACGTGTGATTGGTGCAACAGTTTTATTAGCTGGTGCATTAACTGTAAGAGCAACTGCTGTTGGAAAAGATACAGTTTTAGCAGGCATCTCTCGGTTAGTACATCAAGCCCAAACTGGAAAAGCAGAAGTCACAAGACTTGTCGATCGAGTTTCAGAAATATTTGTGCCAATAGTTATTGGTCTTTCAATTCTGACAGCTCTTTATTGGTATTTAATCCAGAACAATTCAACCTTAGCTTTGACCTCTGCCATTGCAGTTCTAGTAATTGCTTGTCCATGTGCACTTGGTTTGGCAACTCCGACTGCCTTGTTAGTTGGAACAGGTAGAGCAGCCAGTCTTGGATTGTTAATTAGAGGAGCACACGCAATTGAGTCAAGCATAAAAATTGATCGAATCATGTTGGATAAAACAGGAACTCTAACTGATGGACACATGAGTGTTTCTGGATTTAAAAGCACCATTAATGAAAATGAACTTTGGAAAATTGTTGATTCTCTAGAAGCAACATCACTTCATCCAATTGCAACAAGTTTGAGAAAACACGTTAATCTTTTGGGCTACTCACAATCACCTGCAAAAGATGTTAAATCCATAAGTGGCTTGGGCGTAACAGGAGTTGTTGACAATGTTTCTTATTCACTTGGATCAACAAAATGGCTTGGTATTCCAAAAGGTGAATTAGGTGAAATTGCGGAAAAATTTTTAGCCCAAGGCGATGTAGTGGTCGTTTTGAATCGTTTAAACGAAACTATTGCAGTAATTGGCTTGTCAGATCAACTAGCGGATTCAAGTAAAGAAGCGGTAAAAAAATTAGTAAAATTAGGAATTAAACCAATTGTAATTTCAGGAGATCATGAGGTTTCGGTAAAAAAAGTTTGTGACCAATTAGAAATTAAAGAATTTTACGCAAATAGTTCCCCAGAATTTAAAGTTGAAAAAATGAACGAATTACAAAATCAAGGACATTTTGTTGCCATGGTAGGAGATGGAGTAAATGATGCTGCGGCTTTAGCTAAAGCACATTTAAGTTTGGCAATGGGACAAGGTACAGATGTTGCAGCAAGTGTTTCCGATATTGTTTTAATGCGTTCTTCAATGGCTGCTGCGGTTGATGCAATTTCATTATCAAGAGCAACTATGAAAACTATTAAAACTAATTTATTTTGGGCTTTTGCATATAATGTTGCGGCAATTCCATTAGCAATGTTTGGACTTTTAGGACCAGTTATTGCTTCGGCAGCAATGGCATTTTCCAGCGTTTTTGTGGTCACAAATAGTTTGAGACTCAAAAGATTTAATCCAGTAGCGCAATAGTTTTATTGAACAGCTGGTTTCTAAGCGTAATTTTGTGCTTTGAATCACTCAAAATCCCTTATGCCCAGAAATTGCCCAGACACTCTATTTTGTTAGACTAAAAAGATGAGATATTTAAGATTAAAAATTATTGCAACTTCAATCATTGTGTTTTCCTTAACTGTATTAAATCTGAACATGGCAACTTCTTTGCCAGTAGAAAACAAAATAAATACAAAAAATTTACTGCCTTTTAATTCAAATAATGGAAATGGGAATGGAAAGTCTGACGATAAGGGAAATTCCAATAAGGGATCAGATAAATCTCAAAATGATAAGGGAAATATCAATCAAAATTCTGGCACTTCCACAACCACAACTAATACCCAAAATTCAACAACGGGTTCAGGCAATACCAAGTCTGAGGATAAAAAGCAGAACTTAAAAGAAAATTCAATATCAGCAAACCAATCAAAAACAAAAAACATAGTTGATGAAAAGAAATTTAAATCAGCCAGTTTAATAAAGGGCCAGTCAAGCAAAAAGACAGTAAACAAAAAAGCAGAAAAACTAAAATTTCCAAAATCTGATCCAAAGTGTGGCGAACTTGCTAATAAAGGTAAATCTCAAAAATCAACAGAAAACAGCGAAATAGTTGAATGTGCAGATTACATAGTCGTTTTTAAACCTGGAACTGCTTCTGGACAAATTGATAAAATCACCGGAAATATCAATGCCCAAGTAAAAAGAAAATTTACCAAAGTTATAAATGCGGCACTTATTCACGCAAATCCAAATAAAATTGCTGCACTTACTAAAAATCCAAATGTAAGTTTAGTGGAACAAGATGCAACTGTGACAACTTCAGAAATTCAACCAGGCCCAAGTTGGGGACTAGATCGCGTTGATCAAAGAAATCTACCTTTAAGTAAAAGTTATGACGATTTATATAATACGGGTTCAAATATTCCCGTTTATGTAGTTGATACAGGAATTTATGCCGCTCACTCAGATTTTGACAGCAGGGTTACCGCAGGTTTTAGTGTTATTTCAGATGGAATTGGTTCAAATGATTGTAATGGTCATGGAACTCACGTTGCAGGAACAATTGGTGGAAAAACTTTCGGTATTGCAAAAACTGTAACTTTAATTCCAGTTCGTGTTTTAAATTGTTCAGGATCAGGAACTTACTCTGGAGTGATTGCAGGACTTGATTGGATTGCCACAAATCATCCAAGTGGAGTTCCTGCGGTTGTAAATATGAGTTTAGGTGGACCAGCAAGCTCTTCAGTTGATATTGCGGTAAATAATCTCGTCAATAGAAAAATTACAGTGGTAATTGCTGCAGGCAATTCAAATGCAGATGCTTGCAACTTTTCACCAGCCCGAGTTACAAGTGCAATTACAGTTGGTGCAACTGAACCAAATGATGCAAGAGCTTCGTATTCAAATTTCGGAACTTGTTTAGATGTATTTGCTCCAGGTTCAGCAATTAGTTCAACTTGGATTGGTGCTAGTGGTGCTACTAATACAATTAGTGGAACTTCAATGGCAAGTCCACATGTGGCAGGAATAAGCGCGAGACTTTTAGCATCCAATACAAGTCTTTCTCCAGCTCAAGTTGAAAACTTAATTAAAACTGGAGCGACACCTTCTGTTGTTTCCAATTCAGGACCAGGATCTTTAAATCTTTTAGCTTTTAGTTTAATTTCAGCTGATGGAACAATTACAAATCCTGATGCAAGCCCTACTCCTCAACCTTCACCAACAAAGAAATCAAGTAATGGAAAAGGTAAAAAACAAGGTTTGAGTCGTTAAATAATTAACGAAAATTTGTAAATTGTGTTGCAAAATCAAGTTCAGCTTTTTCAACTAAACGCATAACTATTTGTAAATCATCACGTGACTTACTTGTGACTCTCAATGTTTCACCCATGATTTGAGTTTTAATAGTTTTGGGTCCTTCATCACGAATTATTTTAGAAAGTTTCTTGGCATTTTCTTGAGAAATTCCTGAATTAAAATTTCCCGTGATTTTATAGATTTTTCCAGATGCTCTTGGATCATCTGCCTTAAATGACTTCAAGGAAATGCTTCGTTTAATCAGTTTTTCTTTAAACACATCCAAAGCTGCCTTTGCTCGCTCTTCAGTGCTTGATTCAATTTCGACGCTTAATTCGTTAAGCCACTTGATTTCGGTTTCAGTGTTCTTAAAATCAAAGCGTTGGGAAAGTTCTTTGCTCGCTTGATTTAAAGCATTGTCTGCTTCTTGACGATCAATTTTACTTACGATGTCGAATGAGTTATCAGCCATGTAAAAAAGTTACACCAAGTAGTTCTTCACTTGTGCGCCATACTCGCTTGGCTAATTCAATATCTTGAGCAGACTTATTCATTTTTACTTTTTTAGGCTTTCCCCTGGATTCAAATAATCCTCGAGGTCCTAAATAATCTCCACTTTGAATATCGACCCAAGTACAAGCTGCAATCTGGGGAAGTGCTCCATTTGCAGCACTTTGTCCCAAGATAATGTTCATTACTTTTGTCACAGCTAATTCAATAGCCTTTCTTAATCCCGATCTTTTAGTGGCTGCCACAAGTTGCAAGTTGGTATTGGCATATCCCGGGTGAGCCACAGCCACCGTGATATTTGAATTAGTAATTTTTAATCTTCGAACCAATTCGTTGGTAAAGAGTAGATTGGCTAGTTTGGAATTTCCATAAACAGTCCATGGTGAGTAGTTTTCTTTACTCACATTTATCTCACTCTTGTCCCCAGTCTTAAGTTTGCCTAAGCGATGAGCAGAAGAGGAAACATTTACGATTCGAGGATTTGTACCTTTACTAATGGCATCCAATAAAAGCTCTGTTAAGAGAAAATGACCTAGGTGATTTGTGCCCATTTGGGACTCAAAGCCATCTTTGGTTTTTTCAAAAGGAACAGCCATGATTCCAGCGTTATTAAGTAGTACATCAATTGGTTTTGTTGATTGGTTTGCAGCAAATTTTCTTACTGAATCCAAATCCATCAAATCAAGTTCTGCTACTTCAATAACTGCTGAAGGAGTCTGGTTAAGAATTTGATTTTTAACACTTTGGCCTTTATTGATATCTCGAACGGCTAACACAATTTCAGCTCCAAGTTTGGCTAACGCAATTGCGCTTTCTTTTCCCAGTCCAGAATTGGCTCCGGTAATGATTACTCTTTTTGATTTCATATCAATTAGTGAAGGAGATTTTGGTCCACTCATTAGTTGAAACTCACTCCTCAGGTATTCTCAATTTTCGCGGCTAGAAATCTATCTTGACAGTCGCTTAAGCCCCAATAGCTCAGATGGTAGAGCATCTCCATGGTAAGGAGAAGGTCTGCGGTTCGATTCCGCATTGGGGCTCGGGTTGAATGATCCAAGAGCAAAGCGGAGTAGCTCAGGTGGCAGAGCAAACGACTCATAATCGTTGTGTCGCGGGTTCGACTCCCGCCTCCGCTACACGGAGAAAAAAGT